>Ga0194029_1000020_pt1 | contig 25231 bp, 6 predicted proteins | sample IW18Oct16_MG_FD_140360 | JGI IMG/M metagenome (GOLD analysis project Ga0194029, IMG submission 140360) | Freshwater microbial communities from the Broadkill River, Lewes, Delaware, United States - IW18Oct16_MG | ecosystem: Environmental > Aquatic > Freshwater > River | place: USA: Delaware... | reverse complement strand
GCGGATCACAATGTGTCCACTCATGTTTAAACCAGCATTATCAACAACTTGTTCTTGCTTTTCCATATTATCCAAATCTTTTGCCTTGTCTTCTTGCATTGTACTTATTTATCACTTTTCATTAAACTACATTTTAAATGCTGTCCCATGCAACTGAATCCCATGGTCTACTATCAAAACCAACACTTGATACTGAATCACCGTGTAAGAATGCAGCAATTGTGCTTCCACTTCCGGTATTTCTATTGGTAACATCAGTGATACTTTTCTGTGACCCGTCTGCTTTTAACCAATTTGCAACACTTGGGTCTCTGTTTAGATATCCTTCGCTACCACCGTCTTTTATGGTTGCATCAAATACATCTGCTTTACCAGCGGAAACAACTGGTGCTCCTGCAGGGTGAGCAACATAAGTATTACCTAATACTGCATTATTGCTTGAATCGTATGTGTAAACTGGGCCATTTGGTACTGTAGTACCTCTTGTTCCTCTAGTTACACCAAGTAATTTATTACCTGATATCTTGAGATATTCGATTCTTTCACTGTTATCAATCCACACAGCACCTGGAATAGTTGCTTTAGGTATAGGTAACTTACTAGCATCTGTGACTTCAATTTCTGTGTCCCATGCATTAATTGCTTTAGCAGTTGTAGTTGAACCTGAGCCATCGCCTAAAATTCTTAAATACTCGTCACCACCAAATAAGTCTTGGTGTACAATATACTCTGTTCTTACTGCTGATACACCGCTAGTAATTGTAACATCACCAGCATTAGTAATAACTGTACTGTTTACACCTGCTAATGGTATTTCAAAACTAGTAGTTGTAACATTAGCAATTGTAAACGAACCACTTAAAATTGTATTGCCTGCATCAGTTAATGTTACAGTATCTGCATTATTAAGCAGTGTAGCCGCTTGTGGACTTGTAATTGTTACAACATTAGCAACTGAACTCGAAACATTTTCTGCTACATATGGTCCTACACTAATAGCAGCAATTGGTACATTATTTGCACCATATGCAATTGGGTCTGTTGTTACATGCATAACAAAGTTTTCTAACGGACTTAAATAAACAAGTTCCTCTGGTCTTTCTTCACCGTACAACATTTGATTAAACGATACGCCGTCAAAGCCATCATAAGTAATACCGCCTTCTCTGTAAGTACTATTTCCTGTAAATGTTCCTTCGTAGTTTTCAACATTAATCATGCTGTCAAACTGTGAACCAAATCCTGAAGTTGCATCGAACTCTGTAGTATCGTAACCGAACGAACCTTGTAACATTAATGAGTCTTTACCTGAAACTGTCATTGAGAACACATTAGCATCTAGCTCTTCGCCTTGCCATGTGCCGCCAACTTTTTGTTTGACTAAGTATAATGTCTTAGCCAATGCACCTGATTCAACTGCACCTTGTATTTGAATAGCATTTGATGTATCTGTAATAATTACATTACCGTAATCTTCTTGTGTTACTGATCTATATCTTTCATCTGTTACTGCAAAGTTTGTAGAGTAAATATATCCTGCTACATCTTTTGCAAATTGTGCTTTAACATCTGGATCAAACTTAAACATTCTGCCACTTGCTGAATAACTGTTAGATGTAACATTACTAACATTTGCTATACTGTTTGAGTTAATATCTGCAATATTTTCTGCTATGCTAACTGTATAACTTTGTGATGCCGCATTGTGTCCATACGCCGCTAAACGCCAATCAACTCTATCAAAAATCATGCTAACTTTGTTAGTACGAACTGGTGCTGTTGGTCCCCATTCGGCTTGACTTAAACTGTAAGCACCAAATGCTTTAGCATAGTCATTGTTGTTAGACATAATACTTCTGTCTGCACCATTGTGGAAGTCTAATGTTCTAACTTCGCTTAGTGCTGGATCTGGGTATGCCGGTACATCATAGTCACTAACCATTTGTTCATTAATGTATTCTAGTGGAGCTCGTTTACCGTCTTTATATTCTCTAATTTTTGCAGTGTAAGGCTTAACTTCATTCATGTATTCAATTACACTTTCAAAGTTATCTGGTTTAAATCCTGTGCGTTGTACAAGATCTTCCTCTTCTTTTTCAATGTAAACATATGAAGTTTTAAATGCCCAATCTACTTCAGCCTGTTCACCCATTATGTATTTTAATAGTTCAAAGAATACTTCATTAAATTGTGGTGTGTTTGCAAACACAACATCTTTAAGTGCTAGTAACAATGCTCTCAATTCTGTTTGCATTGTTTCATTTGCATCATCTGTAAAGATTGTATCTTTTAATTTAATTGTTTCTTTTTCAATAGCAATTAGTGAGAACTTATTAAGTGCCGGGCTCCATCTCCATAACTGGAATCTGCTGTTTCTGCCAGCCTTGACCATTACAATAGTGCCGTCTACAATAGTACTGCTGTTTAATTTTCCTAGCTCTTTAACACTTTCAACTGTAAACGATGCTTTATATGTATTATCATATCTAATCTTTTCGTTAGTTATATCATCTGTGTAAATAGTTTCAAACCAGTTTATAGTCTCAATGTATGTATTACTTGTTAAGTTTGAATCCCAACCTGGATGTAATGTATTTAATTTTGTGTCTGCTAGTATTTCATTTAAGATATACTGTAATACTCGTCTTGCCTCTTTAGGCTTTTTAAACATTGTTTGACGAGGACGGAAGCCAACACCATAACGCTCAATATCACTGAGGTTATCTGCTGGTACTTTGTTTCCTGCAGAGTCAATTTCACATAAACTGTCAATTAGTTTTTGTGCTATATCTTCAGGTATATTACTGTTGTTATCATTTTCTCTTAACAACTTCCACGAAGCATGTTTTAATCCAACAGGGTTAATGTTTCTGCTTAGATTAATTTGTATGTTTTGCTCATCTTCACGCAATGTTTTAGTAAGGTTACCCATTATAAAACTTGCAACTTTAGTATCAGCAATACTTAATGCATTTGGATCATGCTTACCTGCACTAATAAAGCTCACAGTGTTTAAGCCTTGTCCAATTGGATCTGCTAAGAATCTTGCTAAGTTAAATGTAGTTGTTTTTCTACCAGCAAGTTGTGATGCTAGTGTAGAAATAGTGCTTACATTCTGTACCCAATAATAGTAATAGTTTCTATACTGATTAGTTGCTGGGTCAATTCTTCTTTCAATGATAAACTCACTACCGTTTTTAGGAGTACCAGTTCCGCCATTAGCGGCATACTCTAAAGGAGGTACATCACTTTCAACCCATTCAAATAGTGTTATTGCACTACCAGGGAATGTGCTACCCCAATTTAACCAACGCTCTCTGTTTGTTCCTTGCTCGTACCAGTTATATCTAACTGTGTTAGTGTTCCACCATGTTTGTCCAACATTTGGTCTGCCAAATACAGCACGAGTGTTTGTATAAACTACAGGATCTGATTTACTAGTATATGTTATTTCAGCATCAACAAATGCAGGTAATACGCCTTTGAACGGATCCCACATGTCGTAGTCGTAATCTTTATTACCAGTTGTGCTATCGTACACAATAGTGTTCTTAATATACTTGGCATCTACTAAAGGTTCTTGTTCTCTAATTACTGTACCGTTTTCTAAATATGCCCAGCCGTTGTTTTGATAGTTATCAATCCATACATTGCCAAATTCGCTTACTGTGTTAGATATGTTTGCACCATCGTTTTGTGCAATAAGATCTTCGTTTGCATATCTTTGACTTTCTAAATATAATACTTTTGCATTTCTTGCATCGTTAGTAGATTGTACAAATGTTCCATCTAAATTTCTTAATTCGTATTGATATAGATCACCTACATAAGTAACATTTGCATCGCCTAGCATACTACTGCCGTCACTGCCAAAGCCGCCGTTGTCTACACCGTAAACAACCATTACTTCTTCTGGCAAGTCAGTACCTGAACTATAGTCATCGCCAAATCCTGGAATATTAGAATTACCACCAGAGCCTGGTCCGCCTAAGCCATTACCACCAGGTCCGCCTAATCCTAATCCGTCGTTACCTGGACCACCACTGCCTAAGCCTGGTATACTTCCATCTGGGAAGCCTGAACCATCGCCTGAACCTGGGTTAAGTCCGCCTAGTCCTAGATTGTTAATGTCGTCTCTGTCTCTAAGGTTTTCGTCGTTTTGCGGTGTACCGTCAACTGCTTGTAAGTCACCAACATCTGGATTGTAGTCACCAATTGGTATACCCAACTTGTCTAAGAACCCAGGTGTTAACTCATCAAATTCTATTCCGTCATATCCTGGAGCATTTAAAACTAGCTCGTCTATATCATCATTAATAGGAGATACATCAAAGTTAATATCGTTAGGATCATATCCTGCTTCTAGTAATGCTGTGTTTAAAAGATCTGCTAAATGCTGTGTAACTGGATAAGAAACTTCTTGTCCAGGAATTCCTAACTTACTTAATACATCTGCTTTTTCTGAACAGTCTGGTATCTCTCTTGCTGTTAAATAAATTCTTGCTCCGGAGCCACTTTGTCCATGTGAAGTAAGATCGCCGTACTTGCCTGTTGCTGGTGCATAGTTGCCTGGATCAGAAAGTGCTTCACCTGTAATCGGATCTATTGAACCTAGCCCAGAACCACCATTTGAAATTGTATCGCCTATGTTAGGATAATCATATTCTAATGGTATACCCTGACTTAGATCTGATGGGAATTCTTTATATACACCTCTGTCTATAACTCGCAATCCTAAAATTGCGTTAGTATCAGGATGTACTGCTGTAACAACAAACTTAGCAACACGATCAGGTGAACCTTGTGATGGAACAAAATTGCCTTGTGCATTCATTACTTCCATTTTAATTACAGGTCTAATCTTAGCAGGCATGTTTGGCTGTTCTGTTGTACCTTTACCTACATCAACAACTCTAATAACTGGAGGTCTTGCTGGATCGTATCCGAAGCCTGGGTTACTTATGTTTACTGATTGTATGCCACCTTTTGCATCTAATTTAACAGAACCAACTGATGCTGATGCACCTGGTGTTGTTCCGTCACCAACAAATACTTTAACATTTGCCTCTGATGAATAGAATGCACCTGGAAGTTCAACACATAATTCATGTAGTTTACCAAACGGTGATGGTACTGGTGTACCACCTACAACTCTTAATCTATCGCCAACAACATAACCACTACCACCTGTAAACTCAGTGTTAGTTGTCATAGTAGGTGTTTGTGTTATTGTATTACCTGAGTTAGTTGTAGTTGTACTTACAGTTGCAGTTGTTACGCCAGCAACATGTGTACCTGATGTACTACTTGTAAGGCCCGACATATCTGTTTCACTGTTCATTGCCCCTGTCAATGCAGACAATTGTTGGAAAGTTCTAACAATGTGGAAGTCTAATACTTCTTTGTATGCTCCGCCTCTACAACCGTCTCTAACAGTAATTGGTGCTGCTGAACAACTACTTACTTTAACTGCTTTTTGACCTTTACTTGAAGTACCTGATGCTGTATATCCAAAGCCACCGTTACATTCAATTTCATTTAACACTGCACTCGGAACTGCCGGAATAGTAATCTTTTTATTATTAATAATAAATTCGTCACCTGGTGTTAAATTTCCTACGCCGTCTTCTGTGAATAATACACTTGGTGTAGGTCTAGTAATTTTTGCTCTTGCTGGTGGACCATCTGGTACATAAGTAAATGTTCCGTCTGGATTAGTAATTTTCTTTTTCGGTGTAAATTCTATTTCAGGATCTTTAGTCCAATCAATAAGTTCGTTAATTGGTGCATCATCCGAAATTAATGTTTCTGGTGATGTTAATCTTCTACCAAACGAATTTGGATCTAGTCCTGCCATATATGGATTATTACCTATATCAGAACCCGGTATAATTGTTGGAGGTCCTGCAGGAGTAGTAGTAAATACTGCATCGTTGTATCCAGGAATGTTACTTGTACTACCTGGAGTATTTGTTCCGGCTCTATTAAAGCCTGCTGTGTTTCCACCAATACTTGTAGTAAATCCATTAAACGAATCATTAAAGCCGCCAACACCCGAGCCTCCTGCTCCACTAGTGCCGCTTGTGTTAAAGCCGTTTGTTCCGGCTGTGCCAAATCCAGATGATGAACCAGGGTTTGAAAGATTCTGTAGATCGTAATTACTACTTGATATTTGTAGTATTTGATGTGCTACTGTGATATTTTTCATTGTACCTGAGTTAGCCAAATGACTTGAACCTGGGTATTGACTTAAATTAAGACCATTGATTCCTCTGTTAGCAATTTGAATAGGTTGCTGTGGAGGAGCACTTAGAGGAATTATTCTTCCTCCTGAAACTCGTTGCATTGTGTTGTTTACATATCTGTTATCAGTTAAGTCTGCTTCTCTACCTATGTTCTGTGGATTTACAGTTTTTACTGTTTTCTTAAACACACTTGGAACATGGGAGTAACCTGCCATAGGTGCAACACTGAATCCACCATAGTTATGTGAATATGTAACTGAACCTAAGAATTGATTTCTGTTCCAGCCGGTGCTACCAGAGCCAGGGTTAACATTAATAACTCCTACAGTATTCTTTGGCTTTGTGGTTGCTTGTCCAGTTGGCTGATATGTTGGAGTACTATTGTAACCATGCCATGATGGTGCTGGTTGACTAGATCCGGAATAGTTACCTGCCGGTGTGCTAGGAGGAATTGCATTACCTGTGTTAGTTGTAGTTGGATAGCATATCATATATCTATAAACACTACTGTCCTTACGAACTTTAACTACTAAGTAATTACCACCTGCATTAGGATTAAAGTTAAACTCTAATACACCACAGTATGCAATCTTATCGCCTTCCTGTCGGAAATCTGTTAGTGTACGATTTGTATAAGTTGGCGTATATGAACCTGGGCCAGCATACGAGCCGCCTCTGCCTGTTGGGTTCAAGTTAGGATAACTTTGTTGTGGAGTCTGAGTCTTTCCTGATGTTAGTTTAGATTTTTCTGCATCTGATGCTTTTCTTACACCACTGCTAGTACTAACTAATATTTTTCCAGTTTGTTGTCCTGTTGAATTTACCTGATGTGCTTCTAGTCTATCAGCGGCACTGTACATGTCCATTATAATTTTTACAGGACCGGATGCTGGAATCATGTATGTCCAGTAATCGTACTGTCCACTATGTCCTGTTCTGTTTGCACTTGTGGACTGTTCTTGGTATTCACACTTTTCGTATATTGTTGGCTTAGGTGGATTAACAGATACCTCAATAGTAACTTTTTGTTTATTAGTATTAGTACCATCAGTTGAGTCATAAAAGAATGCATCTGTACCTGCGTATCCTGCATTTGGTGTATATGTAAACGCACCACTTGTAGTTGTTCCACTTAATGTACCAAAAGAAGGATCTGTAAAGTTAACTGATGTTAATGTATCGCCCTCAGGGTCTGTATCGTTTGTTAACACATTACCTGAAACAGGTGTGTCCTGAGCTGTTGTAAACTTATCGTCTGCTCCGTTTGGCGGAAGATTAGGTGGTACAGGAGGCGGTGGTGGCACTGGTATTACCAATTCTCCACACTTAGGTGGTGGGGCAACATGCACTGCTGTTCCTGTTAGTACAGGTGCGCCTGTACTTGGATTAGGCTTAATAGGTGTTTGTTTCTTTGGTTTTATCTTAACTGCTGTTATCAACCTATTGAACATACTTGCAGGACCTGGTGGAGGTGGTGTAGGTACTGCACTAGGTGGATTCTGCTGATGTCCAAATCCTAAAAAGGATGAAATATTTACGTTTGGAGAAAGTTGTAAGCCTACGCCACTGTTATAACTAGTGCCGATACTTGTATTTGGCTTGCCGTTACCTCCCATGCCTGCTCCGCCTTGTGCGAAAACAGCCGCTCCAATTCCACTACTAACAATGTTAGGTACTACTGGATTAAACGAAGTTGTATTTAATGTAGTTGTTCTCGGCATAGTCCTAGCACCAGATGATACTGTTCTAGGTCTAACTTTTTTAGTTCCTCTTCTCAATCCATCGGGGAATTTCTTTTTGTTAAATCCAATCTTTTGAGCTCTTCTAGGACTTGCAGTTTTAACTCCTGTAAAATTAACATTCTTTTTACTAATACTTCCGAAGTTAGTTACTCGAGGTGTTGCACCACCTATTTGGTTAGGTGTTAATCCGCCTGGCCCTTGCATTGGGAATTTAAGCATAGGCATTCTCAATTGGAAACTACCTACATGACTAATCCAATCTCCACGAGCTTCAAACGCATCGTTTAATGAATCAATCATACCATCTAAACTGTTTATGTTATCTATCTTAATACTTGAGTTGTTTAAAGATATAACATCGTGATCTAATGTAGTAACAACACATGTTGTTGCTGGTGTTCCGTTTACATTAGTATTTGCCTCATCTGCAAAAGGAAAACTATTCCAAACAAGAATAGTATTTGATGTCGGTATGTTTTTAACACGATACACGCCATTATAAAATCTTTGGTCTGCGTTATGTACAGCAATCTTTTTACCTGCGTAATCATTTGTAATTCCGTGGTCTTCAGTTGTTGTAATCTTAAATTCTGGATGAAGTACATTACCTGTTGTAGGTCCGCTTGTGATAAACGGTGTATCAATCATGAATGTATTTTGTGATGCACCCTCTACATAATACTGACCGCTATATGCTCCTGCAACAACTTTAACCATCTCACCAGATGCAAATCCGTGATTTGCTGCTGTAATTGTTGTTCTGTTAAAGTATCTAACAGTGAGGTTAGCAGGAGGAATTGTACCAACAATATTTGGCTCATTGATTGTAAATGTGCCTGCTTCAATATTAACATTAGATGCTACAAATGAATTTCCGTGTAAATATCTTTCATCGGTTGTAACATTACCTGTAGCAAATCCTACTGTGCCACCAATAGCACTATCCAACATCTGAATGTCAGTAGTAACTGTTACTGTTCCTGTTCCATCTCCTGCAGGTACTGCTGTGCCTATTGCAAAACTACTAATACCAGATGAGATATTTGTAATTGCTAAATTGTTATTTGGTCCTATACTAGAAACAGCAGACTCAATCATAGGAGTCGCTGTAATATTACTTAATCTTACTTGCTTCTGATTTACTACTTGCTCGTTAACCCAAACAACAAACTTGTTGTCTACAATTGCATCTTTAATTGCAATATGGTAATCTAAGAATCTAGTTGAATCTATGCCACTGGCTATTTGGTTTTCATCTGTTGTTTTAGAGAATAGAGAATCAGTTGTATATAAATGTGCAGTTAAATCGTTTTCTTCTTGCTCAACAAACTGTACAACACTTGCAAATTCTTTAAACTTATAAACATTCCAGTCTTCGTTTTCTGCTACAGCAACATGCACTAAATCATCTTTTTCAGGATGTATTACTATTTCGTTTCTAAACATTTGTCCAATGCTAGGAACATCAAAACTACTAAAGTCAACCGTTGTACTGTTTACATAACCAGCATTTGGAATTTGTGTGTATTTAGAATCAGTTATACCTTTAGCATTTACATAAGAAGTAGTTGGCCATAAACTTTCTTGTCTTTCGCCAATTGGCTTCTTGAGGAATCTTGTAGTATCATCAATGTCAATTAATATAGTATCGTCTGTTTTTATATCTGGTGTAATTTCGTGTAATCGTTTAATACCAGTAGTTACAGCAATATTATCATTTGTAGATACTTTAATATTTAAACTTGCACCAGCCTTATCATCAAAATATGATGGAGCAAATTCAACTGTAGGTCTTTCTAATACAAAAACATTTGCATTATTTGAAATGCCGCTGGCTGCTAATCTGTCTACATCGTAAAGTGTTAGATTAGTTGTAGTAAGGTCAAATCTTTGATCGCCTGGGTAATTTATTATTTGCTCGCCGTTTACAAACACAGATGCATAAGGATATGAGATGTTGTCTACTTGCTCTATGTTGTCTGAACTTATAGGATTATTTAGAGGAACAGTAACATTACCTCTAATTACGGTTGTTCTTGATGCGTTCTGATCTCCTAAAGATGCATTAGATGTTGCTATCTTAAACGGAATTATTTGTCTGCTACCAGCATCATATGACCAGTATGTAGAATTAACTACTGCATCATTTACTTTTACAGTGATGTCATTTGCTGTAGTTGCGCCTGTTCCTTTTGTAGGATGATCGCCAACTGCTGCAATTGAATATCTTTGTTTAGGCTGATATCTACCTGCAACTAAATTAAGTCCTGATAGTGTACTACCTGCTTCTGCTAATATAAAGTCTGTGCCTTCAAGTGTTAATATACTTTGTCTAACAATGTTAGTACCTACTTGAATTTTACTTTCAACTGTGTTTGCAGTAATATGAGAATTAATTGTTGCGTTTTCGTTGACAATTGTAGCAATGTTTGCTAAACTAGTAATACTGCTTACATCTAATGACACAGCAATGTTTGCATTACTTGAACCTGCAGCTACTGCTGTAATATTTAAGTTTGTTAATGACAATCCAGAAATAGCAGTGTCTAATACAGGTTCTGTACTTGCGGCTATACTTGTTGCAAATTGTGTACTTACATTTGCTATTGATATATTACCTGCAACAACATTTAATCTTGCTGCCGCTGTAGTATATCCTGTACCACCATAAGTAACATTAATAGCACCCAATGTACCATCAGCACCTAATACTGCTGTAGCAGTTGCCTGTGTTCTATTTGAGACATTATTTGCTGTAGGAACAGGTGGTGAAATTTCAATAGTTGGTGCTTCAAAATATCTATGCTCTGTGCTAATTATATCAACTTGTTCAATTGTACCTGTTGTATCTTCAGGGAAGGCTAATGTAATTAATTGTGGATCATGTTTAACATCACTCTTAACTAGTTTAAGTTCAATGCTTTGATCGTTTTCTAAATCACCAAAGTCGCCTACTTTAATAGCCCACTCGTCGTAAACAGCCATATCGCCTGAGATAATATTTTTACTCTTAGATAGTTTACTTAAACTAGGTAGTGTACCTTTGCTTTGTAGCATACCTTTAAAGAATTCAAACTGATCATCATCTTCTAATTCTAAGTTGTTTAGATATTCTCTTTCTTGATATCCAAACAAACCACGAGCCTGTTCGTATATTTGTTTTTCAACTGGTATAAAGCCTAGTTCGTGATAACGCCCTAAACTTTGTGCCATATTATCTAAGTTAGGTCTTAATTCGTCGCCCTGGATAATAAAGCCTTCTGAACTAAACAAACCACTCCAGTTTGCAGTTCTCTTACCTTTAATTTTAAATCTTGTTTGTCCTTGATTGTAAACAGGATCAAATATTGTATCATTGAATTCTGTTACATTGTCAAATACTAGTGCATGTTCAATTTCTTTAGTGAACAACATTGTACCATAAATTTGTATACCTTCTGGCGGTGCAATTTCTATTGTGTTACCTTCTCTAACAATTTCGCACTCTGATGGCTGTATTGCTCTGCCGTCTTGGTCGATAAGTGTAAATTGATTTTTATCTACACGTTTAATTTCTGCAACCATTCCTGTTGTGCTAGTAAATTTAACATTACTTGCTAACGGACTTAGATCAATTGTGTTATTGTTTTCCCAGCCGCCTGCTACCCAGAACAAGAATTGCTTAACAACATAGTTCCAGTTTCTAACATCAGCAATCTCTGTGTCAAAGTCGCCAAAGTTATAACCAATTGATTCTTGGTATGCACCTAATCCCACAATGAGATCAACAACTTCTTGGAAAGAAGTGAATTCTGTTTGATAATCTACTCTATCAATATAAGGAAGATCGTCTAAGAAAAGAACACCTTTTACGGAACCTGTTTGTGGCAAACTAGGAAGTCTATTCCACAAAGAAGGAGTAAAAGTTTGTGTACTTGTAACTAGTGTTGGTGCTTGATAATAACCATTGTTATAAGCAACTATAGTATTCTTTTGGTAGGAAACTAGAGGTTCCCAATTTACAAAGTCTACAGCATCGCCACCTACTTCTACTGAGGTAGTTGCACCAGTTTTATTTCTTCTTAATACATTAAAGTATCCTGCGTTTTTATCGTAGCCTCTTACTTTGTATCCATCTGGTGTTTTTTCTACTGTAAGTCCTGTGTAGAAATTTCTATTTTTATAAGGTGAAGCATGTACAACAACATCAACATTTTCTGATGGTATAATTAAACTATTTGTTGTAGATGTTAGTCCTTGCTGATCTGCTTTAACTATTAATGTATCTTTGTCAGTGAAGCCAGCAACCCTGTGTGCTAATTTTATATTTACATTTTTAAGTTTGTCAGCAAAATCAGTTGTTGTATTTAAATTTTGATATGTTAGCCAACTGTGTATAAACTGTGAGTAGCCAACATTAGTAACAACATCACCTGCTGAGTTTACAGAACCGTGTATACCAAAGTGATTTTCATTTCTAAAATCAAACGGTGTTCTGTCTACAGTATTAATAATCTTATTTGGCTGTAGTACCGGAGAAGTATTTCTCAACGGATCAGAGAATAATGTTACAAATCTTCCTGGTTGTGATAATAGTAATGCTTCTGTTACTGCAAAAGGATAATTTACACTATACTTCCATGCATTCTCTACAGGAGCACCATCACCAAATCTCCATGGATTGTTGATCAGCGATGCTGTAGTACTAGGCGTAATGATTAGTGAACTTGATACTGCAACTATTTCACCGGAGCCCACAATTGAACCATTGTTGTTTGCTTCTTGCTCAACTGGAGCAGCATAATAATGCGGTTCAAAAATTGTAGGAGACGCAGTTTGTGTTCCACCAATTGCATAAGGGAACATAGGTTTTTCATTAATGTCTATTGTAGCAACATAAAAGTAAATAGGTGAGTCAGGACTTTCTGGTGTTACACCCCAACGCATGTTATATTTTGCAATACCACCTTTTGCTGAGTGTCCTACATATCCTGCAGTACCACCAAGTGCTACATCGTAAGTATAATCTTCTACAAACTCACCTGTGTAAACACCTAAAGGACCTGAACTTCTTTGACCAGTTCTTAATCCAAATGCACTTTTAATCGGGGTAATAGCGTCATTAGCATTTTCGCCTACTAGCGTTCCGTCACTGGCATAACGATTATAACCGTACGGTCCGTAAATAGGTAAGCCGTCAAAGGCCCAACCCACTATAGGTGAGTGTGATGTTTTATCCCACTCTGTGAGTCCTGCATGTTCAGGTTCAATAAAATATGTTCCATTGCCGTTTGCATTGTTTCTAAAAGTGTTAGAATAATGCCAAGTATCTTCGTCTTGCCAGGAACTTACATTACTTACATTAAGTAAAGGCGTACCTGTTGAAGTAAGTCCTATTGTAGTATCTGCTACAAGTACATTTTCTTCTCGTATAATCTCACCAGGGTCAGTTAAGTTTATCGCTGTGTAGTTATAAAGTTGATACTTCTTACGAGTTGTAATATCTTCAACAAAAATATACGGAGTTTCAAATCCGTCAAATCCTTCTTGGAAACCTGTGGCATATTGTGTTAATGAACTAGGACCGCCAATTGTTCCATCGTAATCCCAAAATGTTCCTGCCTGTGCTTTACTAGAAACATTACCAACATCAAACGCATCAAACAGTACTCTCAAAGAACTTGAAGAACCGTATGTTATATTAATACCATTAGGTAAGTTATTTGTACCTGCTATGTCTCTAAAAGAGTCAGATACTAAACTGCTACTTGGACGCAAGTTTGTCCATGTTTCTGTTTTTGTTGTACTACCAGTACCAGTAATTTGTCCTGGTGATAATAATACATTAGTAGTGTCTACTGGTAATAAATTAAGTAAGCCAATTCTACGCCATGGATTATCTGTTAAGTAATCGCCGTTAACAAAGTTTTCTCTGTCGCCTTGTCTAATAATACCTTGTTCTAAATCTTTCCACATAACCTCATTGGTCATAGTGTAGTTAGTGCCGTACTCTGATACCCACCATGTTGGCTCTTTATAAAAGCCTAGCATTTCCCATGGATGTGTATGAGGTCTTACTGTGTCGTAATAGTATTCAAACCAGCCTCTCCAGTGTCCTGGCAAGTCTTGCTCGCCTCGGTAGTTCCATGTAAGTGTATCGTTGGCATCATAAAATTCATTTGTTGAATAATCAACATTAGATGATTTGGTCCAGTTTGTAAAACTGTTTCTCAATAAGTCAGCATATTCTCTTGGAGATTGATTAGTTGATCTAAATGCACCTGAACGCACATCTCCAACATTTAATCTAGGGAAACTATCTGTTGATCTAAATTGCTGAGCTGCTGAATTATATAATCTTATTTCAAACTCTAATAATATCTCATCTCTGATATCGCCTTTGAGAAGTGTTTTACTGCAATCGTGTCCAATCAATAATTGCTGTGGAGTTTTAAAACTGTTATCTGTTTCTATTCGAGGTCTACATAAAGTGTATAAGCCTAATGTACTAGGAGTAGCAGGACATTCAGCACTGTCTCTATCTTTATCGTACAGTTTAGTTACAATAGAATCACCTAATTCTAATTGTTTTGTAACAGTTATTGTTATAGGGTTAACACTTGAAATAGTATAATCTGATTCAACAGTTAACAAGTCTTGTGTATTTGTTGCTGCTGTAACATGATAAACTAATAGACTGTTAGTAATTTCATTTAAGTCTGCATAGTCGTTAAGCACATAAATTGTTGAATTAATATCTGCTACATCAAATTCTTGTTTGAGATAGTTATCACCAAAAGGCAATACATAGGATGTTCCAAATATATCTTTGCCTATGCTGAAAGAAATTAGACTTCTTAGTGCTTGTTCTAATATATATTCTTTTGATAAGTTAGCAGTATCAAATCTTTCGTAATACTGATTAATTTCTTTTATTAGTCTTGCTCTAAACTTTTCGTATTCTCTTGCTGTAAATCTTAGAGCATCAACTAAGTTATGTGGCTGGTCATCTAATTCAAATGCTGCAACCATTAAATCTTGATCTGTTTGTACAATGTCTTTAGCATGTACAATCTCTTTTGCTGTACTTGCAAAGTTGTTAGAACCTAATGCACTACCAGTAAAGCCATCCTGTCTTTCAATATATCTCTTAAAGTGAGACATATAGTCAGGTTCGGCAACTAATTCAATTTCTTTGTTGTATGGATTTGATCTCCAACTTAGAGGTAAATCATATCTACTGTCTGTAATTTTAGATATGCCTGTTGAGGTTCCTACCTCAACATCAATTACATCGCCTGGCTTAAAAGTAAATGTATTAAATTTAATATCAGTCGGTGCAACATAAGTATAGTCTGTTACAATAGAGCCATTAACTTTAACTAAGATATCATATCCACTTGCTCTAGATACTAAGATATCAGGTGTTGCTCCAATGTTATATATTAACTTGCTGTCGTCTACCTCAAACTGAGTTATGTAATGTGTTGTAATAACACACTGCTCGTTTCTAATTTTACTTTCTTTAAAAGAAGAATGATACTCTGGTACATCTTTTAGCAACTTATAATAGTAAGTGCCTAAAACTGTTTTAGCAGTACTAGTACCAAAAGGAGTATACTGAGATCTATCAGTGTGAATATAGTTTTCAAATGTTATTTCACTAACTGCTTTATAAGGTGTGTAAGTTAAAGGGAAGCCTAGCTCTGTGTCTTTTACACCTACGCCTTCTTTGTAACCAAAAATCTTATTACCGGCAAAGTCGCTGTTATTGTAAAGTCCATTGTGGTTTAATGCATTTCCTGCATCGTCATATAAATTAAATAACGGTGCTTGGTTTGTTTTTATTTTTCTTTGAGCTTGTACATAATCTGTTCCATTGAAAATATAATCAATGCCTTTAAACACATTACCTTCTGCTATTGTTACAGTTTGTCCAACTGCAATAGGTGTACTACTTGTAGGTATTAAAACTATACCTGTGCTTACACCACTAACAGTGTACAAGAATCTTTTAGCATCTTCGTCTTCGTTTAAGAATAAAAGTACATCACCGTCTCGCAATTCTCTTGTATCAATGTGCTTAGTTAGTTGGTTCTCAATGTCAGCTCTAACAATACCTGTAACATTTACTGTTGGTTCGCCGTAACTTGTAGTACCGTGATTAAATAATTCTAAGTCTGCATCAAATTCTATAATTGGTCTTTTAGCACGATGCTCTCTGTCAGGTAATTCATCGCCTGCTTCTATAAAGTTGTCTCTGTGGTACCAGTGGTTAACTCTGCTCCACGCATTTTTATTTGCGGCGCCTCGTTGCTGTACAATATAATCTGGAGATGCAAGTTTTGCACCACCGTACTCTGTGCTACTTGTTATACTCTTTTCAATTAATTTAATGCCAGTGCCTACGCCTTGTACAATATATGCAATACCAGCTTTTATAGGCAGTGTTGTTGCATTTGCAGGAATAGTAAATCCTGAGTCTGAAAATATAACTGTCATTCCATTACGGAATGTAGTGCCATCGTATGTAAATTCTTTCTTACCTAGAACATCTTTTTCTAAGTTTAATGGAGCCTGATTATTAGTACCAATTTCTAAAGCATCAAGTCCTGCAGGATGCCAGTAGTATTCTTGGTAGTTTACAAACTTATCTATGTCTATTGGTGGAACAAATGATCTATAACGACTACCAAATAATTTGTTGTGGTCGCTAGTGTTTACACCATAGACTTTTAATGTGTCAATAAATTCATCGTAAAAGATTAAGTTTTCACTGTCACCGGTAACTGGATTAATATTGTTAACAGCAGGAGTTAAATTGTATTGGCGTCTGTCTGCATTATCCTCTTTGATGAATGCACCTTTAAGTTTAGCGTCATCGCCTGTTTTCTTACCAATGAATCCTGCCAGTGGTACTGTATTAGCCTCACTGTATAATTGTTCAACTGTAGCCTCGAAGAAATTTCTTACGGCTTTAGTTTGCAGTACTACCGGTAACTGTTTTACAATTTTATCTGACATACTTTCCTTTACCTATCAGCTCTAAGTGTTTGAGAGTTTATTTTCTCAACGATTTCTATATCACTAACCTTAGCAGTGTTCAAGAACATTTCATGTGGGTCTGCTTTAATTTGGAATAAGTCTCCAAAAGACCCTGCACTGTTTTTAGGAATAATAACAATACTACCTATGTTACTGCCCAATCGTTGATGGACATAACTACTCAACTCTGTGAAGTAAAATGTTTCGCCGAACTCCCAATTTTCAATTGAGAAGAATGTGTTAAATGCTGAAATCACTTTACTCTTAATTTCATTGTCGCTCATAGTAGAACCTGCTAACTTAACAATTCTAAATTTAGCCTGGTTCGCTGGTTCGGCATCCGTGCCAAACAATAATTTAAATTCTGCACTCTTATAAATTAATGAATCACTTGCACTCTTAAATTCGTCTAGTTTTGCAAACTCTGTAGACAATTGTGCAGGTGTCGGTGATAATGGGAACTCTGTTCCTGGTACATTTTTATATTTTTGTATCTCGTCATGGTAGTTATTTGTTAGAACTAACATTTCTACAACATTACTAATACTTGGATCTATTCGCACATCTTTAGGTGCAACATGTTTCCACTTAATTATAATTTCATCATTATCAATCAATGCAGTGTTCTGTCCTGCTGATCTACCATTTCTTACATAGTAGTCTGTTGTCTCTACAGGTATAACTGCTGAACCGTTACTGTTCATTATCATTTGATAAATCTTGTCTGCTGTAAAATCATATACAACTAAACCTGTTGCATTTGTAATAGCAGTGTCGCCTAAACTACCTTCTATACTTGCTGGCAGTTTGTCGATGCCTTTAACTACAAGTATATCTGTTGTTAATAATGATTCAACTTTTTGTGCATCGCCGTTTGTAAGTGTGCCGCCACCTGATGCCGCAAAGTCTGTTGTAACTGTTTCTTCTGTGCGGTAATCTACAATGTTACCTGCTACTGGTCTTGAATAACTATAACCATCGTAGTCAGTGTAGTATTCAAAAAATACTAAATCTTTTGGACCAACAAAGTCTCTAAACTGTAATGGCTTGTTAGGTACTAAGTCACCGTCAGTGTCAACTGGTGCAACAACAACTTTTCTGTTGTCTGTGTAACCGTCGTTGTACTTAACAGGCTCTACTACATTCCAGTCAATACTAGCATTTAACTTTTCTTTTGAATTCTTATAATTAACAACTATTCTATCTTGTGTTATTTGGCCAGTTGCATCTGATGCATTTGTATACTTGTTTGCAAACATATTAGTAATAATTAAATTACCTGTTTCAGCAGCTACATTAGCATTTGCTAATAAGATTCTGCCAGTTTGTCCTGTGTTTGCAGTATCAGTTGGTCCATAACTGTATGTGCCTAATGTAACATTAGCTCTAAATGTTTCATCTCTAGAATTACCAGTACTATAATCTCTGTAAACAACTTCGCCTAAGCCACTTAAAATATTATATCCAAATGTTGTATTATTAAAAGGTATAGTAATGTTAGAAGGTAACGAATTAATCTTACCACTGTTATTTGCAATAGTAACATTACTTGTTGTTGGTGAACCTAAGTATCCATCGTCAAAATATGTGTTTAACGATACTGTGGCACTATTAACAAAAACATTTGCTGTGCTATTACCATTTCTGTAGATGCCGCCACTTGTTAAGTAATCTATATCTAAGTCGTACCATTTAGCAGATCTTGTTCTCAAAGGTATACCTGGGTCATAACTGTTAGGAGTATATTTTTCTCCTGTCTCATCACTAATCCAACGATTAGCAAGGCCTGATGTTTCTGGTGCCCATGTAAATACTTCTGCACTACCTGGCTTAGAGTTTAATGTTGTAAACTGTATTAAGTCTCTGCTAGACTGGTTACTGCTGTCAGCAACTTTAACATTGTTGATATTGTAAAACTTTAAATCGTTTTTGCTTTGTACAACATACTGCTGTCCTCTTAAACCAACAACATACTTGTAAGTTAGCGAGTCAATTGCACTGTAATCAAACATTAGCAACCAACTAGAGTCTAATTGTACTCCGTTATTAGAACGAGCATTGTTTAATGACCACTTTCCAGTTTTGTCTAAATTTTGATATTGTATAATATACCATTCGTCTACATCTGAATCATAACCCATTCCAAATGATCTTTTAGCTGCCATCTCTGCTGACACTGCCGCTACTTCTGAAGTAACAAGTACTTTACGCATTGTAGCAATGTATTCTGCAGCTTTCCAGCCATCTTGGACAGGTGTACTTAAACTAATTGGTCCTGTTGCTGTAGTTAATCCACTATGTAGTTTACCATCATTTGCAACACCAGTTATTCTTGCCCATGCATACTTTGTAGCATCGTCTGGGTCTATAAATTTTATAAAGTTATTTTCAGCAAACATTCTAAAAGGACGAACGCCGTCGTTTACTCCGCCTTCATATTTGAATTGTCTATCTAATACATCAACTGTGCTATCACCACTAGAAATAGTTTCATGGAAATAACCTGTTGCACTTTCTCCTAGTACAACTGGTAACGACTTCCATATAGCATTTTTAGTATCTAAAGAGAAACGATTAATATCATACAACTCTGATGTATCTCTGTATTGCTCATAAACAAAGTTATTTAAGTTTCTATCTTTTAGTATTTGTGGAATTGTAAAGTTTACAACTGCGGCAACTGTGTTGTCGTCACTGATTGTGATGCCTGTTGTTCCAGGAACATCTTCAATATACAACGAACCGTCATTGGCAAAAGTTTCCAAGTTTTGGAATGTTCCTGTTGGATCATTAATATCAATGTAACGACTATGCCCAGCATGTGTTTTGTTTATTGCTTTTAGTTTTAAAATATTAGTTGTCTGACTAAAAGGGAATATGTTATAGTCTTGAGCACTTACCATACGATTTTGTGTATAATAAACTTGAGGAGCTCTTTGCTTAATAGCAGTAAGTGTCTCTGGTGCTAAACTGTTGTTCACTGTTTCCTGCAAACTAAATGTCACAGTTAAGTTAAAACTAACACCTGCTTCGTTTTGGTATGGGATAGTTACTTTAATGTTTCTTGCATCTTCTGGTGCAAGTGCAAATGACTCTGGGTCACTTGTTCTGTAATATGTTCTAAATGTTCCAAATGGAAGATCACCAAAGTTTCCGTCTGGGTATCTTATTTTAATACCAGCATTGTTTAAATTCTCAACTGCATACAATGTTCTAACACCAAATGCTAAATCATTATAGTTTAGTGTTTGCCCTACAGTGTTAGGAATCTGTGTCCATTTTGCAAGTGTTGCACCAGTACCATCAATCTCTTGTACAAATACATCTGTTTCGTTGATGTTTTGAACATTAATTTCTTGTGTTCTACTTTGTATAGGATCTGAATAATTAAAATCTGATGACTGTAATCTACCTTGCTTGAACATTACAAAGAAACCAGAGTTTGTACTACTAATACCTGTGCCGTCATTTCTATAAACCAAATTAAAGTTGTTTAGTCTATCTGGGTGTAATTCTTCAAATGCGCCTTCTTTGAATGTAGGATTCACAACTTGGAATGTTCTCGGTACTCCGCTAACTGTTAAATCAAAGTCATATGCTAAAGGAGCAGTTAATGGAGAATTAATTTCGTACAAATCTGTTTGTATGCCATTAATCATTCCGCTTTTAGTTGGTGTGCTAAATCTGTTTGAGGAATTCATTGCAGAGTTAAGAATAGTAATAAACTGCTCGTAACTGTCTGCGTTATTTGCATCGTCCCAAAAAATGTTAGTGTTATTTAACTCGTTGCCTAAACTATCTCTAATAGGTTCGTTAGTTCTAACTGCAACAATTTTCATTAAGCCTCTTGCAGGAATATTTCTGCGTGGATTGTAGCCTAACTGTCTTGCAAGTTTAAATACTGAGTCTCTTCTTTCAGCAGTTTCTAAAAAGTTTTCTCTGCTGTTCAGGTCCATTCTGAATGTTAAGGACTGCGAAAGATATGCTAACAATTCTATGATAGCAATAAATTCTGAACTCTCAATGTAGTCATTGAATGTTTCTGGGTAGTTTACACGCACATACTCTACTAGAGCTGCTCTAATAGTGTCAAAATCATATGCTTGGAAGTTTACTTCACTGTATGCTTTGTACGCTACTTTCCAATCTTCTGCAGCGAATAAGTTATTTTGTCTGTTTACCAATGCCATGTATTATACCTGCTGTTCGTTTTTAAATTCTAAGAATAGGGTATCTTCGCTATTTAATATCACATACTTTAGTTCTACTTCAGCTCTAATAGCATGTCCACTTGTGAACAGTGTAATATTAATTAATTCTACCCTCGAATCCTTATCAATGATTCTAGCAATGTCTTCCTTGACATCTGACTCGGTAAAAGTATCTTCTGGGTTCATTAACAAATCCCAAACAATGCAACCAAAATTTGGACGCATAACTCTTTCACCTTTACGAGTATTAAACTCGTTTAGTAGATCGCGTTTTACTAACTCCATGTCCGATAAGGAGAATGGCGCCTTAACTGTATCTACTGTGCTGAATCCTCTGAATATTGTAGCCATACTCTTATTTATCTACTTCTTAAACTAGAGTTTTAATGAATGAACAAAAAGGTTGACAAGCGTATATAAGGTGCTATAATACACGCAATGTAGCAAAAGACTGCTACAGAAACAGTCCTTTTAGGACATAACATCCACACAGCGAACAAGGTAGACAGAAATGTTTAAATTGAATCGTGAGTTTGACCAACTATGGTCACAAGCAGTAAAGATTAATGAAAGGCAGGGTCATCATAGATTCCATCGCATCTTTCAGCAATCTAAACGGTTCGTGACAGTTGGGCTATATGACTCAGTGACAAAACAGTATGCACTGTTTGACTCGGTAAACTTTGCAGGTAATTACCGTTACGATAAAAACATTAAACCAGATGAATTTATTGTGATGGAAAAGATGGTTCAAAAAGCCAGTTAAAGCAAAGTACTAATAAATATGTGTGTAGGCGACTACACACATATTTTTTTTATTTGGAGAAAAAGTTGTACACCAACAATGCAGACGAAAGTCATTCAAACGCAAACCAAATAATCCATGATCAGCGAACTGAAATAAACGGTTTAAAAAGTACAGTTGAAATGCTGGAAAAAACTGTTAGAGAAGAACAGGAAGCAAAGTATAAGGCATGGAAAAGGTTAGCGGAACTAACACAACTAAGCAGTATTACTTAAATTAGACCTCTACGGGCTTTTTTCAAATCACTAGCCTGTTTACCGAAAGGTACAATATTAGGATATGCTTTAGGTGTTATGTTATCAGGCGTTTGATACAATTCGCCTTCGAACTGCCTTCTCTGATAATAATCTTGCTGAACAGTAGCAACACCCGCAACATTTAATGTACTGTGATTCATCATTAAGTTAGGCACAGAACCATGATTGCCTGTGTTTACTGCTTGAAGAACTTTACTTTTACTAAAGTTTTTAATTCCACAATGATCTGCCATACTAGTTAATGCCATAAATTGATTATCACTTACAGGTGTTTGTATCATTCCTTGTACAGACTTACCTGTACTTAATAAATTACTAGTGGCATGCATCTGTGTTCCAACAGGGCCAATGCCGTTTTGTAAGTCAACCATGTTTACCCCACCACCTGAGTATATAGTAGAGGCACCATCCTTGATTACTGATATTCCTGCGTCTGCTAATGCTTTCTCAAACCCAGGACCTGTGCCTCCAAGTTTTGCAGTTTTAACTTTATTCATCATAGAAGCAGCGTTTGCTTGTTTTAAGTCCATTGGCAGTCCTTTATTATCGAACGCCATCATCTTAGCCTTAGCCTGTGCATCATTTATTATTCCGTTAATACCTAATTTCTTTGCACCCATAGGTGATATAGTAGGTGTCCTCACTGCTGGAATACTAGAACTAAGAGAACTAGTTAAACTAGCCATATTTTTTGCTTCGAGTTTTTTAGCAGATGCCTGTGTAAAATTATTTTGTACCTGTGCTGGGCTAGTGTACTTAGGTTGTCCGTCTTTGCCTTGTTGTCCTATTTGTAATCCTGCTGGTGAATTGATGTCTGCTGGATCACTACCAGCAACGCCATTGCTGTTTGGTGCTAGTCCTTTTGCCACTGACTCGTCTGGTACCATATTATCCTGATCGTCTTTTACAGGATTGGGTAACCCGTGTCCAACAAAAGGTTCAGATGTAACAAAAGTACTAACTATAGATGTTATACTTGCTGCTTGGCCTTCACGGCTACCGCTTGTTATATCTGATTCGCCGCCTCTATCGTAAGCGGGTGGTGCAAGAGGATTGTCGTCAAAAGTATCTGTAACAATTTTTTGTGCGATATCTGCTTGTTCTGATTGTTCAGCACCTGGGCCGCCGCTGTTCATTAATACTTTAGATGCTTTCTCTACAATGTTGCCACCTGCTTCTAGTACTATCACACCGCCTGAGCCAGTTGTAACTTTACCACCTGCTGTAGTTGCTACATCATTTGCAGCATTAAAATGCAAACTGTCTCCAGTTGTTGCTTTTATTGAGCCTGCAGAATTAAGATGCATCTCGCCTTTAACTGCTGTTTCAAAAATATTAGAGTCAGCAAGTAAATTCATATCTGCTAAAGCCTCAATATTTACTACACCGCCTGTGCCTTTGCCTTCGTTTTGATATTCTTCTCCAGTAGTATCCTTTGCGGCTTTAATATTAACATTCTGTCCTGCCTCAATGTTTACATCACTGTCAGCTCGTATATTAAAGTTACGTTTTGTTCGCATACTAATATCGTTTTCTGCGTACAAAAATACATGTCCTGATGAAGCAAACTCCATCCACACATTACCATCTTTATTAATCAAGTAAACCATTCCACTTGTATCATCTAACAATAGTTGATTACCTTGTGCTGAACGGATTCTTATTTGTCTAGAATTTAAATTATCATCTAGTGTAATACTGTGACCACCAAGTCTATGGTTGTAATTAGTTGCGTCTCTAGGACCAGGTGTTAGTAAACCAAATACTTCGCTTGGCGATTCTCTTCTTGCACTTGAAGAGCCGGCTCCTCTGATTGGGTCGTGTGCTAATCCTTGCTTAACAATTTGTTCTGCTAATGTATGCTGTATTGGTCTAAAAGTATCGTTGTGGTTGATATCTTCTGTTCGCTTATTTTTTTCTAGTGTAGGTAGTTTTAGACCTGCGGCTTGATAAGTTTTGCCTCCTGCATTACCGGGGAGACTATAATTTAGTTTGTCAGCAAACAAGCAAGACATTACCATTGGGTACTTTGTATTGCCGTCACCAAATGCAATTAATACTAAGTTACCGTTATCTGGAACTGTTGTCCATAAACCGTAACTGCTCATTGTTTCTTCTGGTACTTTTACATTCGTTCCTACTTGCCTAGGATCTGTACTACCTGCAAACGGACTAGTCCACACTGCATCAAAATATCCTGCAGGGGAATTTTTATCTTTACTGATTGCAGGAACAAACACACGCACACGGCCTGTTCTGCTAATGTCTTTTGTTGAAACTATTTCTGCAAGGTATATCCCAAATACTGCATCTTTACTAATATTCTTTTTAAGTACTGGATTTTTCTTACTTGCTTTGTCTCTGCGGCTCATACTCATTACTCAGCACCTTTTTCTGTTTTCTTCAAGTCTATTGCTGTTTGTCTAATCATACTAACTTCCTGTGAAAATTCCCCACCTGAGAACATATGGTTAACACCTCTAACTTGGTAAACGCCTGTTATAAAATATGATGTACCCATTTTACTCCAGTATCCGCTATTGCTATCGCTGTCTTCGTCGTCTACATCAAAGTCGTATAGTCTCGGTGTTTGCAAATCAAATAATACATAGTTTTCATCACCAGCAGTTCTTATACTTTTTTCATCAGTTTTATCTTCAACAAATTCGCTTCCTTTTTTCTCTGGCTGGTTATCTGCCGCTGCAGGACCTAACCACCATGGGTCACCTTTTATTTCCATATCAAGGGTTACAAGGAAATCATCAATAGCATGTTGTTGCATTAAATATCCAAAAACTGTATTTCTCGGTGTGCCATTATAAGTTGCATCTTCTGCTGGGTTTGGCACAGAAGCAACAACAATTGATTCCTGTGGTCCACTTGCATCAGCGTTTGCATCTTCTTCCTCTTTTGGCTTTAAGGATTCTGCAAGTTCTTGTGAGGCTGT
>Ga0194029_1000018_pt1 | contig 25974 bp, 41 predicted proteins | sample IW18Oct16_MG_FD_140360 | JGI IMG/M metagenome (GOLD analysis project Ga0194029, IMG submission 140360) | Freshwater microbial communities from the Broadkill River, Lewes, Delaware, United States - IW18Oct16_MG | ecosystem: Environmental > Aquatic > Freshwater > River | place: USA: Delaware... | reverse complement strand
GTATTGAAGAACTTTGACTCTGGTGAGATTGAATCAAACGAGATATTTAATATCGGACGTGGTGAACAGGTAAATCTATTAGACTTCATTAAGTCAATAGAACAGAATTGTGGTAAGAAAGCTATAATGAATATGGTGCCTAAACACCCAGCTGATACAACAGAGACTTGGAGTAACACCGAAAAGCTTCAGGCATTCGGGTACAAACCGAAGGTGTCAATAGAACACGGTGTTACTAATTTTTATCAATGGTATTCTGAGTGGATACCGAAAATAGGAGATGTGACTAATGGCAGATGATTTTGATCAATACAAACCGAAGGGGTTAACCGACACCGATGGTTTGACAACAGCGGACAAACAGAAACCGATCAGTCCAACAAACCCATTTCGTTTGGGTATTGTCGGACATGGTTTTGTTGGCCGTGCAGTAGAGTATGCATTCTGTCATCCTTTGGTTGACTTGCATATTGTTGACCCGAAGTATGATACGGACATTGACTCAATGGTTGAGTTCAGTCCTATGTGTGTTTTTGTGTGTGCGCCAACACCAATGAATCCTGAATCTGGATTTGTTGATGCATCCATTGTAGAGGATGCGGTACTCAAACTAATCGAGCACACCGAAGCTTTGGTTGTTATTAAATCAACAATCACACCTGACATCATCGATAGACTATACAACTCTATGTTCGAAGATGGTGTGGAAAGACTTGTATACAATCCTGAGTTCCTCACAGAGAAGAACGCAGAGGAACAATTCGTGAATGCGGAGTTCCATGTATTGGGTGGTGCACCAAACGCCACTGGTGAACTGACAGAGATTTATGATATCTTCAGTTTGTGTAAGTCAGATGTTTTTTACCGTATGTCAGCCGCAGAGGCATCCTTTGTGAAGTACGGAATCAATTCATACCTTGCGACCAAGGTAACGTTCTTCAACCAGTTCTTTGATCTGGTGAATGCGTTTGGTTGTAGTTACAATATTATTACACGTGTAATGGGTAATGACCCTCGTGTAGGTATTGGACACACTCGTGTGCCTGGCTATGACAGGAAACGTGGGTTTGGTGGTGCGTGTCTACCTAAAGACACAACGGCTTTTCTTAAGTTCTCTGAGTTTAAGAATGAAGCTGGTGAGACTATTTCATTTGACTTGTTAGAGAAAGTTCTAGATATCAATTCTGGATATCGTAGACACTACGAGTTGGATGAAAGAGAGAAAGTTAATAATATTACATTTGGAGATGATAATGAGCGTGATGGACAAACTGAGGAAGAACTCAAAGATCAAGACAACGGAAGTACTGTCGGAGAGTAAATTCTTTACTGAAAAGGACATGGTGTCCACCGATGTGCCAATGGTTAATGTGGCATTGTCGGGATCAATCGATGGTGGTGTTACGCCTGGCCTGACTGTACTAGCAGGCCCTAGTAAACACTTTAAAACTTCATTCGCCCTGTTGATGGCGGGTGCGTATCTACGGGAGAAAGAAGATGCGGTCATGTTATTTTACGATAGTGAGTTTGGTTCCCCCCAGTCTTATTTCACACAGTTTGGAATTGACACTAGTCGGGTTCTGCATACTCCTATCACAAACGTAGAAGAACTCAAGTTTGACCTAATCAGTCAACTTGAATCTATGGAAAGGACTGACAATGTTATTGTGGTTATTGATTCTATTGGTAACCTTGCATCTAAGAAAGAACTAGAAGATGCAATCAACGAGAAGTCTGTTGCGGACATGTCACGTGCGAAGGCACTGAAAGGTCTGTTCCGTATGGCAACTCCATACCTTGCAATGAAAAACATCCCCATGCTTGCCGTAAACCATACATATAAAGAAATTGGTTTGTTTCCTAAAGACATCGTAGGTGGTGGTACTGGTATTTACTACAGTGCAGACAACATCTGGATTCTTGGACGCAGACAGAATAAAACAGGTACGGAGGTTACAGGGTATGACTTCATCATCAACGTTGAAAAGTCTCGCTATGTTAAAGAGAAAAGTAAAATCCCTATCTCTGTTTCTTGGGACGGTGGCGTGGAGCGTTTCAGCGGTCTGTTGGACGCTGCTCTTGCTGGTGGTTATTGTACTAAACCTTCCAATGGTTGGTATGCTCGTGTTGATAGGGAAACTGGAGAGATCGTTGAACCAAAAGTACGGTTAGCAGAAACTCTCAAAGAAGAGTTCTGGACACCCATCTTTGAATTCACTGACTTCGCTGAGTTCCTGAAAAAGCAATACCAGATTGGTCTTCCTACTCAAGTAGACATGGATGAGATTGCTGAGAATGCCGAAGCTTAATATAGACAAAGTTTGTGCGGGGTTGGATTACGAGCTTATCCCCGTAGAAGACTCTCCAAACGATCAAGCGTGGGATGTTCGCATCCTACGTGGTTATTTTGTGGAAACTGTTATTCGTTATGGTAATGTTGCGTTTGATGGAAAAAGGGATTGCCTCACGTTTAATTTTGTGATAGTATACACCCCTGACCCTGACGTAACAACTGAAGACGCTTACCTTCAGGAACATGCTGCAGATATTCTAGAAGACATCCTAGAGACTGCCCATGCTGAAGGTTGGCTTGTCGCAAAAGAGAAAACTAGTGGAAATTAATTTAGAACAGACCGTACTTAAAAACCTCGTAACAAACGATCAGTATGCCCGTAAAGTAGCTGCATTCGTACAACCAGATTATTTTGATGGTGTGTATCGATCTCTATTCAAAGAGTTCACCAAGTTCATTGCTAAGTACAACAAACTTCCTACGATGGAAGCCTTCAAGATTGAGATTGATGAAGGTGATCGTATGTCGGATGAACAGTACCGTCATGCAATGGAGATACTACCTAACTTATTTCAGAAAGAAGAAAACACTAATTTAGATTGGTTAGTTGACCGTACTGAATCATGGTGCCAAGATAGGGCCGTGTTCAATGCTGTCATGGAATCAATCAACATTATTGAAGGTAAACACAAGACCCTCTCCAAGGGTTCTATCCCCGATGTTCTGACCAAGGCATTGGCGGTTACCTTTGATACCAACATTGGTCATGACTACCTAGAGAACGTAGACTCTCGTTACAACTTCTATCATGAGAAGGAAGAACGACTACCGTTTGATCTAGAATACTTCAACTCCATCACTAAGGGTGGAATACCTAACAAGACCCTGAACATTGCCCTTGCGGGTACGGGTGTAGGTAAATCCCTTTTTATGTGCCACTGTGCTGGAGCTAACCTTTCCCAAGGTAAGAATGTATTGTATGTCACTATGGAAATGGCTGAGGAACGCATTGCTGAACGTATCGATGCTAATCTATTGAATGTTCCGATAGATCAACTTGAGAACCTCTCTCTGGATATGTTCCGTGATAGGGTGGGTGAGATATCCCGTAAAACTCAAGGCAAGTTAATTGTCAAGGAGTATCCTACAGGACAAGCGAACGCCAGTCATTTCCGTGCCCTTCTCAATGAACTAAAACTGAAGAAGAACTTTGTCCCTGATATCATCTATATTGACTATCTAAACATCTGTGCCTCTTCACGTATGAAATCTATGGGCGGTGCAATTAACTCGTACACTTACATCAAGAGTATTGCAGAAGAGTTACGTGGACTTGCTGTGGAGTTCGATCTACCAATCGTATCTGCGACTCAGACAACACGTTCTGGTTACTCTAATGATGATGTTGGTCTTGAGGACACTTCCGAATCATTCGGACTTCCCGCAACTGCTGACTTTATGTTTGCCTTGATATCAAATCAAGAATTACAAGCACAAGGTAAGATGTTGGTAAAACAACTTAAGAACCGATACAATGATCCTACATACAATGCACGTTTCGTAGTTGGTGTGGATCGTAGTAAGATGCGGTTATACGATTGCGATCAGTCTTCTGAAAAGGAAGAAGAGGACAATGGCCCAGCGTTTGATAACTCTGCCTCTGGTGAGAGATTGAACATGGAAAATAAATTCAGAGGATTTAAAATCTAATGTCTGAACCGATTGGAGTGTGGGAACACCTATTTTATTCTATGTTAGTGTTAGTACCTATGTGGTATGCAGCACGATACCTTGGAAAAGAAGAAGGTAAAATAGAAGGAGTCGAAGACGCCATTGAATATTTCATGGAAAATGGCTGGTTCGATGAAGAAAAAGAAAAGGAAATAAAAAATGAGCAAGATTAAATTAATTTCTCTAAGTCAACCCAGTGCAATCACTGGTTGTCATACTGCTGAAGAACTTGTTGCGTATGCAGCTAGAGTGAGTAATCCCGGCAATCAGGCGAACAAAGAGACGGCACCAAAACTGTTAAAATACTTGATTCGTGAACAACACTGGTCACCTTTTGAAATGGTTAGTGTGACTATGGAGATCACAACAACACGTGATATCTCTCGACAAATTATTCGACATCGCTCGTTTTCATTTCAAGAGTTCTCTCAACGGTATGCGGTCAGTGAAAACTTTACTCAAAGGGCTGCAAGACTGCAAGACCCTAAGAACCGACAGAATTCTGTTGACCTAGATATCGAAGACTTTGGTAAGGGTGGTAATAAAACTCAAGAAGAACGCCTGTACGAAAACTGGAATATGAAACAGTCCGAAGTTATTAATAAGGCAAAACAAGTTTATAAATGGGCACTAGATAATGGTATCGCAAAAGAACAAGCACGTGCAGTCCTACCTGAAGGTAACACGGAGACAACTCTTTATGTGTCCGGTACACTTCGATCATGGATTCACTACTGTCAATTGCGAATGGCTAACGGTACTCAGAAAGAGCATATGGTGATTGCCAGAGATTGTTGGGATGTACTATCAGTACACTTCCCAAGTGTAATGAAGGCATTTGAAGAATGATTTATACGTGTAACGTAATTGAAGATAGTGACGGCTATCAGTGTTTAGAATTCTCTGATGAGATGATGGATGCACTTGACCTTAAGGTTGGTGATACTATTGTCTGGGAGAAAAATGATATCACTGGTCAGTGGTCTTTTAAAAAGGAAATGAGAAATGAAGAAAGGTGATATTGTATCTGTGGTAGCACAGAGTGGTGAATATGTTGGTAAATATAATGGTGAGAAAGACGGTGTTCTTTTGATCAACGATCCTCGTATGTTGGTTGCAACTCCCGATAACGAGATTGGATTCGCACGTGGTGTCTGTATGACCGGACGTGAAAATCCTACCAGCGCTCAGTTTAAAAACTATGTGTATGTTGTACCAACTAGTGATGACTTTGCATCTTCATATCGTCAAGCGGTATCCGGTCTTATTGTCTAATGTCCGAAGTCACGATTCGCAACAAGGCGTTTCTTGCTACCCTTGATAAGTTCAAAGATGAGATGTTCTTTACAGAGGGTTACAGAAACCCCAAGTACTACGCTTATAGTTCCAATGAGGACATGGAGAAGGGTGAGTATTACACCAGTGAAGAATACCTGAGAGATGTATCTCTAAAGGGTGAACTGGTAGGCCCACCAGACAGACACTTCGCACAACCGATTGGAAAGATGGTACGTGAAGACCCGAATGTTTGGTCTTCATATATGAACATGGTCAAGTATGACTTTGCATCTGAGATAGGGGCACACACCAGCGCCCTTTTGTCGTATTATCCGCCAGGCGGTTTCGTGGGATGGCACACTAACTGGGATGCCTCTGCCTATCAAGTTCTCTTTACTTGGTCAGATGGTGATGGTTACTTTACTTATTATGATAACGAGAAAGACGAAGTAGTTACTATTCCAGATGTTAAAGGTTGGCAGTGCAGACACTATTACTTTGGGCCAAAAGAAGAACCCGAAAACATATTTTGGCATGCCGCCTACGCTGGTGGAGAACGTATTACTCTCGCATATAAATTCTGTGGATATGGTAAAAATGATTCCCGTGATGAAAATGCAATACAGTTACGTGACATGTTGATTGAGGAAATTGAAACTGCTTCTTAATATTATTAGGAGTTAAATGGTGTTAAATGCAAAATTAGCAACAGATAAACCGTATATTACATTAATTTGTAATCCATACGAAGATAAAAGTTCAACTAATACACGAATCACCATTGACGTAATGGAAAAAGATTTGAGCAAAGATGAGATGATTGAAGTACTAGAAACTTTTATGAAATCAATGGGCTATCATTTTAATAAAGGCGAACACCTTGGAATTGAATATGATTGAACAAACCATACTAGCACAAGCAAGACGTTTATATCACCACGTGGTCAATGGCGGTAAGTTGAAACCTGAAGATGTTTCTTACATGGTATCTGCTCTTGAGGAAGCCTACAACAACATACTAACCGATGAAGAACATGCACTGTTTCAGAAACTCAAAAAGATTTGGTTTCACACTCAACCAGACAAGAGTGGTTCGTTCTTTATCTGCGGTGAAAGTGGCGAGAAAGACGATCATGGTTTGCCTGATATCATTTTAGTATGTCCTCAGATGGGTGCAAATATTACAGCGATTTATCGTAAAGAAAAAGTAGGTAGGAGTGGACAATGATTATTGATCGATACTTGATTCAAAACAGAGAACAACTTCAACTCAGAAACGTTATGAATCAAATGTTGGGTGATCCAACACCTTATGACAAGGAACGTTTTTGGGATGTTATCGACAAGTGGAAAGCGTATCTATCAAACGAGTATGGACTACGCAAGGGTCAATTGGTTGGTCTTGGTGTTTCAAAGAACAATGTGAAGACTACCGCTCTCGTTATGGCTTGTGCAGAACTAGGTGCACAGGTTTTTTCTGCTAACTTAGCTTGGAATCCGAAAGCAAAGGTTCCTATGGTTGCGACAGACTTGCCCGCATCATTTGGATTTTGGGATTCCTTGACACTTAAGATGTTGGATGGAGTTCAGGAAGAGTATTACGAGGATACTGTTGAGGTTGAAATGATAAACCTCGATACTGTAGACATTGAAAACTATAATGAACCGATTGAGTTTGATCATCCAGATGTTCTACCCGACGATCCTCTTTGGGTCACCTATTCGGATGGTCAGTTCGAAGACGGATTTGAGTACCAGTATTATACTCACAAGGAGTGTTGGGGTCTAGCTCATCGTCACTATAAATTGTTTAACATGAAGGACACTATTGGTGTCCATTCTTTTAATGTGTTGCATGGCATGTCTTTCATCACATATACGTGTGCCTCTTTCATGGGTTCAACAGAACACTACTTTGTGAACTGGTGGGATAGGGTAGAGATGTGGCAACTGGGTGGTCTAGGTAAGGCCTTAAAGAACGTCTTTGAGATGGATGATAGAAAGGTTATCTTCTTCAAGAATGTAGAAACCTTGGAAGTTTGTACTAGAGATATTACGCCTGAACAAGCAAAAAGAATAGAGTTCGTTTCCCCTATGGGAGTGATCACACCAGAACTTCATGACCTGTGTGATGAGAGACAATTGAATTGTGCAATTATGTATGGTGAGACCCGATCCAAATGTATGACTCTTTTTGTAAAACCAATAAAAGGATCATATGTTGAAGACAGTGTAGGGTTCATAGCGGACAACTACTATGAGGTAGTACACAGTCCACAGAAGAATGTGTGCTTTGTTCGTTCTCATAATGATACCAAGTATTATCCCCTATCGTTTAAGTTGGAGAAGTTGGATAATGCAGAGTACATCTTCAAGGGTTTTGTTGAGGTACATCCATTCCAAGAACGTGTAGAACATATATTGGGTCATGATAATTTCTGGTTGTTGCGTAAGAACGCCCTAAACTATCTCGCAGTGTTCGAAGAACCCTCAGCGCACCAAATGAAGATGCTAGATACATTAGGCTTGACAGACATAGGTGTTTCTGATAAGATGGCCTTCTGTTTGGAAAATAGCAGGTATAGGGACTGGCATGCTTTAAAGAACCAGTTTGAATATGGATTTGATGAATATGAAGTCAACAGAGTGAGGTACTTGAACAGTGGCGAAAACAAATAACGGCAGCATCGATGATATCACACCACAACAGTGGAATGAAATGAACCGGGCGTGGTTAGACGAAATCAAACGAAAACAAACAATGGAATCTCAACGAGCATCCGGTGAAGAAATATTTACGGTCACTGATAGTGACTACAACAACTTGGATTATGATATGGAAGAAATTGAATATAAATTTCGTGAAGGTGAACTTATCGAAGAGTTTCAGAACTACATCGATTCTACCTATGGTGCACACTATGGTCAAGGCGGACTACAATCGTCTGAAGTGATCATTGATCGTGGTCATGGTATGGGTTTCTTTTCTGGCAATGTTGATAAATACAATGGACGTTACGGTAAAAAAGGAGCAGCAGAAGATCATCGAAAAGATATAATGAAGATTATTCATTACGGGTTTTTGATGTTATTCGAGCACGATAGAATACATGGGAATACTACTGACTAATGGTGATAGTTTCACCCAAGGCGATGAACTGCCTGGCTCTAGAAGACTCAATGAGAAGGGTAGGCCTATGGCGCCTATCCATCATCATCTCACATTCTCCCACAAACTAGCAGAACACTTAGACCGTGATTATGTAAACTTAGGGGCTAACGGTGCGTCCAATCAAAAAATTCTAAGAAGAGGCACCACCTTCTTACAGAAAACCTCTAAACAAGTTGACTACATGGTTATCATTTGGTCTAGTTGGGGTAGAACCGAAATTGTTAGTATGGATCACAGACCTACTGACGAACAGGTTTGGATTTTCCAAGAATGCAATATGAATCAATTAATCCCAGATCATTATCAGGGACGTTTGCGTTTTGGATTAAGAGGTTGGAACGAACACTGGGCAGACGAAAAGAAAATACAACATGAACAGGCCTGTATAAATTGGTTCAAACATGCCTACACCATGGCAACTCCAGTTCTCCATCATCTAAACTACATGACCATAATGCAAGATTTGTGTGATGCTAAAGGTATTAAGTTAATTCAAGGAATCATTCATTGGTCTTTATGGGAGAATGTCAAAGCTGTTCTCATGGAAGAAGATGTTCTACCGTTTGCGACAAAGGAAATAAAACACTATATAAAGTATTTAAGACCTGAATGTAAACTTGGTTTTGGTGACGGCAGAGACATGACAAGTATTGCTGAATCAAGACCAGATTGTTTCATATATCCTCTAGGACATCCTTGTGAAAATACACACACGCATTATGCAAAGATGCTCTATGAGATATTTACTAACATGACGCCGGGAGCACCATGAAATTATTAACATGTGGATGTAGTTTTGTATGGGGAGATGAACTGCCCGGCTGTTATAACAATCCACCTACACACGAGAAATTAACCTTCACATATCAGCTTGCGAAAAAGTTGCGTGTTAAACCTTTGAACATTGCAGCCTGTGGTAACGGAAACGAGAAGATATTCCGTGACACAATTGAGACTCTTGCAAAAAATGATGACATTACTCACGTTGTTGTCCTTTGGTCAGCATGGCAAAGAAACGAGTTGGCAGAAGGGTCGCACGAACTTGACCATAAAGAATATGAAATGAAGGTACAGAGAAGTGACTGTATGACTCAGTTCTCTGCTGATAGGATTAACTGGTTAGCGTCTAAACGATGGGGTGCTATGCATCAATGGTATAATATATGTCAGACATACAAGACCGATGTTATTCACGGATTGGCGTTTATGTTGGCCCTCCAAGACCTATGTGACGCTAAAGGTATTAAGTTGGTTCAGGGTGTCTTCCATGAAAGAAACCTTGAAAATATTAGAATGATATACCTGACCAATCGTCCCGAATGGCAAGATTACACCACCAAGATATCTAATATGTTCGGTAGATTAAGGAAATCTTCCAGAGTGGGTTTGGGTGTCGGAGATGATCTATACTCACTTTCAAGAGAAAAGATCGGAGACCTCAAGTTTAACGGACATCCAGGCGAAGAATCGCACAGTTACTATGCGGAACTACTTCACCACCTTTTTCAGAAATACTACTAAAAGCGGTAAAACATTACCGCATCACCAACTAAGGAATTGTCATGAGCATGCCATTTAGTCTAACCATAACGGCTGAAGATAGAACCGCCGACATCTCTGCACTGGAAGATAAAATTATGAAGTCTTGGACTGTAGTCGATGATGTCGATAGCGTCTTACGATATGTTGATAATCTTCCTCTCGCAGCTGAACATGCGGATAAGATAGCAAACCTTTTGCTTGGAACAAAAGAATTGACTGATCTAAGATTCCAAGAAATGTGGGAAGAGTTTGAAGCTGTCTGTGGAGAGTATCACCGTAGGGGTAAGGAACTGGATTTCTTAGATGCAACTATTCCCGAAAGAATCTAATTTTAGCTGTCAATTAATTGACGCTTTGAGATAACTACTTGTATAAATACCCTTGATATGAATTATTTTCAATGGGTATAATATGTACAACGCAATAACCAAATTGTCCTTGATTGCACTTTGTGTGTTCTCTTTCGGATTACTGGCAGAAGACGCTAACGCTCAAGATGGCGGAAGCGGGGGCACAGATGCACCCGAAGCGCCTGCAATCGAACCTATCATAACTGAGTCTACCGTTACTACTAATGGTAAGACCACAACTGTGTTAAAGTCGCCTCCGGCCTCAGCAATTTCCCCTACGATCAACACCTCCAACTCAGACTTATGTACGTTTGGTGTTGCGGGTGCAATTCAGACTCAGATACTCGGTATCTCAACAGGCACACAAGTAACAGACGAAAACTGTGAAAGATTAAAAAATTCTAAGACATTATTCGATATGGGTATGAAAGTTGCAGCAGTATCTCTTATGTGTCAAGACCCACGGGTTTTTGACGCTATGATGAATGCTGGTACACCTTGTCCGTTTGACGGACTAATAGGTGAGGAAGCTAAAGCTGCATGGTCAGTAAATACTGACGATCTACCTGTTGAAGATGAAGATAAGAAAAAGGAGCCACTGAGTGATCAAAACAAGACACTATTGGGCGGTGCTGGCGTTGCTAGTCTGCTCGTCCTACTCTTACTCTGAACAAGTAAACGAAACCTCAACCAATGCGGCCGCACTCGGTCTTAATTGGGTAATGACTAATATCCTGCCTCAGAATGCGGGATTGACTGTCAATGGAATCGTATACCGTTATACTACGGTAAAGAATGCAGAAGATGATATGGTTGTTTATGTTCAAAACGAAGATGCCATCAATGGTGGTTATATCTTTAGGAACGCAGATGACTGGAGTGGGTTGCCTGGCAACTCAATTAATAAACTCGTACCCGTTAATTCAATACCGCTTGAGTATTGGGGAGATGGGTCGATTGAAGTAGAAGGGGAAGGTTCGGTAGAGGACGCCACTGTATTGTACAATTATTCTTACGATACGTGTTTCGGTGTTACTACAGACCCATCTTGCCCTGACTACATCCCGCCTGTTCCGGAAATTCCGGAGATAGAGATTTATGATCCACTAGACGATCAGTGGGTTCAGAAAGAACTAGAAGAGGATTGGGAACCACGTGATGAAGATGAAGAAGATAGAGATCGTCGTAAAATGATGTCGGAAGAAGAAATAGAAGACATGAGATTGGAGAAGATTTTGGGTACGGTTAACAACTCTTTGTTGGCCTCTGAATCATTACGTAAACATACGTCATTGATGGCTCAGAATTATATTCCGGTTAATTACTTTGACGTTCTTCCGGACTCGAAATATGAAGAGACTGTTGTTTTGAAAGATGCAAGTCTTCTAGACAATAAAAGGTTACGGAGACAAAATCTCGCTCAACAGTTATTACATCAAGAGTTAGTGAATCTACAGTATGAAAAATAAAAAACATTTTACATAGGAGCACTATAATGTTTAAAAATATATTTGCCTTACTAGGCATTTTTACGTTGTCTAACGCAGTAGCTGCCGAAGTCCCAATTATGGGCTCTGTAGATTCTAAGTGTGTAGTAACAACAGACACTCAAGGTGTCTATGGTAACCCAACGCCAAATACGTTGACAACTAATCTGTCGAATGGTGGTGTACCGCCTATCGTTAGATATGATGTGATCCAAGCGGATTACTACAAGGCTGTCATCTCAAGACCGGATGCATTCACAGAGAGTCCTAATCTCAATGATGTGGTCAATTGGACGGGAGAGGTAACTGTATCAGAAGTATCTGATGCTGGTATGTCTGCCTATGACAACGACAAAATTGAGTACAATAACGTGACAGAGATCGACTTGACTATTGCTGGAAGCACATGGTTTAAAGTCGCATCAACTGCTAATTATGGTTATGACAAAGCTTTTCCTGCTGGACAATATCGTGCAGTGGTAACAGCTGAGTGTATAGCTATATAATAGTATGCGCTTTGTTATGATTCTAAGTTTGGTGTTCTGCTCAGTGGGTCTGAGGGCCCACGAGTGGACACCCACCTACCCAGAACTAAATCAATCGTATGTTGAAAGCGTTCTGGTCGCAGAGATGGAACTGTGGAATGGTAGACAAGATGTTGAGTACTACCAGATAAACGTATGGGACAGTGAATGGAATCCAGTCCCCTTTGCAATTGCACAAAGAGTTGTGAGAGTAAAGTATTTGAGTAGGATGGATGTCAACATCTACATCCGAAAGTCGGACAGTGAAAGAGTAACATACATCTGTTCAAGGTCTAAATTAGTGAAGGATTCTGGCACGAAAGCTTTGATCGCTTCAAGGATATGTTCGAAAATAAAATGAGATTGATATTATTATTTGGTTTGGTAATAAGTTTCTGGGCAGGATCAGCTAACGCACAGTCCGGTTCTTTGAATTTGGCAATACCACAGTCACCACAAAGTTTTCAATCTGACAGGGTGAGAGCGGGTGACGTTGAGTGTTCAGCAGCTATCGGTTCATCCACGAACTTAGAGTTTGGTGTTGTCGGTATCATGGATCAAAATGATCCGTGGGATCAATACAGGATAGGGAACGGCAGTTTTGTTGACCCGAATAGAACGGTATTACCTTACAATGATGACTTTATGCGTAACGTTGGTGTATACGCAAGGATCACAGTGCCAATCGGTGCACCTAAAGAAAGGTTGAACTGTAACGCACTATACAAATTAGAATTGGAAAAAAAGAGATTAGAAGTTATGAGGTTGCAACAAGAGATTGTCAACCTACGTAAACTAAAATTTGAGGAGTAAGAATGGCAGAGGTAGAATTTGCGGGAATGAAGTTTACTGGGGGTAAGATGGCAATCTTACTTACCGCACTGTCTACACTGGGTGGAGCATCGTGGGCTGGTTTTGAGTTCTATAAGGACTACATGGACATGAGAGAGATTGTCCAAAACATCGACGTGGACGCTATCCGAGCAGAAAATGAACTAACCATATCCAAACTTGACGATGCAATTGATTACACCCGTGATATTAAATCGGGTCTTCGTGACGATTTACTTGCTATTGAAAAGAGTGTAGATCGTATGGAAGATAAACTTCGTTCCGTAGAAGTAGAAGTTAGGGATACTATAGATAATGCAGAAGAAAGATTTGAGAATCGTCGAGATAAGTTATCCGATGATTACGATCAAGCATATGCTAAACTGCGAAAAGAGATCGAAGAACTAGAAGAAAAACTAGATGATAAATTGCAGAAAGCTTTAGATAATCCTTTATCAGATTGAGGTTGACAGTGAAAAGATTTAATGGTATAATTACAGCTACCCTGTTGGGGATGCTGATTACTGGTTGTAGTTTGTTGCCATCCAAGTGGGATGACAATGAGGCAGCTGGTGTAACTGATTTGAGATGGGCAATCATGTATCTAGATTGTGATCTTGATCCCGTGTTGATCAAACACATGATAGATGACATCTATAAGAAGCATGGTTGGTTAAGTACTTATGTAGAAACTAAAGGTACTAGTGACATTGAATACCTATTGGATAAGATGTCTCTAACCCTAGACCCCATGTATGAGAAGGAAACTGTATCGCAAAGATACTGTGCCTTGAAACAAGGTGTGTTGCAACAACAAGCAGAAGCAATTGCGTTAACGGTTATGAGGAGATATGATTGATGACTAGTTATACCGAAGAAGAAAGGATTCTTCAAGAAGTTATTGACAACGAAGATGAAGACTGGGAAGCCAGTAGACTGGGAGAAGTCATCATCGATATAGTCCATGCTAGACGTGAAGGTGAACTGACAGAAGAAGAGTACATCGAACTACTTGGTGATATTCGCACCACAGAACTGATCTGGGAAGAAGCAGAGATCACTCAGATGAAACAAAAACTAGTGAAGGTTGTTGAGACCCTAGCAAAATTCGTATAATAAGATGCCAGTAAAATTCGGAAAATCACAGTCATTACGCAATAGGGAGACCGGAAAGGTCACCGTAGTGCACAAGTACATGAAATCTACTCCTACTCCGGAGTTGGTTGAAGCGTTGGATAAATCCAACACCACCCCTAAACTACGACAGAAGATCAAGAACGAACTAGTCCGTAGAAAAAAACTTTAAATTAATTGAAGAAAACGCTTGACAAACTTGTTTCTATTATGAGATAATACGTATGTTGTCTGGGGAGAGGTTCCCCAAACGCCTTAACTACGGAGAAATATATTATGGCACATGAAGTAGAAACAATGGCATACGCCGGAGCTGTCCCTTGGCATGGTCTGGGTGTTGCTGTCTCAAATGATCTCGCACCCCGTCAAATGATGGAGAAAGCGGGACTCGACTGGTCTGTCGAGAAAATCCCTACCTACGCACGAGTAGGTGATCAAGAAATTCCAACAGGTGTAGAAGCCCTTGTCCGATCCTCGGATAACAAGGTTCTGACTCAAGTTGGTGCAAACTGGAACCCTGTACAAAACGAGGAAGCATTCGACTTCTTTGCAGAGTACTGTGCTGCTGGTGACATGGAAATGCACACCGCTGGTTCCTTAAAAGGTGGACAGATGGTCTGGGCACTTGCGAAGATCAAGGAGTCCTTTGACATCCTTGGTGGTGACCAAGTTGATTCATACCTCTTGTTCTCAAACCCACACATGTATGGTAAGTCAATCGATGTTCGATTCACTCCGATTCGTGTTGTGTGTAACAATACTCTGACACTATCGTTGGGACAACAAGTTGCAAACTCTTGCAAGTTGAACCACCGTTCAGAGTTCAACCCTGAGAAGGTAAAAGAAGCCCTTGGCATCGCACACGAGAAGTTTGCGAAGTACAAAGAGATGGCTGAATTCCTCTCAACTAAGAAGTTCACAGTTGAATCTTTGATCAACTACTACAACGAAGTCTTCCCACGTACCTACCAAGGTAAGAAAGAAGTAACCGTTCAGGACTTCAAAGACCTCACCACTAACGGTCAGGCTGCGTACTCATTCCTTGAGACACAACCCGGCGCTCAGTTCGGTGAAGGTACATGGTGGCAAGCACTTAACAGTGTTACCTACTTGACCGATCACAAGATGGGACGTTCTGCGGATACCCGTTTAGCTTCCGCTTGGTTCGGTTCTAACCAAAGTCGTAAAGAAAAAGCTGTCAACAAGGCAGTAGAGTTTGCGACTGCAGCGTAAGGAGCAATATGAAAATATTGATAATGGGTTTGCCCGGCTCTGGAAAGACAACTCTCGCAAGGGAGTTGTCCTACCATTTCATGATACCGCATTTCAATGCTGACAGTATCCGACAAGCCAATGATGATTGGGACTTCACCCCTGAAGGGAGAGAACGACAATTTCATCGTATGGCCGGATACTTGGCAGAAGTGGGATTTGGTATTTGTGATTTCGTTTGTCCTAAAGATGTTTTCCAAAGGAACTTCCCTTGTGATTTCATGATCTGGATGGACACAATAAAGGAAGGTAGGTTTGAGGATACCAATAAGGCATTTCAAGAACCTAGCGATTATAATATAAGGATAACTGAATGGATAGATTTAAGCCAACTACGCAAATGCTTGGAAGATTTCAACCCTGGCACCAAGGACATACCGCTCTTTTTGAAAGAGCACTTGCCAAAACTGGTCAGGTAGCAATTCTTCTGAGAGACACGGAAGTCGATGCAAAGAACCCGTTCACTGTCGAAGAGAGAAAGACTCAGATCATCTCAGCACTCGCTGAGGATGGTTACGAGGTAGACCTTCACTTCACAGTTATCGCAGTACCTAACATCACCCATATTACCTATGGTCGAGATGTGGGGTATACGATTGAACAGGAGTTCTTAGGAGATGAAATAGAGTCAATTTCCGCTACAAAAATTAGAGAAAATATGACTCAGTAGTTCACCTCTAAGGTTGCTAATTAGATGCCCAACTAACACTTAGGCATCTAATTAGACGCTCCAGTTATATCCTTATAACAAAATATTCTAAAAAACCTCATCTTTTTTTCAAAAAACGCTTGCAACGAGCTGTGGATGTGTTAAAATATAGTCTGAAAAATGAGAAAAGGAATTGATATGAAACACGTTGACTTTGACATAAATGGTGTGATCCCTGAACGCCCCCGAGCTGGTGCGGACTTAGTGGTTTACGAGAAAGGTGGTGACCCTATGGACGGTTATGTCCTGTACGGTTTCGATGAAGTTGGTATGTTTGAGGAAGAATTTAAGGTTCCTCAGTATTGTTTTTGTTAAAAAAAGTTTGAAAAAACGCTTGCCATTATAACAAGAATAGGTTATACTGGTACAGTAAATTGATGAGAGAGGTAAATTATGGAAAATGAAATCAAAAAGTTGTTTGAAGCGTGCATCGCCGATTACAAAAGGATGGGTTTTAGACCCGAAATGGAAGAGAGGTACGCTGAGGGTCTTGACTACAAGATCGGTAAGAAGTACATCAAAATCTTGAGTGGTGGTAGCGCATGGGGTTTTATCAACCTTGCGAATCCTAAGTTCAAGAAAGGTGACATTCTTAAGGCTGCAAGCTGGAATGCTCCCGCTCTTAACGCCCCTAGAGGGAACTTGTTCGAAGATTATGTTGTTCAGTGGACTGGCCCACTGTACTTGAAATAGGAGTTGGTTATGATTACTAATTGCATTGCATTGAGAAACAATCCTAAATTTGTCGAGTTCAGGAATTACATTTTGTCTTTCTACGCCTATGACGGCATCTATCCTACCGAAGGTCTGACTGTCGCCATTGTCGAGAAGGCAATCTTTGAATACCTCAAGAAGGTCGAAGTCCACAAGGACGGTATCCACAAACAAGGATTCGGCAACTACACTTGGGGTGGTGGAGACTCTATCGATAGAGAGAGGGTCAGATACGAATACATTGAGGAGATTCTGAAGAATGCCTAGTGCTCAAGTCGAAAAGTTCAATGGTGAGTTTGTGTCCGGTTACAAAGCTTACCTGAAGAAACAGAAGGCTTCTCAGAACAAAGGTTCTTTCGGGACTAAGGACTCTGAACGTTCAAAGTGTTACGAAGCGGAATGGGCCATGCAAAGGCAGTCGGGTACTGCCTTCAAACCGATTCCTCAATTCAAGGATATCAAAGAGGCGGAGAAGTTCGCCAAGAAGATTTACAAGTCTAAGACTTGGCAGAAACTCTGGTCTCAGTCTATCGACGGGGATGTGACTCGCATCTTTGCTTCGACTCCGAAGGTGATTCAGAAGGCACGTTCATCCGGACGTGGTACTGCTGGTCACACTAACGGATATACCGTCACCCTAGATAGTTACTGTGGATTCGATGCATACACTTTGATTCATGAGTTAACTCATTGTCTTGGGTATATGCACCACGGAAGGTCGTTCCGTAAAACTCTACTTCAAATGGTTGGTACATTTTTAGGTTCCGATTGTAAGAAGGTGTTGAAGGCGGAATTCAAAAAACGTAAACTCGCTTTCGGAGAAGCTCGTAAACCTATGGGGTTTGAACAGTGGAAAGCCTCCAAGGCAAGAATGGAGAATTTAAGAAATGGTAGGTAATATAACAATAGACGCTGGTTCATGGTTGACTGCTAATGGAATTCAGACTACGGTGTTCTTTGGAACAGCTGATGCTGTTGTCGAAATCGAAGAGTCATATGAAACTTTAATTGATAAAGAACTTGACGCACATACCCTACTTGGTGGTATAATTACACCACGGACAGCGGTAGATGCACAACGTTTTGTTCAAGCATTGGAAGATGCGGCTGAGTACGCTAACCGCAAACTGAATGAGATGATTAATAACAGTCATCAATTAGAATTGGATTTATGAAACTAACAAAACAAACACCCGATAGGAATTGGTATCCAGATAACTTTGACTGGTATTTGAAGTGGGCGGCTACTGTGGCAATCTTAACGTCTGTTGTTTTTCGTAATGCAGGCCCAGAGTGGCGTGCGTTTGATTTGTCCATAGGTACTATTGGTACAATACTATGGTTATGGGTATCGATCATGTGGAATGATCGTGCATTGATTATTTTAAATGCGTCAATGACTTTGTTATTGGGAACCGCATTCATACGGGAATTTTTATGAGAAAAATATTTGACCACCAACAGGTGGAACTAACTGAAATGCAAGCAGTGACTACTGAGGAAGGTCGTAAGTACCATACCCCAGAAGGCATTGATCTTCCTTCAATCACTACATGTCTGTCAATTCTAAGTCGGGACGGTATTGCCGCCTGGCGTAAACGTGTAGGTGAGGAAGAAGCGAATAGAATTTCTCGTGTTGCTTCAACTCGTGGTACGAAGGTTCATGAGATTATTGAAAAGTATATTGATAACAAAGAGGATTACTCTGATGGATATACCCCTGATATTATTCAGTCTTTTAATGATGTTCGTGATATTCTCGATAATCGTATTGGGACAGTATTTGCACAAGAGGCTCCACTATATTCCAATCACCTTGGTGTGGCTGGTCGGGTGGATTGTGTTGCTGAGTTTGATGGTGCCCTCAGCATCATAGATTTCAAAACTTCTCGTAAGAAGAAGTTTCCTTCTATGATCAAACAGTACTTCATGCAAGAATCTGCATACTCAATTATGTGGGAAGAACGTACAGGTATGCCTATCACTCAGTTGGTAACTATCATTGCGGTAGACAACCACGAGCCTCAGGTCTTTATCGAACATCGTGACAATTGGGTGAGACCATTAAAAGAGACAATTGCACAATGGAATGAGGAAAATACAAGCGTTCAATTCTTATAAATAGTATGGTATAATCACCAAGACTTATGGGAATAACACTATGTTGAAGTTCGGATCGTATGTGTCAGAAGCATATGACATAATTCCAAAATCTCAATCAGAGGTAGATGACTTAGATCATCTATCAGATGAGAAGAGGGAAAACCTCAAGACACTCTACGCATATATCACTCAACAGACTGGTATGGCTGATCCCATTGCATTGTCCAAAAATCCTAAAGAGAAAGGTCTTAAGATTGCACGATCCGTTGCAGTTGATCTAAATCTACCGGCCCTTGGTTCTGAATATGGTTTCAAACTTAGTGCGGGAAATGGTTCTCGTGGAGGCACTGGTGTAAACTCACAAGGGTTTGCATTCGAAGGTCAGATTGTGACTGACCTAATTAAGTATAAAGAAGCCGGTCTAGATGGGGATTTCAAGTTCCCTAATATGATAAAGAAAATGCACGATGCGTTTCTGAAGGATGCATCTTTTATCGAAGTCAAGCTAGACGGTACAGCGAACACCAAAAGGCCCTTAGTGTTCGGAGATGTCAGTGCAGTTATCGGTTCACGTGAACTGAACATTGGTCACAAAGTAACAGACGTAACAGTTACTACCGACAAAGGTACATACTATCTGTCTGCCAAATTTGGTGGTACAGTAACATTTTTCAATGCGGGTGTCCGCACCATCTTTACCGACGATCAGTTTGAGAGTGGCAAGATCACACACACTGATGCTAAGAAACTATTAAACATGTTCGGCATCGATCATGATAGATTCATCGAAACGTTTACCAAGTACGATCCTAAAAAGGCGGCTACTCGTGGTAAAAAAGATGTTGTCATTCCAACAAAAGCAAACAAACGTGCACTACAAAGACTTCTGATTACGGGTATCGGTATGGGATACTGGATGGTACACCGTAAAGGTAAGAAGGTAGAGTTCTATGAGATGACTAGAGCACGTATGAGAAAGGCTTCTACAATCAAGTCGATCAAGATTCTCTATCCCAAGAAAGGTGAAGCAAAAAGAATTGACATAGAAGTTGTCACCCCGCTCTACATATTCAAATTTAATATTCGTAACAAACAGGGTGGTCTCTACCCATCACATATCATGTGTGATTACAAACCGAATACGAAGGCAACCTAATGAATTTCGCAAAATCCCAATCTCCCCTATCAGCAGTTCACTTAAAGGTAACGTAACATGGCACAGTACTCGGTAAACAGAAACGCACATCACAACGCATCAAACAGTGACTTACATGAAATCATGTTGTTGGCTGATAAGGATGGAAACATTATCAACTCGTTTGGTTCTGCTTCCAATATCCCTATTGCAGGTGGACTCGTTGATGGGTATAGTGCAATACATAAGTTTGGTAGAAATCCAAATGTAGGAAACATACCAGAAACTATTTGGATGCACGGAGGACTTTATAGTTATCTTGATGTTGGTTCTGATAGTACAATTTATGCATATAGCGCAAGCAGTGACGATGGCCCTGGCAACGATGGTGCTCACACGATTACTGTTCAAGGTTTAGATAATGATTTCAATCTAATTGAAGAAACGATTACTGTAAATGGTGCAGCTTCTACTGCTTCATTCCTAAGAGTTTATAGAGCATTTGTTGCGACCGCTGGGGCGTTAGCGGCAAATGATGATAATATTCTTATATCCACCGCAGCGTCTGGAGGCGGTACAGTTCTTGCTGATATTGGCGTTATTGGTAGCGGGCAAACTACAGGTTTAGGTCAAACTCAACTTGCACTTTATACAATACCGGCTGGAAAGACTGGTTATCTTACTACTTGGAACGTCGGCGTAGCACCAATGAATAATGCTGTCACAGTTACTTTGTTGGCAAGAGAATTAGATGGTGGCGCACCATTTAGATCAAAGGATATTATGGATATCGTAGGTGGGTATACTACTCAGAATTATTCAGTTCCTTTGCGCTTTCCAGAAAAAACTGATATTGAAGTGAGAGGAACTGGTGACACTGGTTCAGTTATTTCATCTTCTTTTGATATTATACTGGTAGATAATTAATGAATTTCGCAGAGTTTATCACAGAACAGAAAAACACTCACATGACCCATATTGAGGACAAGGTTCTCTATGGGGGTGTCAAGGGTACACGAGAAGCAATCCTTGCCTTGCGTGAGTTACGTGACATGTTGTCAGGTAAACACGAGGGTAAAGTTTCTGTTAAGTGGGACGGTGCGCCTGCAATCTTCTGTGGTCAAGACCCACGAGACGGTAAGTTCTTTGTCGCTAAGAAAGGTATCTTTGCGAAGAGTCCCAAGGTCTACAAGACAGATGCAGAGATCGATGCGGACATGTCTGGTGACCTCGCAGACAAGATGAAGGCTGCATTGCAACACCTACCCGCATTAGGAATCAAGGGTGTCATTCAGGGTGACTTCCTGTTTGGGCCTGGCGATCTACAGAGAAAGAAAATAGACGGAGAGTCCTATGTTACGTTTCATCCTAATACTATTGTATATGCTGTTCCCGTTAAAATGGCTTCTGATATTCTGAAAGCGAAGATCGGTATTGTATGGCACACCACCTACACGGGTAATGACTTCGAATCCATGAAGGCGTCCTATGGTGTGGACGTGTCCAAGTTCAAGAAGTCTACTACAGTCTGGTCTCAGGATGCGATGTTACGAGATGTTACCAAGGCAACCATGTCTGCGAGTGACACCGAAGAAGTTAACGGATACCTAAGTACCGCAGGCAGATTGTTCAATAAGATTGCCGGATCGACCCTTCGTGAGTTAGGATCAAAACAACACATTGCACAACTGATCGAACAGTACAACAACACTTTTGTGCGGCAAAATCAAGTGATTGGTGACACTAATCTGCACGTAAGAGGGTTGATCAAGTGGATCAACGATAAGTTCCAGAAAGAGGCTGACAAACGTTCTACTGAAAGGGGTAAGGCAACACAGTACGCAAAACGAGACGAAATCCTAGAATTCTTCTCACCCAAGAACCGTAAGTCTCTGGTTAATATGTTTGATTTGCAAAAAAGTATCGTACTTGCGAAGTTAAAACTTATAAATAAACTTGATAGTTTAAAGAAGATTGATACTTTTGTTAAGACAAAACAGGGGTATAAAGTAACCGGAGAAGAAGGTTACGTTGCAATCGATAAACTTGGTGGTGACGCAGTGAAACTTGTTGATCGTATGGAGTTTTCATACAACAACTTTTCACCAGATATTTTGAAAGGATGGGATAAACCAACGAGAAACTAGAATGGCTAAACCGTTACGATTTAAAGATTTTGTAAGCGTAGATTACACTCAGTCGGGTGATGATCAGCTTGCAAAACAATCCAAGAAAAGAAAACTGGACATCCCAACAGGTAACACTGGCGAGGCGTTAGACTTTGCTGCCCGTCGAAAACTCGCACGATCACTTAAGAAGAATAAAGCTAAGATCGCCATGGGGCGTAAAAGAGCTGCACGTAAATTTGCCGATATGGACAAACTTAAGAAACGTGCACAAAAACAAGCACGTACTATGTTCTTCAAAAAGTTGACTAAGGGTGCGGATAAAGGTAAACTCTCATTTGCTCGTAGACAGGAGATAGAGAAACGCCTAGATAAAATGCGTCCTAAAATTGATAAGGTAGCTCGTAAACTGTTACCTAAAGTACGCAAAATGGAAAAAGACCGAAAGCGTGGCGGACAGAATAAAGATGATTAAGAATTTTTCACAGTACCTAACCGAAGAAGAAAAGGAAGTTTATTTTACCTTTGGTAGAATGAACCCACCTACTATCGGCCACGGTAAAGTAATGAACACACTTGCCTCCAAATCTGGTGGTGCAGACTACAAAGTCTATTTGTCCCAAGTATCAAACCCCAAGAAAGACCCTTTGTCATATTCAGACAAGGTTAAACACGTGCGTAAGATGTTTCCAAAACATGCACGTAGTGTGATGATCGACAAGAACGTCAAGAATGTATTTGATGTCGCATCACGGTTGTATGACCAAGGGTATAAAAAAGTAACAATGGTTGTCGGGGATGACCGTGTACGTGAGTTTGATGTCCTGTTGTCTAAGTACAATGGTAAGAAAGCTCGTCACGGGTTTTATAACTTCGAAACTATTCGTGTAGTATCCGCTGGTAAACGTGATCCGGATGCTGAGGGTGTGGAAGGTATGTCCGCATCTAAGCAACGTGCAAACGCACAGAACAATGACTTCGTGACTTTCGCACAAGGTGTGCCTAAGTCTATGTCGGACAGAGATGCAAGGAAGTTGTTCAATGATGTCCGTAAAGGGATGGGTCTCAAGGAAGAGCACTCATTCAAGAATCATATTGAACTGACGCCTGTTTCTGAAACAAGAGAAAAATATGTACAGGGTAAACTCTATGAAATTGGAGATTCTGTTGTTATTAAAGAAAGCGAAGAAGTGGCCACGGTCTCAATGCTCGGATCAAATTACGTTATCGTCGAACGCCCAGATGGCACTCGACTACGCAAATGGTTGGATGCAATCGAACTCGTTGAACGACAAGACCCTGATATCAAAGATAGAGAAGGCACACAACCCGCAAGGTATCACGCCGGACTAAAGAAGTCTACCAAGGCAAAACGAGACGCACATTTTAAGAAGCACGGCAAGAAGGATGATGATGACGCATCCGCATACAAGCCTGCGCCTGGCGATAAGACCGCAAAGACTAAACCATCCAAGTACACTAAACAGTTCAAAGACATGTATGATGAAGACTGTTGGGATGGATTCAAACAGGTTGGTATGAAGAAGAAGGGGAACAAGACTGTTCCTGATTGCGTACCTGAAGAACTTGAAATTACTTTTGAGATGTGTCTCAAGGCAGAGACCACACCTCAGATGATATCTCGTTGGGCAGCAAAGACCATTAAGAAAAAACAGTATCAACAAGTTGCGGACTATATTCGCAAACAAATGAAAGCGGACAAGGGTAGACATGGCCCTGAGTACTACGCACAACAACTTATCCGTAAACACGGTTTGAAGTTGGATATCAAAGCATTGGGTGGTGTGGTACGTGGTGAGGCATATGAAGAGACCGATCCAGTAAAATCCGCTCGTAATGATATCAACAGAGAAAAAGAACAAGACAAAAAAAGACACGATAGAATCTTGGATCGTGCAAGACTTGCTCGTGCTAAAGTTAAAAATCGGGAAACGGAATGAAACGGTATTCTCTTTGGGACAGTTTAGGTGACTTGGGAGAAGGCCCAGACGGACTTGCTGCGAAAGCAAAGAAATCTGGTATCTCCGTAGCTACTTTAAGAAAGGTTTATAATCGTGGTGTTGCAGCTTGGAAGACTGGTCATAGGCCAGGCACTACCCCTCAGCAATGGGGATATGCACGTGTCAACGCCTTCATAGTAAAAAAGAAAAAAGGTGGGTTAAACCACGATAAGGACTTAGCGTAATGAAATTAAAAGATTTGCGTGAGAAGAGATTCACGCCAAAAGAAATCAAAATGGCTATTGGTATTGCAACAGACAAACGCTACAAGGGTGGCAATATGACTGGTGCGAGTCAAGCTATTGAGAAGATTAAGAAAGGTCTCTCTGATCACCCACAGGTTAAAGCAGTACTCAAAAGAGTAAATGAAGCAGTATCTCCTGCTCAACAAGCTGCGATTGCAATCTCCAAGAAAGAGAAAGAACAAAAGGAATGTGCGTCTGAGGATGATTTCAAACCTCACATGATGTATGACCCGAAGACGGGTAAGGGTTTCAAAGCAAATAAGTATGCCGATCATGTCAAGTATGACAAGATGGGTTATACCCACGAGAAACCAGAAGTCAATGAAGCAATTGATTTCTTCAAGACATCCAAGGCACTATCCGACTACGCAAAGAAGTCTGGTGGTATCGACAAGAGAGATTTCGAAAAGGCGGCCGCATACGTAAGAGAGATTGGTAAAAACTCATCTACTATGGTTCAGAACAAGGCATTCATGGGATTGAAGAAACATGTTTCTAATATGGACACCGATCCCCGTGATGGTGTTTTGTCAATTCTTAAGAAACATGGAATGTTCAAGAATGGACGCTTGATGCAAGAACAAGCAGAGAACTGTGGTTGTGGTAAGACACCGTGTGAGACATATGGAATTGTTGAAAAAAAGGCTGGACATATGGATCAACTACGTGATATAGTAAAGAACAAACAGGCCAAGAAGGTCAATGGTGTTATGGTAGATATGTTTACAGCATCCGCAATTACTCAAATCTACGATAAGGTCAACGATCAGAACAAGAAGAGAATGGATGGAATGACTATCCCTGCTCTTGCGGATGTGGCCTACAAAATGATGAAGAAGAGGTAACCATGATTACATTCGACCAACTCAGGGAAAAGAAGGACTCTTATCCAATCTATCACAAAACCTATTCTGCTGCGATGGCAGCTGCATACGCATTTGCAAAGAAAAGGGGTTTTGAAGTGGATACCGATGACATTGATAGAAAGGTGGCAATGGGGCCTAGGAAACCTTCCAATGGTAAGACCAACAGTTTCACTCTCAAATTAAAGGATGAGAAACGTAAGATGCTAGCAGTACAGGTAACTAATCTGGACAATAAGCGTTACGAACTCAATACATATATCACATGAAAAAATTTACCGATTACCTAGCCATAGATGAACATTGCGAATGCAATGATCTCTACGAAGACTTAGAAATAACTGAGTCGGAATATCAAGGAAAGAAGGTCAAACTGAATGACCCTATCCGTACATCTGAGAACCCCAATAAGAAGTTCAAGGTGTACGTGAAGAACGAGAAGGG
>Ga0194029_1000010_pt1 | contig 29901 bp, 31 predicted proteins | sample IW18Oct16_MG_FD_140360 | JGI IMG/M metagenome (GOLD analysis project Ga0194029, IMG submission 140360) | Freshwater microbial communities from the Broadkill River, Lewes, Delaware, United States - IW18Oct16_MG | ecosystem: Environmental > Aquatic > Freshwater > River | place: USA: Delaware... | reverse complement strand
GGGTAAGTACTCTAACTTACATTTTAGAGTGGATTTAGTAGATGAAGTTTTATCTAAGAGTAAAAGGCTAACCCGTCACATACACCAACATAATTTATTTCACGACCCCGCTATCATACTAAGCAAGATGACTTGCATGAGTTGGGCTATGGCAGAAGCAAACGACACTTTGTTCCTTGATTCAGATGTTAGATTATTAAAAGAGATACATCAAGATATAGACCATAGTATGGATATAATGATGTCGCCACATTACTATGTTGAGGACCGAGTAACCCAATGCAAAAACTATGGTTATTTCAACGCCGGTTATATATGGTCCGATAATTTAGATGTACCTAATGAGTGGAGAGAATTGTTCTTAACAAAGTCAAAGTTTTACGAACAAGAGTGTATGTATTTATTGCACAATAAATACCATGTTGGGTGCTTTGATAAAAAACATAATTTTGGTTTTTGGCGTTTCTTAAAGCGTAAGGAAAAAGGAAGGTTGAACTTATATATACATGATGTAGATTGGGAAGAGATTAAATCTATACACTACCACTCTGATCCAAATGCTTACGCTCATGCGGACGAAGGTTTACAACAAGGTTTTGACACACTCAGGAAACAAATTGAAGTACAATATGGTAAAGGAAATTAAGACTACTGAAACTCTAGACGATTGGGGTAACTGCCATGCAGTTTTTTCTGAGTCGAATGGAGAGGGGAAACTAAATCTAGGTAAGCAACCGGCCTTGAAGACACATCGAGGCGGTTGGCTGAAGGTGTTAGAGGCGATGCAACCTTTGCATAATGTAGATGGCATTTATTGTGAAACATTCATTGAAAGTTTATTTGATTGGTTCAGATTTAAAAACGAGAAAGAAAACAAGATACCGATTAAAGAACCGTGGGTAGGTTTTATACATAACCCACACAATATGCCGAAGTGGTACAAACCCGCTTGGGATGGGAGGGGTGATAAATTATTTGAGGCGAGTCTGAAAAGTTGCAAGGGGATATATACTATGTCTCAATACCACGCAGATGGATTGAGTGCGTTGTATCCGAACACAAAGTTTGAGTCCATACTACATCCCTACCCCAATGAAGTTACCCCTACTTGGACGGGTAGGATGGATCGATTAGTAAGTGTAGGGTGGTGGCTCCGTAGGCAAACTTCTATATACCGTGTAGAGGTTCCAACCAATTGGAGCCGTGTAAAGTTATGGCCCTATCCGGAAGGCAGTAAACCGATTGAATATGTTGAGGATAGATTAAAACTTGAGCATAAATATTTGCAGTATACCTTATCAGAGATCGAGCATAGATATCATTTAAGTAATGAAGAGTATGATAAGTTTATATGCGACTCTGTAGTCTTATTAGACCTATGGGATACTAGTGCAAATAACACTATACTAGAGTGTATACAACGAGAGGTACCTATTGTGGTAAAGGACCATCCCGCAGTTAGAGAATACTTAGGTAACGATTACCCATTATATTTCCAAGACTTACATGAAGTGTATTATTTATTAGATGCAAACACATTGACTCAAGCCTCTAACTATCTAAAAGCACTCAAGGAAAGCTCTAAGTTTAGTTTATCTTCGTTTGTAAAAAACATGGAGTCTAGTGAAATATATAGTTCTCTTTAAGGAGTATGACATGATCTACATAGAAAAGCATAAAGTTATATTTATTCATCTAACTAAGACCGGCGGGGAAAGTGTACTAGAAGCACTAGGGTCTACACAAAAAAGACATACGCCCGTGTCAGCTATACTAGACGATAGTTTTAGAAGTAGCTACGCTACCCAACTCGATTTATACAAAGAGCGTGAAGACTTTAAGCCGACCCGTTATTTAGATAGAATTAAAAACAATTGGCATAATTTAAGGATAACTTTTGTTAGGAACCCTTGGGCTAGGCTAGTATCAGAACATCATTATAACATAGATAGAGGGATAGAGAAAAGATGTTTTAACGAAGTTATTTATTCTCTTCTTCAATGCCACGATGATATATGGAAATGGTCCCAAACAAGGTGGCTTACACATAGAGGTAAATCTTATGTAGATAGGGTGTACAAGCTTGAGCAAGATATACAAATATTTGAGGATAATTTTAATGTTGAGTTACCTCATAAAAATAGGAGTAAGCATAAGCCGTATAGGGAATACTACAACGAACGCACTAAGCGAATAGTTGAGTTAATTTTTGAAGATGACATTAAAGAATTTGGCTATGAGTTCTAACGCAATCTATGTAGTAAACACTTATAAGGAGGGAGTCGGTGCAGACAAACGATGGTCTAAGCACGGTAGCTTGTATAAAGCGGTAAATGATTTTGTGGTCCCTAGTCAAATGAGGTACGCTGAGAGATGCGGGGTGGACTATGTAGAATTAAAAGATGAGCCTGAAGAGTATGAAGGTAACCCATATCACTCTGCTTGTCTTAGGAATATTACGATGTTCAAAGACTTTGCAAAGTCTCACTACGAAAGAATTTTATTTTTAGATTGCGATATACTTATTAGTGAAAATGCGGGTAACATATTTGAGGACCTTTTATATTTCTCAGCCGGCGGTATAGATGCAAAGAAGGCAAAAGAACATCAAGAAAAAGTTTTAGAATCTTCTTTGAATGTAAGGGTGCCTAGTGGTTATTTTTTCTGCACGGGGGTGGCTATGTATCCACGAGAAGTCTTTGAAGCTTACGCTAAATATATTGATGACGACTTAATATCGGCTCAAGCAAACACACTTGGATTTTTCGATATGCACGGTTGTGGGTATCTTAATTATAAGATAAATAAAGTACCCGATTTAATCTCTAGGCATTGGCATTGTATGCCACCAATGGCTAAAGAAGATACTAATTTTGTACACTATGGAGGAGGTCACAAAATTGATTTAATAAAAATATCTAATTCACCTAACGAAGAAGCTTGGTCGGGTAATGTAGTGTTATGAACGATAAAAAGAAATGTCAGATAGTATTAGCCGGAATCGCAAGAGTTACAAAGAGTTCGGCTAAATCCTTGTATTATAATCTAATTATACCAAACTCAAAGAAGTGGCGATTTGATATATATACTGATTACGAAAAGTATGACCATAGTACTTGGGCTCCAACCAACCAACAATTTGATCACATAAAAGCAAGGTACACCGAGACAAGCATTGATGATGCGTACAAATTCCCCGGATATTTTTCGGAGCCTAACTTTATAAAGCACCGTTGCGAAGATATGAATCAATGGTTAAAAGAAGAATGCCCCAAAACCCCTAGAGAAGAAATAGAAAAAGTTAATAAAAAGTTTAGAGAGGCTAGGGGTGAAGATGCAATTCAACTAGATTATGGTCATGTCCATAGGCCACACGCATTAGCGAAAAGGTATGCTAGGACAATCGCATTGGAAGGCTATGATATGACCGTGTGTATTAGGTTCGATGCACACCTACTTTCAAAAGTACACTTAGATGAGAGTCGGCTATATTTGTTTGATGGTAGGGGGACCTATGAACATTTCTATGAGGCGGGTGCAAAATGCGACCACGCAGATTTAGATTACGGTATTATTGCAACGCCTGAGTTAGCTAAACAATTTTATGACTATAAAACTCCGGGGCGTAAGGTTGAAGACTACGCTAAATTACAAGCTAGTACTGCTTTTACTCCGTGTCGTAGTAAACAAGTTAGAGGTAGCGACATAGACTTTAAAAGACTATCCCCTCGTATACAATATTGGTATGAGCGTGGTGTAACCGTGCATCTTATTCCTAGTATACTAGACCGTAAGTTAGGTTGGCTTGAGCCCCACCCTAAAGAATGGCCTCCGAAGACACAACGGCGGTATCCTTACCCTGATTCTGTATGAAACATATAATAACATTATCAGGTAGTAGTAACCGATTTATTAGTAAGGGCTACCCACATAAAGCAATACTAGACATAGATGGAAAAAGTTCTACTAAAGTTTTTACGGAGTACATAGAAGACTTTGGGGAGCACGAAACTATTTTTCTATGTCGCAACGAAGATTTAAAGGGACCTTTAAAAAAAGAATTAGAAAGTATAGGTGGGTTAGTGCTAGGTATTGAACCTAATTCTTTGGGTCCGTTATATAGTTTAAGAAACATACATGACTTTATAGCGGACGATGATGAGTTATTGATTACATACATTGATTCTATACAAAAGTTTAATATAGGGCATCTTCAAAAAACATTTAAGGGGTATGGGGGCGGTTTGACTACTCACGGTTTGAAGCATCCACATTGGAGACACAACCAATATTATTGTTTTGTTAGGCACGATGGTGAGCATAACTGCATGGAAGTAATCGAGAAGTATAACTTTAGAAATTTATTTCTTGATGTTGACACACCTTTTGAGATGTTGGGCTTGGGTGAGGAGTATCATAGACCTACCGATTTAAATAATTGTAGGGGATCAAACGGAAGTTATTATTTTCAGAGTGGTCGTTTATTTAAAGAGTACTCAGATGACCTAATCAGAAAAAAGAAAACCGTAAATGGTGAGTATTATGTAACTCAATTGTATCAAGAAATGATTGGGGATGGGATAAAAGTTAGGACCTATGATTGTCCGTATGTTTCTTTTGGTATACCTGAAGATGTTGAAGACTTTTTATTTTGGAAGGGTTGGTTTAAATGTTGTTAATATCTCATAGAGGCAATACAAATGGGGTGGACCCGAGTCAGGAGAACGACCCTAACTACATAGACAAAGCGTTAGAGCGTTACCATGTTGAGATAGATGTAAGATTATGTAGGGGTCAGCTTTTACTAGGTCACGATGTTGGTCAATATCTCGTAGACAAACAATGGTTAGTCGAGAGGGCAGATAAGTTATTGGTTCATTGCAAAGACTATGGTTCTTTATCTGAACTAACTGATACGAGCCTACGGACTTTCTACCATAGTAAAGAACCGTATGTAGCAATTAGAAACACTCCTTTGGTTTGGTGTCACAACCTTGCTTGTGCCGACCCTAATTCTATTGTACCATTATTAACTGAAGCAGATATTTCTTTATATCCATATCTAAAGGTAGCGGGAGTCTGTTCTGACTACATATCCGAACTATGAGATTTTTACTTATTATATTACTTTTTAGTTCTTGTTCAATGAAACAATGGTACCCGACAATAGGTGCGGGAGTAGGCGGTGGTACGGGTTCTATGCTCGGTCCGGGTGGAGCCGTTGCCGGTAGTGTGGCCGGAACTCTTGTCGGGGAAGTGGTTAAGGGCAACGCACAAATTAAAGAACAAGCGGACACTATACGGCTTTTAGGTCAGGGAGATGTAGAGGAACTTGTAGCCCAAGGTATGGCTGAACATAAGACGGGTTTCACGGAATTTACTGACTCCATAAAACGCATTCTAATGATTGCGGGTATTCTGTTAGGGTGTTACTTAGCGATACCTATATTCGTAGCGAAGAGGTGTTCCAAAACAGAAATAGAACGGGGTCTAACTAAGGCACCGTTTAGGCCAAGTGATAATAAATGAAGAACTTAAATATATTAAAAGAAAAGTACAGAACATTGACTCCGCCGGGTAAAGCTTTAGTTTGGATTTCCCTTGCTTTGTTGGTTCTAGTAATAGTGGGGGGTTGTAAATGATTGATAGAGTTTCTCTTGCGGGTCTAGGTGGTACATTTGCTAGTTTCAGCCTTGCAAACTTACATACTATAATTGGTATACTTGCGGGTTTAGCAACTTTGGTATACATGGTATTAAAGATTAGGGACACTTTGCGTAAACGGTAGTCTAATAAAACACAAAATTTTAGTATCTTACTTAAATGTCTAACCGTAAGATTACAGAATTACCCGATTTAACAACCGTACAAGGCGATGATGTACTTCCGATTGTAGATACCTCTGATGATACTACTAAGAGAGTATCTGTAACAAGTCTTTTAGCTGACCTCACTAATCAATTAAATACTTTAAACACAACGGTATCAACAATCAATAGTACTTTGTCTGCGGATATTGAAACTATTGAAAGCCAACTTCAATCTACTAATTCAAACTTAGGGGCTCATACACACTTACTTGCCCACATAACAGACTCGGGAACATCAGCTTCATTAGATGTCCCCGCAGTTGGTGATGCAACGGCAACCCAAGTAGTGAAGGGTTCTGACACAAGATTAACTAATGCTCGTCAGCCCGTGCTTCCATGACTAGGTATGCTAAATACGGTAGACTAGACACCCAACTCGTAGAGTCGGGTGATATTGCTTTTACCGGTATGAATAGCAGAGATCAATCTAACCGACTAAAGCCGGGCGAAGTTGCAGAGGCTAAGAATGTTAGAATGGATGACGGTATAATAACAACCCGTTTGGGGTACAGTAGTCAAGTTGACATTAGTAGTGGTGCTTTACTTACAGATGAATTAGGTAACGAGATACACTTAGAGCAAGGCGGTGGGATTGAAGTAGCTGATCCGTTACAAGGAGACTTTTTTGCGGTGACTAAATACCCCGGCATAGGGTTGTCCGATAAGAATCAAATAGCAATGGTAAGAGAATCGGATGTTACCTTTTGGAACGGTTCTACATTATATAGTAAAGAGTTTCAGACTAGCCTTTTAACCGACCCCGTATTACCCTTATCCCTAGACTTTATCTTAGGTAAAGAAAACCCAAGTCCTAAACCATATACGGTAGGCGGTGACATAGAGCCCATTCAATTTAACAATCAGTTTATATTACTTAGCGGTAGTGGGCCAATACTTCCCGTCAATTTAGAGTTTACTTTACGGCAAGATGTACAAAAATGGGACGGCGGGAGTTCCACTCAATTTGTAGTGGACCCCGATATCCCTAACGGAGATTTCGGGGTGGTAGTCAGCAACCGCCTAGCTATTGTAACCGCCCCTGATATCATAGAATTTTCTGATATAATAAATGAAAGTAACTACGATATCTTTGGTAAGTTTTATATCGGGGTGGGGGACGGAGATAATATAACGGGTATAACTCCCGTGCCTGAATCTACTTGTGTAGTATTTAAAAGAAATTCTATATGGGGCATAGGCGGTTTGAATACGGGTGTGTTAACGGATGCTTATATATTTCATATAAGTAAATCCTCGGGGTGTGTATCTAGGCATAGTATACAAACTATAGGGTCAGCCATTTTCTTTTTGTCTGACAACGGAGTATTCTTAATAGATGTAGGTATTGACGGAGCTACCGGCCGATCAGTTTTAACTAGGTTCGATCTCCAAAATGAACCATTATCCAAGCCAATAAACGATCAAATATTATCCGAAGACTTCAGTTTAGCTGAAAGGAATTGCCGTTCAGCTTTTTACCGTAACCGATATTACCTAAGTTTTTCCACGGATCAAACTAGTAGATGTTATATCTACAATACTCTTACGGGGTCGTGGGAAAGTCGTGACGAATATAATTTTAGGATATCTGATTTTGTGGTGGCTAGAACTACGGTAGATAGTCAAGAACAACTATATGTAGCGGACCGATTTGGTGTCCTATATAAATTTGATGACGGTGAAACCGACTCAGGTGAAACCATCAATTGGGAGATATCTACTCGTTCTTATGACAACGATAATTTAGAAATTAAAAACTACCGTAGGGGTTATATAAAATCCGAGAGTTTAGATAGCACGGGTACAACTGATCTTACGGTAAACTTAAAAGAGCCTGACGGTTCTTTTGCAATACCAATAGAAAGGCCCGAGGTTGAAAGTTATATACAAAGGTTTTCTATTGGCAGACGAGGCAACTCGCTTCAATATAATTTCAAGGGCACGGGTCGCAGTAAACTAAAACATTGTCGGGCTGAGTTTATTGAATCAAACGAAAATTTAATCCAAACCTATAAGTAACATGGCATTAACAAATAGTAACACTCACAAGTTTCAAAGCGGTGAATTGGTAACCGCCGATAAACTTAACAACACGCAGATCATACAAGGCGATAACACCTCGGCAAACGATGCTTTTACCGGCAGTCCCGGTCAGATAACTTACGACAATCAAACGAAGAAGGTTCGTTTACATGATGGGATAACTGCGGGGGGCTTTGTTCTACAACGGACTTCTGATGCTAGTAATATATCGAGTGGCGATATAGGCACAACCGAACTAGCAAACGGTGCGGTTACCACGGATAAGATTGCAGATGATGCAGTCACGGCGGACAAGTTAGCTGAGACTTATTCATTAAGCACACATACACACGCTGATGCTACAACTACTGATTCAGGTTTTTTATCTGCGACCGATAAGTCTAAAATTGATAATGACTTTCTTGTTGCGAGTGATTTAAGTACGGTATCCGAGGCTAGTAAACCAAATGTTGGCGGGGTTGCCACGGGTTCGGGCGGGTTTGATAATACCGTTATAAGTGCTTCTAATGCCTCGGGTAATAATATTACCTATAGTGTAACAACTAAAGGTGCTCCCGCTAATGCAAAGTTTGCAATCGTAACTTTTGAATTGGTAGGTAATGTAGTACCTAGTTGTAATGTATATGTCTTCAACACTACTAACTTTGCTAACGGTCATAAAGTATACTCAAACTTTTCCGATAAAGCTCAAGGGTTGTGTGCTCAATTCTTATGCCCGATTCAATCCAACGGTAACATCTACCTTAGAGTTGACAATGGGGGCGGGGGTACTGGTTACACAATGAAATACATGGGTTATATTTAAACCGTGTCTAACATAAAGGTAGAGTTATTAGACAAGCTACAACATTTACCACCCTTTGAACAAGTGGTAGCGTTGTACGAGGATAAGAATGAATTTTTTAAAGAGATGCATAACTATCTAGTAGGAGGTCTAGTAATATCTAATCCTGAATTTTTTATGATGGTGAAACCAATAAACAAAAGCGTAGAGCCTCAAGGCCAATGGTACCCCGAGTGTCCTGACACTTGGTACATTCGTTGGGTTGCGGGTATCGGTAAGATCAAAGCCATGATGGATATGTTGAAGCCCTTACCTTACCTTATGTTTAGACGGATAACGCCAAACGGTGATACTAAACTCAGGACATACTCTTGGGAAAAAATGTACAATAAGGTTAAAGATGAGTAAGAAAGCACAAAGTGGACCGCCACCACCGAGGCCCGTGTTTGCGGATTCGAGTGGTCAATTGTTTCGTCAGAACCAACCCGTGTTTAAAGCTAATGCTAAGGGTACGGTAAGCCCGAGGCCCCCCATGGGTGTGGCGGGAGGCCAAGTAAAGTTACGGAGGGGGGAGCCTAATAAAAAAGGAATATCAGAGCCCGGCTTTGAGCCGATTGGTGGTAGCGTAAACGATGCTTTCTCGGGTGGGGGTAAATACGGACCCGCCAACCGAATAGATAAAAGTAAGTACGATGTTAGTATTGATGACATGGAGATGGAGGGTACACCGGCTGAGATACCAAGCTATGATCCCAAGAAGCCTAAGAAGAATGCCGTCCCTAATGATAAGAATTTAAAGAAGTCTGCCAAAGAGCTAAACGCCGTAGCCCCTCCCGGCGAAAGGTTAGCTTATGTTAATCCGAGTGAGGAAGCTTTACTAAAAGCAGTAGGCGGATCAGGAAAGCCGTCATCGGGAGGTGTACCTAGTTACAAAAAAGGAGATGTGGAAGCCCCTCCGCCCCGAGATTATTATCAAGAAATGTTGGGCACACTCATGGGTCAACGAGACATGGCTCCATTATTATTTGAATCAGAGTCTCAGTTCAGACCTCAGTATGCAAACCTTGAGAGAGGGATCATGTTGGAGAACCTTGGTATTGATCCATCAGTTGGGTTACTAGAAGCATATGAAGATTATATTATACCCTCTCAGGTAGCACAAAAAAGAAAATCAGTAGAGGGTGACATAAGCATGGTTCGTGACTTAGGTCAGGAACTTATTAAAGCCAATCGGGAAGCTGACCCTGAAGCGGAAGCACTTAGACAATCTGTTTTAAGTGGTGCCCAAGATATGGTATCCCGTTCACGGGATGCGATGGACGGGGACCTACTGCAATCTCTGAGAGGTAGGATAGGCGGAGGTATAGAAGCCGACTTAATGGAAGAGTATCAGGCGGGGGGTGGCCTAACTGAGAGCGAGTCTAGGGACTTAGATCAACAGATGTTAGGTTATGCAAGTAGCCGTGGTACGATTGGACAATCTTCATCCGACTTTGCAAGAATGAAAGCTAAGTTAGACGGTGACCGTCAGGTAAGGCAGAGTAGGCTAAACAATTTAATGGGAGTACGCCAACAAAACTTAGCTAATTATCAAACGGCTAACCAACAAGCTTATAGTAATTACGGACAAAGTTTAAGGAACGCATCTGCATCGTATCAGTTAGGTGCTCAAGACCCATTGTTAGCGTTGACGGGTAGAGCAAGCAGAGTTCCCGGAGATGCATCCGCTCAGTTCGGGACTGCGGGATTTACTTTGCAGTCTGCACCTACTATATTTAATCCTGAAAGTGCATACGCCGGAGCACTTCACGCAAGTAATCAACAAAACGAAATGAATGCTAGAACGGCTACTGCATCTAACCGAGCCGGTATGTTTAGCGGGTTGTTAGGTTTGGGTGGAAGCCTTGGCGGTGGCTATCTAGCGGGGAGGGCTTAATTATGGCAAGAGGTAGACCTTTTTTTGGGAGTGGTCCCGCACCACAAATAGCAAGAATGGATATGCAGAGTGCTACGGCTCCCGGTCGTATGTATGCTAATGCGTTGCAGAATTTCGGTACTGCAATTGCCAATGGTATAGAAAAGTATAGGGCTAAGAAAGAAAAGAAGGAGCAACAAGAAACTACATACACCGCTTTGAAGCAAGCGGGCTTCGATGACGAGATCGCAAAGGCGGGTTCAAAGGACCCCTCCGTAATAACTAGTACTTTAGGTCTTAAAAACTTTCAGCTTCAAGAAAAAAAAGCAGAGCAGTTAGGAGATTTCTATGAGGCCAAGACTGCTGAGATGGGGAAGAAAAGTCCCTCTGAAATCCGTGCCGAAAGAGAGGAGGAGATGGAGGAGGTCGCAAACCACGAGTTCTTTAATAAAGCAAATGATGATGGCGTAACTTTAGCTGAGACAAAATTCCCTAATATACCTAAAGAGTTATTTCCTACCGGTGAAAAGCCTTTCGGTTTTTACGGGGCTTTTATGAAGAACCTCGATGGATTTTCAAAAGCTACCGAGAATGTCCAAGATGTATTTACGGAAAATGGCGGTGACTTTACTAAGTTAGTTAGTGGTAGCGAGGAAGAAAAGAAAACAGAAATAGCAACTTGGATAAAGTCGGGCGGTAAACCTAGTGATATTAACAACTTCTTGGAGGGAGGTATGCGGTTAGAAGAAGGAGCGTTCAACCCCGAACCGATATCTATAGACTTCAACAAAGACGGGAGCCCTGATGTCTATGGACTACCTAACAAAAGAGGCGGGGAGTTTAGATATTTTGATGCACCTACCTTACCTCAAGATGGCGATGAAGAGGGAGTTAAGATGGCGACTTTCCGTGCCGAGAACGATATAATGGAAAATGCTTTGAAGCCGAACGCTACCCTACAAGAGATGCGTATGGCTATGCGTTTATATTCTAATAAAGATCGGGTTGACCCGTTAACGGGAAAAAGTGGTTTGTCACCATTCTACCGAACCGCACTTTCGGACCTACAAAGAAGGTACAAGGCCCTAGAAGGTAAATCTAATCAATAAGTATGAGTGAAATAAAACGGTTTGCTGATAATACAAACCCCGCCGACTTGTTTCCTGATTCAAGAGACGGTGGTACCTTACCCTTACAAGCGTTTGCGTATGAGCTTCCCTCTCCTGATGGAAAGGGAATGGCTAACCGTGATATCTTATTTGAACCCGCTTATACGGAAGATAGGGAATTAGAAAGATTACAGACCGCTGATAAATATTTAGACGGGGAAGAGAAAGAAAGGTTCGTAGCTAGAGAAGTAAACCGTGAACGGGATGTGTACCAAACCGGCCGTAAGTTTATGACGGGTTTGGAAGGATCATTCTTAAACTCAGAAGCGGGTTACCTACGGATGATGGGTCAAGATGAGGAAGCGGATAAGATTCAAGATCAATTAAATAGACCCGATAGGCAACGCCGTTTGAATTATCTACAGAAGATGGCAGATGAGCAGAGTGATTTTTACGGTGCGTATCTGAAAGAAGAATTAGAGCAAACTTTTGTAGGTGACTTGGCCCAAGGTGCGGGAGGTTTGACCGGTCAGATTTCAATGGTAAGTGGTTCCACTTTATTAGGTGGACCTAAAGCGGGTTTCCTAGCTCTTACCGCACAAGTAGTTGGGCAAAACTTTGAGGGTAACTACCAAGCATCTAAGAGTGCTAGGTTAGAAAAAGCCATGGAGGGAGTGGAGAACCCACTTCTATTATCCGATGAAGAGATAGGTGCCATGCAAAGTAAGATTGACGAAGAGGCTAAGTCAGATGCTTACGGTAATTTGTGGACCGCTATACCCGAGATTGCACTAGATAAAATTTTTATGGGTAGTGCGGGTAAGTTGTTTCGTGGTACTGCGGGAAGCACTAAGGACAAGTTACTCACTTACACATGGGGTAGTTTAGCAGAGGGTAGTAGTGAAGCGGTAAGCTCGGGTCTACAGAATTGGATGATCCAACGCAACATAGACCCCGAACAAAAAATAACAGAGGGTACATTAAGAGACTTTGCAATCGGTACCATACTTGGTGCGGGTGCTAACACACTATCTCTTGGCGTAGGTGAGGGGGAGTCTGCTCTAATAAAAGATGTAGAAGCTTTCCGTAAAGAAGTACTAACAAGGGCTAAGAAGGAAAGCCTTGAGGGGGACGAGCAAGCAACTAAATTTTTAAAAGATTACGAGCAAGCGGTTGAACAAATTATAATATCTGAAAATTCTAACACGGTAAAGTCGGTTAGCGTGGGCGTAAGTGACGGTGGAATGAGTGTGGCAGATGTTCAGAAGGCTATCGCAAAAGAAGCCAAGGCTATCTCTCATAACTTACCCATACACATAGTAGAGAACGCAGAGGGACTAGGTAGTATTGAGCCTAGCCTAGACGGTAAGTTCAAAACGGGTGACGGTATAGAGGGCTTATATGTAGGACGGGAGGGGGACAAGAAAGTTATCCTAGTTGCATCGGAACTAAATTCTGTAAGCGATGTGCAAAGAGTTTTAAGGCATGAAGCTATTGGTCACTTTGGTACCGAAGCAGTTTCGGGTCCCTTACAAGATGCCTTTTATGATCAGGTAGGTAGGCAATATGTTAACACACCCTTGGGTAGGCGTATAATAAAAGACTACTCAAACGATTCAAATTTTAATCAGATAACTTTAGGTAAAGAAATAGTTGCCCGAGTGTCAGAGAAACCAAACTCACAAGGTGGTTTGAAGCAGTCTGTTATAGATGCTTTCCATAAAGTTACGGGTAACAAAATTCAACCTACTCCTGACACCGATAGACAAATATTAAAAGCAGTTAGTCTCGCAAATCAGTTAATTAAAACTCCAACCTTAAATAAGGTTAACCAACAAATAACCTCTCGCTCAACTGATGCACAAGATGACGAGGTGGATAATATTTTAGCTAGTCGATTTTCGGATTTTGTGAGGGAGTCTGCTTCAGTTAAAAATTTTTCCTCAAGCCAAGGGACCGGCAGGAAGTACGGAATACCAAAAGACTTTGAGGCCGAAGCCGAAGCTTTAACTGCGGGTAAACCCGGTCAGTTAGTAAAGCTTGACGAGACTCATGCCTTACACCAAGAGTTCCATTCGGTAGTAGACTATGCAATATATGATCCGGACACCGGGGAGAGAACTAGTAGAAAGCCAAAGTATTTTGGATTTACTAAATACGAAGACCCCGATTCAAATAGTGAGGCGTTAGATAAAGACGGTTTTCCACGCAAGTTTGTGTGGGCCTTTCAACCTTTAGACAATGCTTACGACATGGTTGAAACTAGCACCTCCGACTTCGATGAGGCGTTAGCTTTTGCTGAATCCGAAGACATGGATCGGAGGATCGATCTTAGTGAGGAGGACCCTAGTTTAGATGATGTTCTATTTAGTAAGAAAGATAGAGGTCAATACGCTCAGACATTAGCAAGCTTAGAAATGGACCGGCCCCAAGTAAATCGAGATTTAGATATCCTCGAACAAAGGGCGGACGAAGCTTCAGCCTTACCTCCTGAAGAAAACGCTCAAGCTACCCAACGAAAAAATACTATTCCTACTTACATTAAGTCGAAGCAGTATTTAGATGAATTACAAAAGGGAGGTAACACTTTAGACTACGGGGCGGGTTTAGGTTACGGTAGTTTAGCAATAGGGGCCGACTCGTTCGAGCCTTTCGCTAGAGAAAATTTTGTTACTAGTATGGACGAAGACTACAAACCCATACTTTTTGGTGAACCTAAATATAAGCAGTCAAAAGAAATCCCTGACGAGAGTTACGATAAAATCATTTCACCCAATGTATTGAATGTAGTTCGCAATGATCTAGGTCAACGGGACAAAGTTGTACAAGATATTGGACGGGTTTTAAAGGTGGGCGGAAGAGCAGTAATCCAAGCAAGAGATGTGTCAGCGGTAATGGGAGCTAAGACCGCTAGACCCGGACCCGAAGAGAACTCTGTTATAGCTAAGAGCGAAGGGAGAGAAACATTTCAAAAAGGTTTTAGTTCTGATGAGTTACAACAATATGTATCTCAAGTTTTGGGAATAGGCTTTACCGTCAATAAGGTGCCTAGTAACCGATCTATAAGTGGCTCTGCCGTTCTAGTTCATAAGGACCCTAAAGTTATGGGTGCTATCAAGAAAAAGAATAGCGAGATATTATTAAGTAAAAAGTCTAAAGAGTTACAACAAGGTATAGTCAAAGACGAAAGAGGTAATCTTTTTTACAAAGGCCGTGCACCAATGGAGTGGAGCCCTGAAGATTTTAAAGAAGTAGGCGACATCTACGGCGTAGAAAACTTAGGTCCGCTGACACCCTTGGTAGAAGTTAAGGACCCTGAAACGGGTAAGACCTACAAGATGCCCGGCGGGCTAGATGGTAAGTTTACTTACTACGATATGTTATGGATTAAGAACAACCAACCGGGAATAAATAATGTAGGTGAACAGACCCACGCAAAGATCACTAAGAAATTATCAGAAAGCCTTACGCCTAAAAGTGTCGATAAAGTCCAACAATTTAACCGTTTAGCTTTTGGGTTCCTTTCACCTAATGCACCTCTTCTACCCAACGAATATGGGGTGGCCCGAATATTTAGTCAGAGCATGGATGACATTCAAAGGCTTGCCGACATGGCAGACTCCTATCCACCTGACTTACCCAAGCCACCGGTAGTAAAAACAAAACCTATATTTAAGGATAATAAAAACAAACCTATTAAAGTTAATCCCGATGGTACTATAACGGTATACCATAGAACTAATGTAGACCCCAAAGAAATAAACAAACAAGGTTTTATATCTAAAGAAAATACAAAGGAAATTTTTGTATCTTCAAAGAACAAAGGTATGGCGGAAGGGTATGGTAAGAACGCCATTGCACTTAAAGTAAAACAAGAAGATTTAGAAATTGACGATGCGTTTGACGGCGAAGCTCATTTTAGATTGAAGATTGGTCCCGCTAATAAAGCCTTAGCAGAAGCTATAAAACTACAGAAAGAAAAAGATAAACTAAGTAAGGCAAGATCAGATTGGAATAAGACCGTCAAGAAAGCTTTCGACATAGGTGCGAGAGGTAAAGAAGGTGGCATAGGTATAGGCTTAACTCAGGACTTTTCATTACTCGCAAACTTTGCAAGGTTGTATGTCAAGAACCCTGACTTCTTTATAAAGAAAGCTGACGAAAGTTGGTCTGACTATGTGGACAAAGTATCTACACAAGTCGGTGGTTTCGGGACAAAGACCGCTACCTTTGGTGGCGTTTGGCAAGACCCATACAATGCTATGATATCGGCTATCGATAGGCATATGGCTAAAGCTTTTACTAAAGACTTATTAGCTGACAAAGATTTAAAGAAAAGATTTTCTACGGTTATTGTTTCAGCTTTTAATAAAGAACTAAAAGAAGCAAGGAAAGCTAGGACTGATTATCGCAAGAGCCTTAAAAAAGCAAAGACCGAAACGGCAAAACAAAAAGTAGAAAAGGCTTGGAAAGAAAAACAAGAAAAAATATTAGACCCAACTTTGAGGGAAGTAAAAACTCTTGACGGGGTAATGTCTCAAGTCAATCGGGGTGAGCAAGGTAAGGGTACCGATGCTTTATCCAAAGCGGTGTTTGCAACAATGACCTCAGATAAACCCGCTTACCGTACTAAAGATGGAGTAAACCCAAGTGTACGGGAAGAAGCTAGACTACTTAAATTTATAGAGGAGCCTAAAACATTTAACATAATGTCGGAGGCTTATAAGAAAGCTCTTGAGGTGAACGAAAGAAAAGCGGAAGAGTTAGGCATACCCGTGTTCCCCGCTCAATGGACCTTGTGGGATAGGATTCGTGAAAGAATAGAACCTCACGAAGTTATGTTCCCTGATCTACACAAGCTCCCAAGGATGGGTAGAGATCAGATCGCCCAAACATTTAATGCATCTAGTAAGGCGGGATATGCGGTAGCCCCAAGACCGATAGAACCAACGGGGCAAGACCCCGCTAGTCTAGTTTATTTTAGTAAGAAAGAAAATTCAGATGATCCTATCTTAGGTGAAAGTAAATTTTTAGTTAGGTTACAACAAGACGAAGAGTTACCTGAACAAATAAGAAACAACTTAGATATTTTATACGGAGTAAGAGGTCACCGTGAAGTGCTTGAGTCTTTGCGACCTTGGTTCCGTGAAAGAAAAAAATTATCCTATGAACAGATGGCACTAGAGTTAGGTAACTTTAGCCGTACTGATTTAACTCCCGAACAAAAAGTTTTAGTCGGGCAGATTCTAATAAAAAGACTTGGCCTTAGAGCAGATGCTTTGCGTAAGAAACTCGCAGACAAAAAAACCAAAGGTCAATTAGAGTTGGATGGAATAATTGAAACCAACAGATTAGATGATATAGCAATTGACTTAGCTCAAAAACTAGCGGAGTACGGAAGAGAATTAGGTAGGGGCGTATCTATTTTCCAAGCGTTTAATTCTTTAAGTACTGCGGGTAGAATAAGGTTGGCTAAGAGGCAGATTAGAAAAGCTACCCAAGCTCGGGTAGATGCTAAAGATGCTGAAATGCAAAAGGTAACTAGTGTCTTAGAGGATTTAATTAAAGTAGCCCAACAAGCCGGCTTTGATGCAATGTCGTTAGAGTTCTTTAGAAAGAAAAGCCCTAACTTAATTAAACTAATCGAAGAAAAATACGCACCGTCTTTATGGGGTGCTTACCGTAAAGAGAGTGTCAATAAGTTACACGCTCAAATAATGTCCGCTCTTAACAAGAGTGAGTCAGAGTCATCCAAACCTACGGGTACACCATTAGCTCAGTTTGTTAACGAGTTGGTTGCAGAAATAAAAGCTAGAAAAGAAATTGAATCGGGAGGAGGACCCACCCGTGAACGAAGTCGGTCCGATATACTTAGGGATGCTCTGTTAAACTCCGAGAAGTATGCGGATGTTTGGCACGATCTAGCTAAGAGAACTCTAAGCGATGAAAGTTTAACTGATGCACAAATAGAAGAACTTGAATCATTCTTCGGCGAGATGCCAAGGGACCCAAGTGGTAAGCTAGTTCAATCTACCATCAAAGAAAGGATGGATAAGTTTAATTTAAAGCTACAAGATATAGCAAAGAAAAGTTTCTTAGATAAGTCTGATATTAAAACTAAAATTAACGAAGCTTTGATATCAGATTTAGATTTACCAAAAGACATTGCGAATAAGTTAGCCATACAAATGAACCGTGAGTTCAATAGAATGGTAGCGGGCGAAGCTAAGAAACAACTAGACAAATTTAAAAAGACTACTCTTGCACCGAAGTTAAAGAAGGTTACAAAAAATACTGAGCAGTTTGTGATTGAGATGGCAAACCTTGGTGGCTTTGATAGAGCCGATTTGTATGATGCAATTGCAAAGAAACTAAATATTCCTACCGTTGATAAAAAATTCTTAGACGAAGCCAAGAGGATTGCACAAGAGATTGAGAACGCACCTGAAGGTTTCCAACAGAATAATAAAATTATAGACCTGATGAACCTTATACAAAATAAGGCGGGAGACGGTGCAGTAGCTTTAATGATGGCGATCAGGGTAGCTAACCTAGTGTCAGGTTTCAGTACTCAAGTAGTTAACTTATCAGGTAACCTTTCAACGGCTATACCTATGGTAGGTACTCATTTCATCCGTACAAAGTTTGATAAGAACATTGGCTACAAGATTGCGATGAATCAATTGATTGGCCTGAAGAAAGGTTTGCAAGAGGCCGGTTCAGTCATGGTAACGGGAAGAGGACGAACCGGTTACGAGATGGATAAGTTTGGGTTTGATCCTATCTTGGAAAGAAAAACTTTAGCCGGCGGTAAATTCAACCCATATAATTATTTAAAATATGTACACCGTTTTATGTCAGCTATGGACCTAGCCTTTAGGTTTAGTAACATTGAAGGTAAGGCAACCATGTTGGCGGGCATGGAAGGTAAGAGACGGGGACTCAAGGGTAAAGAACTTCGCCGTTATATTGACGAAGCATTAGCTTACGATCAGCAAAATGTTTCAACCGCTGAAGCAAAGGCAAGTGCCGAAGGATTGTCGGGATTAAATCATAAGCGTAGGGTCAATGAAATATTAGAGTCCCGTAGAAACCCCGAGCTAAGAGAAGAATCCGAGCAGTACGGATTACGGTCCACTTTTCAGAATGTGCCTGAAGGTTTTATAGGTGCCTTGGCATCTGCCGTAGCTCAGACTAACTACCCCGCAGTAGTAGCGGGTCAAGAAGTCCCGCCCGCAAAGCAAATGTTATCGGCGGTTGGTCAGTTCTTTATTCCATTCATACGGGTGGTGGCCAATGTGCAAAACATGGTGTTTGACTATACTCCAATACTCGGTGGGGTCCGTGCAGAAATGCATCGAAGAGGTACCAACCGTGTAAGAGCTAACGCCAAACCCGCTAGTGATGAGATGGTAGCGGACCTACACACTCGCCATGCCATTGGCGTAGCTATGACCGGTGTGTTAGCTTACTTGTTTTTTAGCGAGGAAGAAGACGAAGAAAATAGATTGTTCGATGTTACTGCGGGTGGTCCTAAGAATTACCAAAAGAAGAAAACTTTAATGGAAGGCGGATACCGTCCCTACACGGTAAGGATAGCCGGTAAAGAAATTGGATATAAAGAAACTCCTTTCGGTGGCTTCTTAGCATTTTTAGGTGGTATTAAAGATCATATAAAATACGGTGATGATATCGCTACCATGCCCGGCATAATGTTAGCGGGGACACTAGCGTTTGGTAGACTTATCTTTGACCAAGCTTTCTTCAAGGGGGTATCTGACTTCGTAGATATAGCCAAAGCGGATGACAAAAGTGTAAGCACTTTTAAGCGGTTGGTCCAACAAGGGCCCGGTCAATTTGCCATACCTAATTTGTTTCAACAAATAGATAAGGCAATGTCCAATGAAAAATACGATGAGGGTCAAATGGATTCTTTTTTTGGGCACTACATCTTACCGTCCGTACCTTTCATCCGTCAAATGGGAGCACCTAACTTAGATGTATTTGGTAAACCGGTTGAACTTTATTCAGGAAATTATTTTGAAAGAACATATGATAGAGTTTTTCGTGATGCAAAGATGGACCCGTTATTAGAAAAGTTGGTTCAGAAAAAAATAATTCCTATTAAAGCCAATGACGGTCAAGTCATACGGGGTAAAGAAGAGGATGAAGAACTTTCCACCTTGCACCGTGCCCAAGATTTATATGTATTCAGGTCAATCAAAGGTAGATTTTACCGACAACTTTTAGATGAGTTTGATAGAGGCACCGACCCTGAAACCGGTCAACCTAGAATAGTTGTCGGAGAAGATTTTGAATCTCAAATATTAAAAGAGAGCCCTGAAAATATGCAAGCTATCTCACAAAAACTAAGTGCGTCAGCTACCAAGTTTGCTCGGTACAGAGTTGCAGACATGAGCCGTGAAGAAGTTAGGCTAAGAATTGCCGAAATAAAAAAAGAATTTGACAAGTAAAAAAGTTTCTGAGAGAAGTCTAATCGACTGATCTTAAACATGGAACTTATTATCTCAACAGACCCCGGAGTTGGAGGTGCTACCGTTGCAAGGATGCCTGACGGTAAGTATGAAACTTGGAATTGGGACGGCGATGCTGACTTCTTAGAGTTGGCAGAGTTTATAAAAATCTGTTCGGTTGACCATAAAGTTACATGGTACTTAGAGCATCCACCCAAGACAACGGGTAGGTCACGACCTGAAAGTACCGGCTTTGTTCTCGGAGAGAACTTCGGTTTTATCAAAGGTTGCGTTCAAGCAAAGGGCTTCAAGCTACATTTAGTTAGGCCCCAAGAATGGCAATCAAATATAGTAGGAATAAAAGGTAAAGAATACAAAATCAGGAAGAAGTTAATTTGGGAGGAGGCCAAGAGATTGTTTCCTTTTCCCGCAAAAGTAACACAAAAAAATAGCGATGCATATATGATTCTTAATTATGCACTAACCCAATCATAAAATGATAATAAAAAAACAAGACGAAGAAAGCCCGTCCATGTCTATATATGGATGGAAGATAGAAACGCCCGCACCAAAGGGGATATTCGTAGCTCGTTGCTTAGATGTGGCGATCAACGAAAAATATACTACTGAGAAATACGGTAAGCCCGGTCAGTATGAAACTTACCCCGCCGTAAGATTTCTTTTTGGTGTCAAAGAAGGTGACCAACATTACTTAGTGATGACTGCACCACGCACACGGTGTTCAGGTTCACCACGGTCTACCCTATTTAAAATGATATCCGCTTGGATAGGAGAATTTCCTGACGAGTTTAACCCAAGGGATATGATTGGGACCATTGCCAATATAACTATTGAGCAACAGACTAGCCAAGGTGGTACTACATATGGTGCCATTAAAAATATTTCAGGCGTACCATCAGGTATGGAAAAGTTTGCCCCCGAGTCTGCCGAGTTTAATGAACTCTTAATAGGTGCGGGTGCAGATGTTGGGCAGATTGCACAACCACCCGCTGACCCTACTCTAGCACCTCAACCAAAAGTTGAAGAAGCTATTGAGCCAAAGCCTCAGACACCTACTAACGGCGATGAGGAGGTGCCTTTCTGATGGCGGGTACAAGCGGAGGACATTGGTATTTTCCTGATGGCAGACCTTGCCATGAAGTCGCTAACGCAAAGGGCACGGGATACCGTAATACAAATGTAAGCGATGCCCGTAAGCTCGGGTTGCTACCTAGTCCAACTTCTATTACGGGGGTACTTGATAAAGCATTCCTTAATAATTGGGCAAAGGAGCAAGTCGGTAAGTCTGCTTTTGATAACAGACCCGCTGAAGGTGAAGAGCCTGATGCTTATGCCAAGCGATTAGTTAGATTAGCCTACCAACAAGTTAGGGACTCGGCTGAGTTCGGTACCAAGTTCCATGAGGTGGCCGAAGATGTTTTGAACGGCGGTCCCGTACCTGAAGATTGGGCGGTGTATATAAATCCGTTGCTCGATTGGAAGAAGGAAGCCGGTTTAGAATTTGTCGAACGGGAAAAAGTTGTCGTAAACCTCAAGCAAGGGTATGCGGGAACCATGGACATCGGGGCTAAGACGAAAGACGGTCAACCCGTAGTCATTGATTGGAAAACTAGGAAGACATATCCTAATATTTCTGATGATAAAATCCAACCATATGACGGTCAGATTATGCAGATAGCATCTTATGCGGGTGCTTATTGGGGAGAGGAACGGGTCCTTGCGGGCGAAGTATTTGGAGCTAACGCTTACATATCTTCTACCGAGCCGGGTCGTTTTGTAGTTTGTAAGTATACGGGCAAGCAACTTGCCGAAGCTTACAATTGTTTTCTTCATGCTTGTGGAGTATGGAGATACATGAAAAGCTACGACCCTCGTAAATCCTAACCGATCAGTTTGCTACTATCCGAGAGGTGGTAAGGGGGGTAACCGACCAAAAAGGTTACCCCCCTTTTAACTGATCAAAACACTATACATATATGACCAATACTATGGATGCAAATCTATTCTTTAACCGTGGCATAACCCTAAGAGAAATCTTAAATGGTGAAAAAGTTTATGCACTTGACTGCGAAACTTTCTATGCCTCCACATACAAGGCTAGTACTAATGGCCTTGATTCTTATATTAACGACCCTCAATTTGAGATGACGGTAATAGCTTTCTTTAATGAGAAGTTTAATTACTCGGGTGATCCCAAGACTGCTCCCGTTGAGGACCTAAACGATGCAATTATCTTTGCACACAACGCCGAGTTCGATCAGGCTTGTGTCGAGAGAGCCATTGAACTAGGTCAACTACCGCCCTTTAAACCCAAGCAATGGATATGCACTATGGGTATGTCCAAGTACTGCGGTTACCCCGGTGCCTTGTCTGAGGTGGCAAGCCTAATACTAGGTCAAGACTTATCAAAGGAAATGAGGGACCAAGCCAAGGGGTGGACGAAAGCTGACTGCCTTGCGGACGAAGCTTTTGTTACCTATTGTAGAGACGATGCATCTACTTGTTATTGGATTGCACAAACTCTTGCAAGTAGGTTCCCCGCTTTTGAGGAGAGGGTTAGTCGTCTGACTAGAAAGTTTGCTAGGTATGGTATTACCTATAGCAAAGAAAGCGGTGCGGGTGCGGTGGATGCACTAGAGCACGAACTAAAACGGCTACAAAACAAGATACCATTTGAGCCGTCACTATCTTTAAAACAATTTAAAGTATGGTGTGAGAAAAATGGAGTGTCAGTTCCCAAGACTACCAACGCAAAGGACCCGTCTTATTTTGAGTGGTCCTCCAAAGAACCTAAAGGTGCGGTTGTTGTTTCTAACATGAGCATGGTCCGTAAGATTCGTAAGATGGTGGCGACTTTGAAGTCACTTGAATTGCGGGTTCGTTCAGACGGTAGAGTTAGTACACCTCTAAAATATTGGGGTGCACATACGGGAAGGTGGGCCGGATCTCAAGGCGTAAACTTCCAAGGCTTGGCAAAGAAAGAACTGATGGGAGTTAATGTCATGGGCTTTCTTGTACCGCAAGAGGATAATTGTTTTATTAGTTTTGACTTCTCGAATATAGAACCCCGTATCTTATTATTGATGGCGGGTGAACATGAAACTTTAAACATGATCCGCACGGGTATGGATATCTATGAAGCTCATGCTAGGATGAATCTGCTCTATGATGGTAAGGAGAAACTTGCAATAGCTGACCCTGAGTTAAGGCAGATATGTAAAGCTCGGGTTCTAGGACTCGGCTATGGTTGCGGTTCCAAAACTTTTAAGGATGTGGCTTTGTCTTTGACTGCGGGCAAACTGAAACTAACTGAACAAGAGGCACACTCAATCGTTAGCAACTACCGTTCAATGAACGAGGGTATCGTTAACTATTGGGCCCACTTGGAAAAGATCGCTACCACTAGGGAGGGGGATAGAACAATCCCTCTCCCGTCAGGTAGGCCACTAAGATTTACCGTAACTAATACCAACCCATTGACCGTACAATATATTAAAGGTAAGCCCGAGCAAAGAACTTGGGGTTCTAAGTTATGTGAGAATGTTATCCAAGCCATAGCGAGAGATGTCTTAGCCGATACCTTAGTCACTCTAGATTCTATGGGTTTAAATGTTGTCCTCCATGTGCATGATTCTGTAGTGTTAGAAGTTCCTAAAGATAAAGCTAATGATATTATTAAATCCGTTAAAGAGGTAGTTACAAAGGCTCCATCATGGTTACCTGAATTACCTTTGGAAGTAGATATAAGGAAGAACTATGGACTATAGAGAGAAAGCACACGACTACTTAGATAAGGCGATGGAGTATGTTAAGAAAGAATTTATTCCACAAGCAGAGGAAGACCCTGAGTATGAACTTCATATGTTAGTGGATGAAACTTTGGACAAGAGGGGTGAGCGGTTCGGTATCGATGATGTCAGCTTTGAGGCGGACCCTAATCTTGACAAGGAGGTGAACGGGGAGGAGGACGATGATTAAATTCATTACCCCGTTCACGGGTTTTACAACTGAGCAACATGATAGTTTACATAGAACAATAAGCCGTGCCGTATATCGGTTATGTGTCTTGACTAAGGATGATGATTATATTCTTAGGAAGATAGACCGATTGGCTAGGCTTAACCGTAAGCGTGAGCTACAACCTCGGGAAGTTGAGAACCTAATCAAGATGCACCGTGAGAAGTTGGCGGACCCTACACCTGAAGACAAGCGTAGAAGTAGGCCAACCAAGAACCGTGCGTTCACCGAAACTATTGCCCGTAAATCAAACTTAACTGAGTTGAAAAAACATACGGGGATGGTACCAATTGATAGCTCTGAAGCATTGAAAAGATTATATGCTAAAGATGATTGGTTATATATAGGAACCACGCCCGCTAATGTCGAGCCTAAAACGGTAGGTGAATGGCACCAACTTGACTTGTCAAGATATAGCATGGTCATGCCTAATCCGTTTGAACCTAACCCGCCGGCTCGGAAGGGTCCATATGTTAGGGAGCGTATATTTATTATATATGAATCGGACGAACCTTGGATGACTCACGATATGCAAGCTAGTGTTATCATGCATTTAAAAAGTAAGATGCCACTTAGAATGGTAGTGTCCTCGGGGAATAGTTCCTTACACGCATGGTTTGAAATTAGTTTTGCCATGCCCAAACAGATAGAGGAGTTCGAGGATACTTGTCTCCTCCTATCAGGTGACCCCGCACCGTTAAGATCAAACCACTTGGTGAGGCTACCTTGGGGTACCAATCCAAAGACCAATAATAAACAAGAAGTTATTTATTTCAGATGAAAAAAAGACCAATAGAATATCTCCCTGAAAGTTGTTACGGGAGCACAAGATTAAATCTCATAGGATTAGCGGGACCCAAGGGTGTCGGTAAGACTACATTTGCACATGAATTAGGTGGGCAAGTGTTCAGTTTAGCCACTCCATTAAAAGAGTTGTTATCTAATATTGTACCAAAAATATATTTGTATGAAGAAAAGGAGATGCAAATACAAGGTTGGCCTGATGGTTTGACGGGTAGAGTTTTACTACAACAAGTTGGTACTGAATGCTTTAGGAAACTATGGAAAGATATATGGGTGTACCATTTAATGGAGCGTATAGAAAAAGTAGATGGGCTATGTGTGGTAGACGATGTTAGGTTTCCGAACGAGGCAGAATATATTAAGTCAAAGGGAGGAAAAATATGGAGGTTGCATCGGGATGGTATAGAATCCAATGACCCACACTCCTCCGAGGCACCACTTAAAAACGATCTAATAGACAAGGAGATTTATTTATAATGACTGATCCACTACAACCATTTGTCAAAGCACTACAAGAAGAAAGTTGGGACGACATACCAAGAGACAAGGAGGAGACTAAGGTTATTACCAAAGAGTCTACCTTGCAAATCGAGGATGAGGTTCCTGAATTTCAAGCCATACCCGAGCCCGAGTCGTTCCAAAATTGGGGTGATCCTTCGGTAACAATACGACTACCTGATTATTGTATACAAGGACTCCTCCCCGTTGGCGGGAAGATGATCTTAGGTGGTGGTTCCAAATCATTTAAGACTTGGCAGTTAATTGATCTCGGGTTGAGCGTAGCTCATGGCGTACCTTGGATGGGGCTAACTACAGAGCGATCTAAGGTACTATATATTGACCTAGAATTTATACCTTCCTTCTTCAAGAAGAGGGTGAGAAGTGTGGCTGAAGCTAAGGGCTTGGGTGCTACTGACAACCTCCATGTGTGGCATCTACGAGGCGTTGAGTATAATCCTACCGTCCTCCTACAAGTTATGCAATCATGGGAAAAGTTTAAGGAGTACAAGTTAATAATCATTGACCCATTCTATAAGATGAATGCGGGAGGGGACGAGAATGCGAACGGGGAGGTGACCTCTCTCCTCCTAAAGATTGAAAAGTTTGCCAAGACTTCCGCCGTGGTATTTGCCCACCACTTTGCAAAGGGTGACATGGCAAGCCGTGATCCGATAGATAGATGTGCGGGAGCGGGATCATTTGCCCGTGATCCTGATGCCGTCTTATCTTGTACTAGGCATGAAGTAAAACACGCCCTTACCGTAGATGTAGAGGTCCGTAATGATAGACCGATTGACCCGTTCGTAGTCAGGTTTGATCTTGATCTCCTCCATATGGTCCATGAACCTGACCTTGATCCTGATAAGCTACACAAGCCCGGCCAACCGTTCAAAGATTTGGACGAGGCTAAAGCTTCCACCGCCAAAACAATTGAGAACCTTTCATTATCTTGTAATGATAGACCGATGTCCCGATCTGATTTATTTATCATAGCCGAGAGATTAAAGTGGACCCGTTACGATTTCGATGAGGCTTTGAAAGATAAAGATGAGGTAGAAAAGTATTTCTTTTATGAGACAAAGGGAAGAGCTACCACTTACACAAAGAAATAATTCATCAGAAATATTAACTTGCCCATATGGCAAGTTATATAAAGATTCTGATCAATGTCAACAACCAATTCCGAAAGATAAAAAAAGAGGGGCTTTTAGACCCCTCTCTTTTTGTATCAGTCTGTAGGAAACTATTTATATTTAAGGGCTTTCATTATTCCCTCTACCATATTATCCAATATCATACCGAGAGAAGTTTTTCTATCCTCACTCCGTTTGACAAGAAACTCCTTAGTTTCAGGGGTGACCATACAATTAAATGGTACCCTTCTTTCCTCTTCAGGTAATGGTTTTCTACCCGTGTACTTTCTAGCTCCTCCTCTCATTTTACACCTCCACAAAAAGGACATGGTGAACCATCGAGTGGACAAGAGTAGCCATCGGGATGTGGACAAGTGTCAATAGGGTGTTCAGCGTAGCTGACACAACTTGAATAGAATAATATAATCAGGCAGACCATAATTATATTAAGAATTATTAGTATCTTTGTCATAGTTTTTCTTAGCGGTGTATTCTGATCCGTACCATACCAACATCGGGCAGAGTACGAAGTGAAATAAAAATATTATAAGAACTTGTATATCGTAAGGTGTCATAGTTCGTCCCTCATTTTAAGTTCATAGCCTAGTTTATTGATCTCCCTCTCAGCCCAATTGACTAGTGAGATGAGAGCATCATCTAGCTTGGAGCCGGGGCGTATGTTATGATCTTGCAATCGTTCATAGAGGTGAGTGGTTGGTGTGTTCCTCTTGTTCTTACAGAAAGGTCCTACCTTCTCCCTTCTCCAATAGCCGTAGCTTCTACTCGCAAGGGTTACAAGTTTATCTTTTTCGATCACATCATATAAGAAGTCAAAGTCTCCCAAGCTTCCTCCTTCATGTATATAAAATTTATTACTCATCGTTGTCCTCCTTTAAGTGCTTGTTCAAAAGGTCAAAGGCTTCCCGTAAAACGGCACCGTTCTCTTGTCCCCTAACTAGAGCCTCATTGAGAAGATTGTCAGCGGTGTCTCTATCAGGGGCAAAGCCATAGACACAAGTGAAAATCTCTGATGCCATACCTAAGAGCACTCTTTGAATAGGTAAGTTCTTAGGTAGCTCATTGGAAAGGACCTTCTCCCTGACCTCTGCTATACTATCTTTAACAAGACCCTGACCTAAGTCTTCAGCCTCTCCCTTTGGATATAAATTTTCTGCACTCATATAATTATTCTCCTTTTGGTTTCGGATAAGATTGCTCCTCCCATTTACAATTTAATTTCCTATCATAGATTAAAAGGAACCTATGTTTACGGCTACGGGGTCGCCACTCACCTTCTAAATGTTTGACGGGTCCCCTTTGTACTTGGTTATAGCTACCGTCCTCCTCCCGTTTGAAGAAGTCAGTCTTGCGATCAGTCAGCCCATAATATTTAAAGTTGCAAGCTCGGTAGATGGTACCTGAATGGTGGTTGCTATCTGCATAAGATAAGATTACTCGGACATACTCCTCCTTTCGTAACATCTTCATGGCTCTAGCTACAAACCAAGAGGTAAGATTCTTTTCTGCTCCCTGAACTGATGGCGATAGGCATAATCTAGATAGCTCCCACAAGCCCGCTTGTTCGGTCCTCTTTAGCCCTAGCATACCCTCACATAATTGAGGGACGGGGAAGCCCGTAAAAATACAGACTCCCACAAGTTCACCGTCCAACCGTAAGCCCACATTGAACTTAGTCTTGAAGCCCTTTGATATATTACTAAGGTAATGGTATTTGCGAAGTAAATCTTTGCACTCCTCCTTAGTTACTTGGACCAACTCGCAACGGTCTTTGATCTTGGTTGAAGTTGGATTGCTCCCGTTTAATTGTAATGATAGCTGACTCATGCGTAGGTCCTCACTCTTGTAAATGCATGGCAAATGAAATCTTCTAGCTCACGGGTGGGCCATCCTCTTTGCTTTATGGTTTCCTTTGAGATAGTAGCCTCCACATTATCAAACACGCAATGCCATGTCTGTTCGATATGCCAAAGGATTTCTTTTTGGCTCCTCAATATGCTTCCTAAAGATAGTGAGCCGTCCATAAGTTGGTGATCGGGTAGGCTCTCCTCTTGTTTGTCGTTAAGGGATATAACAATAGCATCCCCTGATGTTGTATCTGATATTAACAATTTCATTTTTGGTCCTCCAATATATCCTGAATTTTCATAAGTTTAGCGGTAGCCTCGTTATGGTCCTCTATTATTTTATCTTGTCGCTTCCTCATATGCATTACCTCGTCTAAGGCGAAGTGCAAAAGCTCATTGGTGAACGCTTGGATACGCTCATTTTTTAGCCCTACCTTAGTGGCGTTGCATACTGAAAGCTCATCTATTAGATTGAGATCGCCCGCCCTGAAGATCAGGCTCTCTAGTGAATATTGCGGGTCATCTTGGACAACCCCGTTAATTATTATTTCTTTGGTCATATTTTTTGATCCTCCTCTATTATATTTGATTTGTCAAACAGATACTAATTCAGGGTAATGGGTTGGCTTTATTCCAAACCTACCCGCCTCCTCCTGAAATTGTACAAGAGCCTTTTCAATGGTTTGGATATACCATAATAAGCTCAAGGCATACGGCGGTAAGGTATACTTCTCTACCCACATATAAGAATTTTTTCCCGCCGTGTATTGAATTTGCACGGGCAACTCATTAAGGTCCTCCCATCCTACCGTTGCGTAGAATGAGATACCGCCGTGAATTGACTTGGGAGTGGTAAAGCTCCAAGAGCCTGACATGGGCTCAACTTCAAAGTCATAGGCTACCCCGTTGACGGTGAGCTTACCCTTGCGGGCAAGCTCCTCCTCAAGGGCTTTGATTTCAACTTGTTGGATGTCTGTAATTTCTTCTAACATTTTGCTCTCCTCTTTAGACGGTTTGATAGGTTCCCGTGATCCAAGCGTGAGCCTTACTAGCTTGGGCGGATGCCGTTGTAAATAGCTTCTTATCTGATTTGAGCTTTTTGCTCCATGACTCAATGTAAGATGCTGAGTTGTTAAAGGTAGCCTGATCCATTTTGCAATCCGCCATCAGGAAACAAGCGGTCAGTTCTGCGACAAGTTCCTCCCGTGAATAGTCTGCACTTCCAAAGGGCTTTGGGTCCTTATCCAATGCACGGTCTAAGCGGGTACTATGCCCCGTGGCGTGAGCTAACTCATGGAAAGCCGTATTGTAGTACTCTTCAGTACTTTTGAACCGCTCCCGCTCGGGTAAGTGAACGCTATCAGT
>Ga0194029_1000006_pt1 | contig 36013 bp, 50 predicted proteins | sample IW18Oct16_MG_FD_140360 | JGI IMG/M metagenome (GOLD analysis project Ga0194029, IMG submission 140360) | Freshwater microbial communities from the Broadkill River, Lewes, Delaware, United States - IW18Oct16_MG | ecosystem: Environmental > Aquatic > Freshwater > River | place: USA: Delaware... | reverse complement strand
CGAAGACGGCGATCCGGTGACAAGCTGCCACGTCAGCCCGGCAGATGAAGAGCGGCAGGGTGAGGCGCGGGTGGCCTTCAGTAAGAATGAAAGCCTCGCCGTGACGTGCTTCACGCAGCTCTGGGGGGAGCATATCGGCATGCAAAACCCAGGCGGCACGGGGTGGCCAGAAGCAGGCACGCGGTGGGTCATAGAGGAGGAAGATCTGCGCAAATTCTTCTACGGAAAGGCGACGACAACCAACAAAAGGCAGGCGTTCACAAGGGCCGTGGAAGGGCTCATTTCGAAGGGTGAAATGGCCAAAAACGAGGGGTTTTTCTGGCTGTTACGGCAAAAGTACAAATTGTGACGGGTGTAACAGGGGTGTAACAGTGGAGGTGAAAATTATGTTATTGTTTTTATTAGATAAAATTGGGCTAACTGTTACGCTGTTACGCTTTTGTTACGCACACTGTTACGGGGCAAGGCTAGGTGTAACAAAAACCCACCCCCCCTTTAGGGGGGGGGTTACTGTTACGCTTGCGAAGTGTTACGGCAAATTGGTACATTTGAAATGACAGAGCTTGAGTACAAAAAGAAGCTCTGGAAAGCTCCAGATTATTCTCAATTGAAGGAAAGAGATTTCAACCGCGTGCTGGATGAGATCCGCGACCTGGTTGAGCTTGAGGCTGTCGCTAATCGACGGAAGCACTTGGGCGCGCCGCAGTTGACGGCGTGGAACGAGTGGCAGCGCGCGGCAATCCTCCGGCGCAAGTATGAGCTGCAGCGTGATGGATGAGGTAACGCTCCGGCGCCGCATGATGGAATTTGAGCGTAAGCGGGCGCGGCTGGGGTTCAGCACCATGCTGCCGGATGACAAGAGGCGCCGCGTGTGGCGAGAGCCGCTGACGAGAAACGAGCTGCACATCGTGACGTTCATGCGGCAGCACGGCGAGATATCGGCGGAAGACTTGGCCGGGGCGATGGATGAAGAGCTGAATGAAATGCGCAGGGTGATCGGCAGCCTCATCGACAGAGGTTACGTCAAGGTGATCAGCCGGCGCGGATATGCAACGTACCAAGCGAGGACGAAGGATGAACTGCAAGATGACAACGAGTAAAGCCGCAAGGCGTGAGGTGATGAGATGAAGCGCGACGAAGTTTTACAGACAGCCGAGGGGTTGATCTGCGGGGATCGGCAAGAAGCTTACGGGGATGCGGCAGAAAGCCACCAGCGAATAGCTGACCTGTGGACGGCGTATCTTGGCGCCGAGGTTAGCGCGTTAGACGTCGCGGCGATGATGGTGCTGCTGAAGGTTTCGCGCAGCAAAGGCTCCGAGCGAGACGACAACTGGATCGACATAGCAGGCTATGCGGCGCTGGCTGCGGAAATGCAGGGCGATGCACAGGATTGAGCTTGATAGCGTGCGGAAATACCGGAACGCCAGGGAATGGCATGAAGTGCCGCGTGCAAGGTGCAACGGGCTGGAGATTGTCGGCTACGGGAAGATCATTAGGCAGTTATGTGCGTCCCTCGCTGAACAGGGAGCCGATTTAGAGGGGTTAGTGGAGGTTTATAGGGGTGACACCCTGTGCTTTGCAAAAGTGCCTCTAAAACGCTGGTTTTGCGCGGGTCGTGAGGAGAGCGAATGATGGCCGGCGGAGACGCGCAGGTTTTTGGCGTGAGCGCTGCGCTGAGGTATACTGGGCTCACTAAACTTCTCTGTGTTTACCCTGAGCTTTGGTTTACCCTTCCAAGCTCCAACTTGGCGGCGCTGCGTTATCCTCCTGGACGTTCAGCGCCGCCCTATTTCTCACCTCAAGACACTGACGGCGGCCTTGCGTGCGCGCGCGTTCTTTTGGCCTCGGTATGCGCTCGGTGCAACGCTCGATCACACCCAAATGCAGCCTGTGTTATGCGCTCAGATCAAAGCGCAGCAATATCAATGACTTACGCATGGCGGAAAGTTCGCATAATAGACATTATGTTAAATTATTGGCGAAACTGGGGCGAAATATGCAAAAACCCCCCCCCACCCTGGCCGACGCCGGGGGGTGGTGCTTGTGCAACCCCACACACAGTCTCGCCCCAAATTTTGCCCCCCGGCACCCCCCTATCGTACACTTAGCACAACGGAGAAAAACTATGGCTGGACGACCGAAACGCAAGGCCGCACTTGCCGCCATCGAGAAGCGCGGCGGTGTGGAATACCTTACCGAATACCTTTTGTCGGGCGGCACGATCACGCGGCTTGCCGGCGAGCTTGACCTGAACCGAGGCTACCTGCACCGCCTTCTGAAGGACCATCCTGAACTGAGTGCTGCACTTGAGGCGGCGCGTGAGCATGCCGCGGACGCCCACGCCGAGGCTGGCTTTGAGATTATGCGGCGCCTGCGAACTGAGCGCAAAGAGGAGCGCGCCAATGCTGCGGAGGGCACCCGCGCCGCTGAGTTAAGCTCGCTGGACGTGAGCATTGCGAAGGAGGAGGCAGCGCAGCATCGTTTTATTGCTGAGGCGTGGAACCAGAAGCGCTACGGCGCCGGCAAAAACCAGACGCACGTGACGGTCAACTTGGGCGACATGCACCTGGACGCGCTGAAAAAAATGAAAACCGTACGTGAAGGCGTACGCGATGCAAAGGTGATTGACCATGACGACGTCTGACCTGCTGCGCACGGCGCTCCGCGATTTTGACGGCCATCAGTTGGACGCGTCGTTTGCGCATTTTTCTGATCCTGACCTTTGCGTGCACTTGTCGCTGACGCCCACGCAAACTAAAAAAGGCTACAAGGGCGAATGGTTTTTGAACGGCAAGCGTGTCGCGCGTCACCGGCTAGACTTTATTTTGGGGGCGCACCATGACGACGTCTGAGCAGCGCGCCAAGCGCACCTTCATGGATGAGTTCACCGAGGCTTACTACGACGACCCGGTGCGCTTTGTGCGTGAGATGCTGGGCGCCGAGCCTTACGCGTATCAGGTTGAGTTCCTGCAGGCGTTGGCCAAGGGCGAGCGCAAGATGAGCGTCAAGTCCGGCCACGGCACCGGCAAATCTACGACGGCGTCCTGGGCGATGCTTTGGTTTTTGCTGCTGCGTTACCCTGTGAAGGTCGTTGTGACGGCCCCCACGTCCAGCCAGTTGTTTGACGCGATGTTCGCCGAGCTCAAGCGGTGGATCAACGAGTTGCCGGGCGAGTTGCAGCAATTGCTCAACGTGAAGTCGGACCGTGTGGAGCTTGTGAGTGCCCCTGCCGAGGCGTTTATTTCGTGCCGGACTGCGCGGGCGGAAACGCCGGAGGCTTTGGCTGGCGTGCATAGTGATAATGTTTTGCTGATTGTTGACGAGGCGTCCGGCGTGCCTGAACAGGTGTTTGAGGCTGCGGCTGGCTCGATGTCCGGCCACAACGCCACGACGCTGATGCTGAGCAACCCCACCCGGTCGAGCGGCACGTTTTTCGAGAGCCACAACCGGATGGCCAATTCTTGGTGGACTAGGACGTGGAGCTGCATAGACAGCCCGCTGGTGTCCGACGAGTTTGTGAGCGAAATGGAGCAGCGCTACGGCAGCTCTTCTAACGCTTTTTTGGTGCGCGTGCTTGGTGAATTTCCTTTGTCGGACGACAACACGATCATTCCGTATTTCTTGGTGGAGACGGCGCAGCAGCGCGACATTGAGATTGCCGACGACACGCGCATGGTGTGGGGCTTGGACGTCAGTCGGTTCGGCTCAGATGCAACAGCGCTGTGCAAGCGCCAGGGTCCAATTGTCACTGAGCTGCGGTCTTGGCGGGGGCTGGACTTGATGCAAACCACGGGCCGCGTTGTAGCTGAGTATGAGGCGCTGCAGCCGTCCAAGCGGCCCGTTGAGATCCTGGTGGACAGTATCGGTTTGGGCGCTGGCGTTGTCGATCGGCTGCGCGAGCTGGACTTGCCGGTCAGGGGCGTCAACGTGGCGGAGAGCCCCAGCATGGGCGAGACGTACATGAACCTGCGGTCGGAGCTTTGGTTTAAGTGCAAGGCGTGGCTGGAGGATCGGAGCTGCAAGCTGCCGAAGGACGACCAGCTTTTGGCGGAGCTGACGGCGATCCGCTACAGCTTTACGTCGTCCGGCAAGATGAAGGCCGAGAGCAAAGATGAGATGCGCCGGCGCGGCGTTGGCTCGCCAGATTTGGCGGATGCTTTGTGCTTGACGATGGCGTCGGACGCGGCGACGGCTCAGTCCGGCGTGTTTAAAAGCTGGCGCGGCGAGTTGCGCCGAGGATTGCAGGGCATCGCGTAATTTTTGGCCTCTGTCGGCGCTGTGGTAACATGAACCCACGTTAAAACGGAGGTTCGCATGCCGATGAAATTCAAGCCTTGCAAGGGCTGCCCCACCCGCGCCGGGTGTACTCGCGCCGGCAGATGTATGGCTAAAAAGTATGGCCGCTAAAAGTCGCGGGCTGTACGCCAATATTCACGCCAAGCGCAAGCGCATCAAGGCCGGCTCTGGCGAAAAGATGCGCAAGCCTGGCGCCAAGGGTGCGCCGTCTGCGAAGGCTTTTCGTGACAGTGCCAAGACGGCGAAGAAAAAGCCTGCCAAGAGGAAAAAGTAATGCCCAAGGATTACATCGACTTTTACGATATGTTCGACGGTGGCGGCCCCGGCCAGATGGGCGACCGTTTTGCTGGCGGTGGCATTTTGTCGATGCTGGCCAACGAGTTTTTTACGCCGTATGGCTCCGAGGATGACGAGCGCAAGCGTCGTTTGCTGGAGATGCGCGGCCTGTTCGACGCTCTGGAGGCTGAGACGAGCCCCGGCGGCGCTGGAGGCGGCACTGGAAGCGGCACTGGAGTGCGGCCCCAAGCGCGGCCTGCGCCGGCGCCAAACCGCATGCAGAGCATTAACGAGATCCCGACGTCCGGCCCCAACCCTGCTGCGGCTGCCGAGGTGGCTCGCCTGCAGGAAGCGCAGCGGATGATGGGCATCAATGAAATACCCACGCCGCCGCCCAGCCCGGTTGCCGACATGCCGGCCGGTCAGTTCATGGATTTACTGCGCAGCGGTGGGGCCGGGATAAACAGCATGCCCCCGTCTGAGCAGCCAAGCGTTTTTGACCCTAAGCAAAAAAACCACCGAGATTTTTACTATCCTTTGGGGCACACCTCTGGGAGTGACGCTATGGGTACTTTAATCAACAGGGCTATAATTGCTGGTTACGACCCATCACAACGGAAGACCGAAACGCCCGCAGATTTTATCCCTACTTACGAGGCGGAAAAGAAGCTTTTAAGTTTAGGCTTAAACCCTGGCCCTATGGAATTTGACAATATTGACGATCTAATGCCCCCGTCGGCAGGGGCAGGCGGAGCGCAGCCGGAGCCCGTGCCGTTTGGCGGTTACGACGCACCCGGCGATGAATACCGGCGCGGCTTTGAGCAGATGATTAAGCAGCTCGGCGCGGAGCGCGTCAGGCAAATGCCGCAAGATCAGCTCATGCAGTTGTTGCAGATTTACGGCCGTGGCGGGCCAATGCGGTAATGCCTGCGAAGCGGAAACGAGGGCCGAGCTTATCGGTTGGACGCGGCGAGAAGCTGCCGGTTAGCAAGGGCGCCGGTCTGACGGCTAAGGGCCGCGCAAAGTACAACAAGGCGACGGGATCGAAGCTCAAAGCGCCGGCCCCCAACCCTAAGACGAAAAAGGCCAAGGCCCGCAAGAAATCGTTTTGCGCGAGATCTCAGGGTTGGACTGGCGAGCGTGGCAAGGCTGCGCGTAAAAGGTGGAAGTGTTAGATGTCGAATGTGGAAGAAATACGCGCGGCGCGAGAAGCTACGAGTATATTTCGCGGTCTGTTTGACTATCTGCGCGACCAGGACCGCCAACTTGCCAGCGAGGGGCGCCGCCCTGTGCTTGGCGGGTTGTTGTCCAAAGAGCCAGTCATGGGCACCGACACGATCCGCTACGAGGGCTTACTGCCAATGCTGGCCAGTTTGGCTGAGCCTTTGGCGCGAGGCATTGACGCACCGCGCGCTGCCGCACAAGAGTTGATCCCTGCTGAGGATATGATGGGCGAAGCATTCGGCACTGCTGGCACTGCTATGTTTGGCGGTGGCGCTGTGCCGCGCCCAGTTAATTCAGTAGGCATGGGCGGCCGCGTTGATAAAACCAGCTCTTTTGACAGCGCGCCGTTAATTGCGCATCATAATATTAACACAGAAGGTTTGCGTGTTGCGCAGGATATTGGCGGCATACCTATGCCTTCCATTGCTATATCTAACGCGAACTATCCGGTGCAAAGTTTTGGCGATATAAGCCTCTTATTGCGGCCAGATCAGATTGACCCCAAAAAAGGCGTCAATGTTTTCCCTGCTGACGGATACACCGGCAGACAGCCTAAAGGGTTTATTGATTTTGTGGACGAAAACGCGGCGCGCTCTGCATTAAGGAGCGACCCTGACTTTGGGCATTTCGGTAGTGATTGGCTAAATAGTACAGACGACTTTAGCGATGCTAGTAGGCTTATGAAGGAGGCTCAGTATGGCCGCGACAAGGGTATCGGCAACCCTAAAGATTACAATGAAATCCGCGATTATACAGGTTTTGTCAAAAGAGAGCTTTTAAAATACGACGAAGGCGATGGGTCTTATTCTGTTGCCGTTGACGAAATATCCCGCAATCCTGGCCTTACTGCGTATGGCGATACACAAATGATGATGTATCCAAAAGACCCCTATACGCCTTCAGGCAGGCGCCGCGACCCACAGCCTTACACTTTAGACGAGGCATTTAAGCGTATGCGCCAAAACAAGGCTTATAAGGCAGGCTCGGAAAGCTTTAGTGGCCCAGGATTATTGCGAGCTGTGTCTAGCAAACAATTTAAGAGCGTTGACGAAATTAAAAAAAGTCGTGGTCTTTTGCAGCCGGATGACAATGATTTAGCTGATGTAAAAGGCTCTTGGGATAGTTTTTCATATAACAAAATAGATGATTTAGCTAAAGAGCATTTTGATGGCCGCCATAGACTTGCCGAAGATTATGTCACTGACTTGGCGATGGGTAAAAGCGTGTCATGGGCAAGTAACGACGCAGGGCCAAATGCACGCGCGGCGGCATTGAAGACGATAGCCGCTTTGCAAAAAGAAGCAGAAGGCATGCCTACAGAGTATTTTGAGGCTAAGCCAAAAAACATAACAAATATTTCTGACTTTGAAACGGCGGTTGTCCCGGCCGGAGCTGACGAAGCAATCAATATTTTGCGCGAGCAGGGCGTTAAAAACATAAAAGAATATAATGATAATGACGAGCGAGCTGCGTTAATGCGCCAGCAGCAAGACTTTTTATTTTCCAACGCAAACGCCAGCACCGGCGCTTTGGTGTTGGGAATGCAGGCCAGAGCAGAGCCGGGTTTGCTTAAAATTCTGACTGACAGGGGTGTTGACCCTGACAATGCCGACAGAGCCCCGTTTTCCATCATTCAAGAAGCCTTAGACGCTGCATCTCGTCAGGATGTCATAGACCCGCGCAGCGCAAATGCAATACTTAGTCATTTTGCTCCAAACCCAGAATTAAGCGATTTTTATGCTAACTCTAGCGGCATTGGTGGGCTGTTATCTATGCAGTTAGATACAGAAAAAGAAATGCAAGAATACTTGCAAAGCCGAGGATTGCTCCAATGAGTATAACCACATTTGCCGAGCTGCAAAGCAATATCACCGACTTTCTCAACCGCGACGACTTAAGCTCCATCGCGCCGACGTTCATTGACTTAGCTGAAGCTGACATGAACCGCCGGGTGCGGCACTGGCGCATGGAGGGCCGCGCTACTGCTGAGATCGACACGCAATACAGCGCCATCCCTGCGGATTTCTTGGAGGTCATCACGTTTCACATAACGTCCGGTGATTTGCGCCCGCTGGAGCTGCTGAGCCAAGGCGAGATGCTGCGCCGCCGCTACGAAAACTCGGACACCTCCGGCAAGCCTGGGTATTACGCGCTGACGGCTGGCGAGATTGAGGTTTACCCCACGCCGGACGGCACATATTCAACGGAGCTGTATTACTACAAGCGCATCACGGCGCTGAGCGACAGCAACACGTCCAACTGGCTGCTGCAGTATTTTCCTGACGCTTACCTATACGGATCTCTGGTGCATTCCGCGCCTTACTTGAAGGACGACGCGCGCATCCAGGTTTGGGCGGCGCTTTACGAGCAGGCGCTTGCCTCGATCAACCGCGAAAGCGAAGCAAGCAAGTTTGGCGGATCTGGCCGCCGCATGAAAATAAGGGCGTATTAACCATGAGCTTTTCCAACACCTACGAAACCCACGTTTTAAACTATGTGTTCACCACCACGTCGGTCACGCGGCCCACGGCCTGGCACTTGGCGCTGTTCACGTCCAATCCGGCGGAGGACGCCAGCGGCACCGAAGTCAGCACCAGCGGCACTGCATACGCGCGCCAAGCGGCGACTTTTACTGTGTCGGGCAACACGGCGTCCAACAGCGGCGCAGTTGAATTTCCGACTGCCACGGCGAGCTATGGCACGGTGACGCACGTCGGCGTATATACTGCCAGCTCAGGCGGCGATTTGATCGCTTACGCGGCGCTCAGCACAAGCAAGGCGATCGCCACCGGCGACGTGTTTAGAGTGCCGGCCGGCGATCTTGACGTAACGCTCGACTAATGACTGACACGACGTACCGCACCGGCTTTGGCACTGGCACCTTTGGTGTTAGCGCTTACGGCGTGGACGGCGTGTTTAAGGAAGGCGCCGGCGTTATCATTGGCGTCACGACGACTGCCTCGGCGGTTGTGCGTGTGCGCTTGGCGGCGTCTATTGCAGTCACAGCCTCTAGCAACGCCTCAGCCGCCCAGAGGGTGCGCCAGAGCGCCGCCACGGCGTCATGCTCCGCGAGCAGCACTTGCGGCGCCGAGCGCGTGCGTCAGGGCTCTGCGGCGCCATCTGCCAGCGCTTCAGCCAGCGCGTCTGCGGGTCGCATTCGGGTTGGCGCTGCCGCCGTTGCCGCGTCTGCCAGCAACACCTCCGCCGCGCAGCGGGTAAGACTTGGAGCTGCGGCCCCTGCCCCGGCGTTAACGACTGCAGCGAATGCCGTGACAATCGTCAGCGTTGCGCCGGTCGTGCCTTGCGCCGCCAGCGTAACTGCGACGTGCAACCGGGTGCAATCCACCGGCGCTGCGGCTGCGTTTGCGTGCACAACCACTTGCAATGCTATTGAGAAATGGGAGCCCAGCTCCGGCACCGCCGAGACGTGGACAGAAGCCGCGCCGGATAGTACGAGCTGGTCCGGCTCTGCCGCCGCGTCCGACACTTGGGCCGGCGCCAGCGCCGCGTCTGACACCTGGTCGGATCGAGCCGCTGCGAGTGATGCCTGGAGCGAGGCTGCGTAGCGTCGTTTTTTGGCGGTTGCCGCGCTTTGTGAGATAATTTGCTTAACGGGCTGAGGCGGCTCGTTTTCCCTTACATTGTCGGAAAGCTGCGCCTTGGCGTACACCAAGGAGCTTACACATGGCAGACACCACCACAACGACGTACAGCTTGACGAAGCCAGAAGTTGGCGCGTCAGAGGACACCTGGGGCACGAAGATCAACGCCAACTTTGACAGCATCGACGATCTGTTTGACGGCACGACGGCGATCACCGGCATAGACATCAACTCAGGCACAATAGACGGCGTTACGATTGGCGGCGCTTCTGCCGGGGCGATCACGGGTACGACCATCACGGCCAGCACAAGTTTGGTCGGGACGCTTGGGACGGCAGCGCAAGCCAACGTCACCAGCCTTGGAACGCTGACTGGTTTGACTGTCAGTGGAACTACATCTTTAGCTGGCGCAAGCACATCAGCGGATATTACGTTTGGCGATAACGACAAGGCTACGTTTGGGGCTTCAAATGATTTAAGGGTGTATCATGATGGCAATGACTCTTATGTAGACGATACTGGCAGCGGGGGGCTAATTTTGCGCGGCAATGCCGCCGTGACGATTGGCAAGTATACTGGCGAAACAATGGGGTACTTTGAGGCTGATGGTGCAGCTTTCTTATACCACAACAATGCAATTAAATTCCAGACAAGTGCCACAGGTATTGACGTAACAGGTACAGCAGTCACAGACGGTCTTACTGTAGCTGGCAATGTGTCAGTCAATGGTGGCACGATTAAGCTGGATGGTAATTATCCTGACGGAGCAGGTAACGTGGCGTTGGGTGATGCTGCATTAGACAGCTTAGACGGATCAAGTCCAGGGTCTAACAATGTAGCCCTCGGCAAAAATGCTTTAACGGCACTTACAACAGGAGGTTATAATGCGGCTATCGGTACGGGCGCACTTGATGCAGCTACAACGGCTGAATACAATATAGCTATTGGTCACAATGCGTTAGGTTTAAACACTACTGGCGGTAGAAACATTGCCATTGGTTATCAAACAATGGACGCCTTTAATGATACAGGCAGTGGAAATAACTATAACGTGGCGATTGGTTACGCAGCAGCAGGCGCTTTAACAACAGGCATACAAAACACAGCAGTTGGTGGCTTGGCCTTAGACGCAACGACAACTTCAAATGGAAACTCTGCTTTTGGGTATCAAGCCTTAACTAACAATACTACCGGATCAAGCAATACGGCACTTGGAAGGCAAGCCTTACTAAGCAGCACTACTGGTGGCTATAACGTAGCCGTTGGTCAAGATGCACTGGCAGACAACACAACAGCAAGTAACAATACCGCAGTAGGCTATGCTGCGTTGACAGACAATACAACAGGTGCGTCTAATGTAGCGGTGGGTCGCCAAGCCTTGCGCTTAAACACCACTGCATCCAACAACGTAGCCGTGGGGTATAGGTCACAGTATTCAACTACTACTGGAGATAAAAATATCTCTTTGGGTGGTGACAGCATGTACACTAATACTACTGGCGTAAAAAATGTAGCCGTTGGGCATGATTCTTTAGTGCTAAATACCACTGGTAGCTACAATACGGCCGTGGGGGATCTAGCATTATCTGCCAACACCACTGCATCACAAACTGTTGCTATTGGCAGTTCAGCAGGTAAATCTTTAACAACAAATGGTGCAGGAACTTTTGTAGGTAATGACGCAGGTAGAGACGCAACAGGCAGTACAAACGCATTTTTTGGGCATGACAGTGGTAGACTTATTACAAGTGGTGCTAAAAACGTTGTTATTGGATCATATGACGGCAACGAAAACGGCCTAGACATCCGCACCTCAAGCAACCACATCGTGCTGTCTGATGGGGATGGTAATCCTAGAATGGTTATCGACAACAACGGTAACTTGTTGGTGGGGACTACGTCAAACAGTTATTCGGCTTCGTCAACTACTGGCCTAATCACAAACGGAAGCCGCCTAACTTTAAACAGCGGTACAGACAACATTTATAAAGTCTTTCTGAACGATAACGAAGCGTCAGGCAGCACAGGTGACATCGTTGGTTTCGGAAAGAATACGACAACCGTTGGGTCAATTACGGTTACGACAAGCGCAACACAATACAACACATCGTCAGACTATCGACTTAAAACTGATGTTCAACAAATGTCTGGTGCAACAGATCGGCTGAAGCAACTCAAGCCTGTAAATTTTGCGTGGATTGCAGATGGGACTAGGGTCGATGGCTTCATTGCACACGAAGCGCAGGCTGTTGTTCCAGAAGCTGTTTCTGGTGCGAAGGATGATGTTGATGCAGATGGTAATGCGAAAATGCAAGGCATTGATCAGTCTAAACTTGTACCACTGCTTGTTAAAACTATTCAAGAACTAGAAGCCCGTATAGCAACACTAGAAAACGCATAAGATTAGTCAAAAAAGGAGAAAGACATGACCGACACACCAACCTCAGAAGAAATCGCACAGCACTACACAGCAATGGGTCACTCTGTTAATCTGCTAAATGCTGGCAAACCATCTGACATGGAAAATGCCGATTGGACTGACACAAAGTCACGCAATGTAGAGCATCTAGAGTTGATGGTGGCAAAGGACTTCTGGACTTCAGAAGATATGGCTGCGGTGAATAAAGCTATCGCAGATAATTCGTAAAGGAGACTAACGATGGCAAAAAACAAAAAGAACACCATCACAGTCAATGACGTTGAGCATGATGTGAGCAATTTTAGTGACGAGCAACGTGTTCTGTTAAATCATATCCAAGACCTAGACCGAAAGCTGGCAAATGCTCAGTTTAACCTTGACCAACTGGCGGTCGGGCGTGAGGCTTTCGTGCTGCGTTTGGCGGGTTCGCTGGAAGAAAGCAAAGACGCGGATATTGCGGCTGAATAATACAATCACCAGATACTTAGCAGGGGGACGGCCGTCGCGCCGTCCTTTTGTATTAAAGACTGCATGTGGTAACATTATACCGTACAACACGATACGAGGCGTCAATGTCATTGATTGATCTGAACATCCCTGCGGGCGTTTACAGAAATGGGACTGACCTGCAGAGCATGGGGCGTTGGCGCGACGCTAATTTAGTCAGATGGCACGACGGCGTCATGCGCCCAATCGGCGGCTGGCGCACCAGGTCAGACACGGCCGGAGCCTCCAAGCTGCGCGGCATGCTGACTTGGACGGACAACAGCGACGACCGCTGGATTGCCGCCGGGTCTTACAACAAGCTCTACATCTGGAACACCGGCGGCACTCAGTTTGACATCACCCCGACTGGCCTTACTGCCGGGCGAGAAGACGCGCTGGCATTCACAGGCTACGGCGGCGGGCTGTTCGGATACAACGGTTACGGCGTGGCGCGCCCCGACACGGCTCGCATCCGACCAGCAACAAGCTGGCACTTGCAGCCTTGGGGGGAATACCTTCTGGCCTGCAACGCGGATGACGGCAGGATTTACCAGTGGACGCTCAACACCGGATCGGCTGCCGCGCTGCTCAGCAACGCCCCCACAAGCAATACCGGCATCCTAGTGACGCAGGAGCGCTTTTTGTTTGCCCTCGGCGCTGGCGGCAACCCCAGAAAGGTGCAGTGGAGCGACCGCGAGAATAACAACACCTGGACGGCGGCTGCGACCAACGAGGCGGGCGATCTGGAGCTTAACACGTCCGGCCACATCATGGCGGGTGTAAACGTGCAGGGCCAGTCGCTGATCCTGACGTCAAGAGACGCTCACGTCGCAAATTACGTCGGCCCGCCCTATGTGTATGGCATCGAGCGTGCCGGCACATCTTGCGGCTTGGCTGCGGCGCAGGCTTGCGTTGTCGTTGACGCTGGAGCGTTCTGGATGGGCGTCGGCTCATTTTACGGATACAGCGGCGGCCGCGTGCAGGAGCTGCAGTCTGACGTTTCGGATTATGTTTTTAACGACTTAAACAAGGCGCAAGTCAGCAAAGCATTCGGCGTGTCAAACTCGGCGTTTGGTGAAATCTGGTGGTTTTACCCAAGCGCGGGCTCAACCGAGAACGACCGTTACGTCGTCTATAATTATGTGGAAAACACTTGGTACATCGGAGAGCTGGCGCGCACCGCCGGAGCCGACCGTGGCGCATTCCGGCAGCCCATGATGGCAGACGCTGACGACCGGAAGATATACGAGCATGAAATCGGGTTTGACTACGGCACGCTGACGCCGTTTGCCGAAAGTGGCCCGTTTCGCATTGCCGCCGGCGATCAGGTCATGTCCGTCACCGAATTACTGCCGGACGAAAAAACGCAAGGCGACGTCAACGCGACCTTCAAGGCGCGGTTTTACCCCAACGGAACAGAGCGCAGTTACGGCCCCTACTCACTTTCAAATCCTACCAGCGTGCGCTTCACCGGGCGTCAACTCAGAATGCGTGTCGAAGGACAGCGCCTTGCGGACTGGCGCGTCGGTATTAACCGTATAGACGTCGTCGGCGGTGGCCGGCGATGAGCGTACCTTACAAAGCGCCGGAGCCCACCGGCGACGATTGGTCAACCTGGGCGCGCCGCTTGATGGTTTACTTGGCCCAGACGCGATCCGCCATTGTGCAGCAAACCGGTGACGAAACTGCCGCGCAAAACGGTTACTTGATGTTTGACCGTGCAAACGCACGCCCAGTTGTCAGCCAGGGCGGATCTTACAAAGAGGTTGTGCTGAAGCAATCAGCCCCAGCGTCAAGCGTCGGAGCTGCCGGTGACGTGTCGGGCATGGTGAGCTGGGATGCGTCCTACATTTACATCTGCACCGCAAGTCACGACGGCTCTACTAATATATGGAAGCGCGCGGCGCTCACGGGCGGCTCATGGTGAGCAGTGACTTGGATCGTTGCCGGGGCTGGATTGAAAGCGCGCTTGAGTATAGCGGCGGCACGCACGATTTCATCGACATCTGTGAAGGTGTTTACAAGGGCACCATGCAGCTTTGGCCGAGCAAAAAATGCTGCATTGTTACTGAGCTAATCGTTTACCCGCAGAAAAAAGTTCTGAACGTGTTTTTGGGTGGCGGAGACAGGGGCTCACTCGCGGAAATTTTAAGCATGCACGATGACGTGATAAATTGGGCGCAAGATCAAGGCTGCAGCGGCGTAAGCATCACTGGGCGCTTCGGCTGGGAAAAGCACTTGAAAAAACACGGTTGGAAGCCACTGCACCAATCCTACGTGAAGGAGATATAAATGTCTGGCGGAAAAGGCGGCTCAACAACGAGCGAAGTGACGATCCCAGAATATATTGAAAAGGCGGCGCAGGCCAACTTGAACAAAGCGGAAAAGGCGTCGCAGATCGGGTTTGTGCCGCAGTATGGCCCGTCTGTCGCTGCGTTCACGCCCATGGCTAACGCATCGTTTGACAACACCGCCAACGCAGCGTCAGCTTTCGGCATGGCTACCCCAGCCGCAGGCTCAAGCGCTGCCTACGGCGGCATGGGCCCGGCGACTGATTTCGGCAATGGCGTGATGGGCTACAGCGCAAAGCCGCTATACGATAACATGATGAGCGAGTTCGCTGCCGACCGACCCGGCCAGCACAACTACATCAACTCATTCTTCATTGACCCCTACACCGGCGCTCCAGGCGCAAACGTGCAAGCCCCAACTGATTATAGCAACTACGCGACCGCTACCGACATGGCCAACGCGCAGATGGCAAATGATCTGGCAATTGCAAACATCAACGCTGGGGTTGGAAATGTAAACTCAGCAGTGCAGCCGGACCCGACGATCTTCAACCAAACGCCGGCGTCTGTGCAAAACGACCAAGCCACGCTAGCGACCAATCCAGGTAGTAGCAATTACGCTGACGCCTTCGGTAATGTTTATGATGCACAGGCGGCCGCAGCAGAAAGCGACCCCTTTGGCCAATCCACAGGCTTTGGAATTACAACGGACATTCTAGACCAAACTGGCGGCGCTGAGGCGTGGCTGCCGGGCGCTGACATGCAGGCGACAGAATTTCTTACAAACCCAGATCCAAGCATAACCGACCCCTCCACCGCTGGCATCGGCACGCAGTTTGTTAATGACCTCGGCGAAGCTATCTCTGGCATCGCTTCAAGCTCACTGATCGGCAACGTCCTCTTTGACGAGAGTGAAAAGCCGGGCGGAGTGAACAACCCCATTGAAACGCCAACGCTGGCGGAGATGATTTCCGCAACCCCACCCGGCATGACTTACGATTTTGCTACCGGAGCCTATGTCGATGATCCCAGCACTGGGCCAGACCCATCCGTAAAGCCGCCGTCGCGCCCCGGCAGCTCAAGCTCAACCGAAAGCGATGATGACGACGGCGGCTGCGTTGTCGCCACTCACGCAGTTGCGGCCGGAGCTTTCAACTACAAGACTAAGCGTCAGGCTGTTGTATGGTGCATGCACAACCTGCACGACAGATGGTGGGGCGAGGCAATACGGCGCGGCTACCGACACCTGGGGCGCAAGAAAATCGAGCAAGGCAAAGCCGCCGAGCATTACAGCGAGTTTCGCGGCTACATCGACTTTGCAACTGGCAGAAAACGAACACTCAAAGGTGCGCTGCATTTCGCCGCGCGCTCAGTCCAATTCCTTGTGGTTGGCTTAGTTAAAGGAGACGCATAATGGCTGGTCAGGGCGGAATGGGCGGAGGCATGGTGCAGCCAATGGCGCCGCAGGGTGCAGGCCCACGCATACCTATGAATGCGCCTAATTTATTAGCGCCAGGCATGAACAAAATGCCAATAGACCCCGGCGCTCGCCCTATGTTTAATCATGTTGCGACACCTGTCGGGAGCCCTCCCATAGCCCCGCAGGGTGGCTTTAACGTAAACCAAGCGGCCGCCGGTGGGCTGCAGCAGGCGATGCAGGGCACGCAAAACGTGATGAATGCGGGCGCGCCTATGGTGCAGGCAAGCACATACAACCCGGCACAAACAAGCGCGACGGGCTACGACGCTGCGCAAACGGCAGCCACCGGCTACAATGCGGCGCAAGCTGGAAACGTCAGCCCGGTCACGGCCAACAACGTCACCGCCGGCCAGCTCGCAAGCACAAACTTAAGCCCCTACGCAAACCCATACGAAAATCAGGTTGTGCAGACGGCGCTGAATGATCTTGCTGGCACGCAGCTCAAAACGATGAACCAGATCGGCGCGCAGGCTGACGCAGCGAGCGCTTATGGTGGATCACGGCACGGCCTAGTGGAAAGCGAAAGCCTCAAAAACTTCGCAGAGCAAGCGGCTAACACGGCGGCGCAGCTCCGGCAGGTCGGCTACGGCCAAGCTCAACAGGCAGCGCTCAAAGACATCGGCAACACCATGCAGGCGGATCTGGCTAACCAAGGCGCCAACTTGCAGGCCGGCACGACAACCGCCAACTTGGGCCAGCAAATCAACCTAGCAAACCAAGGCGCCAGCAATCAGGCAGCTCAATTCTCTGCCGGTGCTGCAAACCAAGCCGGCCTTGCCAATCAAGCGGCAAGCAACCAAGCTGGACAGTTTGGAGCTGGCGCGCTGAACACCGCAAACCTCAGCAACCAAGCGGCAAGCAATCAGGCTGGGCAGTACAATGCGGGCGCGATGAATGCAGCCTCGCTGGCCAATCAGGCGGCGCTCATGGGCAATCAAGGCCAGCAGCTCGCCGCAGCAAACCAGCTCGGCAACTTGGCAGGTCAAGCGTTCAACACCGGGCAAACAATCGCAGGCCAACAGCAGCAAGCCGGCCTACTACAGCAGGGCTTGCAGCAAGCGCTGATTGACGCGGCGCAGGGGCAGTTCGCGGGCTACGCGGCAAGCCCGACCAACGCGCTGTCAGCGCCTCTGGCGGCTCTGGGCGTCACTCCAGTCCCACAGTCAACAACACAAACCAACAACCCCGGCTTGCTTAACTATCTGCAGGTTTTGGGTGGAATGATGTAAGCGAAGGATTTTCGGATGCTTAACGACAACCAAAAGGGCCAGCTATTTGGAGCGCTCGATTTTGCCAGCGAAAAGGGTGAGGACGGCCTGACCAGAGCGGAGCGCTTTGCCGCCGCGCTTGACCCGTTGATCTTGCCGGAAATGCGAATGGGCGAGCAGATCAGAGCCAAGGGCGCAGGCAGAGTAAAGCGCGCCGGCATGAACAAGACGGTTGATTGGCTGAAGAGCAACGGATACCCGGAGATCGCCTCAATGGTGTCGACCAATCCAAACATCGCCAGCAACGTGATGAGCGCCATCATAGCTAAGAAGATAAACCCGCCAGCGGCCAAAGGGCAAGGCCAAGTTGTCAGTGCGGCAGAGTTGCGCAAGCTCTTCCCCGGCACGCAGATTGCTGATGGGATTTACAACATCTCCCCCACCGGAAACATTACCAAAGTGGGCGGCGGCGGTATGAACATAAACATGCCTGGCCCGAATGAATTTGCTAAATTAGACGCGCGAGCATTGTCTGAAGTCGGCCAAGCTGGCGCGGCTGCAAAAAGAAACTTGTCTCGCATAAACCGGCTTGAAAGCCTTTTGGAAAATGTCCCGACAGGCATGACGGCTAATCTTAAGCAGTTGGCCGGTAACTTTGGGATTACCACGGAAGGGCTTGACGACATCCAAGCAGCCCAAGCGTTGATTAACTCCTTGGTGCCGGAGCAACGCCCCGCTGGATCTGGCCCAATGTCTGACGCTGATTTGGAGCTTTTCAAGCAATCTCTCCCAAGAATTATAAACCAGCCAAACGGCAACCAAATCATCATCGAAACAATGCGCGGGATTGCCCAATATGATGCGATGGGCGCTGACATAGTGCAGAGACACAGAGATAAGCAGATAACAATTGCAGAGGCGTTTGCCGAGCTGAACCGTCGGCTCGATCCGTTTGAAAACCTGCAAATTCCTTCAAACTCTGGTGGCGCACCTAACAACCCACCAGGCCAACTCACCCCAGAGCAAATTGAGGCATATAAATTACTCAATCTTCCAATCCCAGGAGGAAATTGATGGCCGAAGACCAAACATACGCCGAAGCTCAGAAAATCTTAAACGCGATCCGCGTGCTAGAGCAAATGGAGGCTGAAGGCTCTATCACCGACGCCGGGCAGAAGTATTTAGATGAGGCGCGAATGAAGCGCAAGCCCGCAGAGCAAGCCACGGCGGAAACGGTATCGACGTATCGTGGGTTTCAGTCTGGGATTACACTGCGCTTAGCTGACGAAGCTCGCGGCGCATACGAAATGGCAAATGCTTTTGTTAAAAGCCGCGACCTAGAAAAAGCGCGTGAGGCTTATAAGGTTTACCGAGATCTGGTGCGTATGAAGGATGAAGCAGCAAAATTAATTGCGCCCGACCAATTCTCGAAAGGTGACGCCGCCGGCCAGCTTGCGGCCGTAGTTTCTCCTGCGGCGGGCATGCAGCGCATTCTGCAGGGCTTAAGTAAGGCAAAGCAAATATTGGCTGGGCTTGGCACCGGCGCTACAGCCTCAGCTCTGCCTGAGTTTGCTGGCGGTGAGGGCGGCTTTTCAAATAGACTAAAGGAAGTCTCGCCAACTGGTGCTGCAATAAGCGCCGGATTTGGCGGTGTCGCTCCAGTCGCTGGCAACATAGCCCAAGGCACAATGCGCGGCATAAGTAACATCATGCGCGGCGGCGATCAGGGCTTCAGCGGCAGCGCTCTTCGCACTGTCGGGCAAAGAGTTAACAGCGCAGAAAACGCCGGGCAGAACATCCGAGAATACCTACAAAGTCTCGGCCCAGAGGGCATGATTGCCGACGTGGCCGGCGGCCCGCGCGGCCAAGCTCAAGCTCTGGCAACAATGCAGGGTGAAGGTGCGGACGTGCTGCGCCAGCGCATTGAAGACCGCGCCTCAGCGGCAGGCGCACGCGTTGAGGACGCAATGACATCACAGATCGACGCGCCCAACGCAGGCTTTGACGAAAAGATTGCGCAGCGAGCGGAGCGCTCTGAAGTGATTAGCCCAATGTATGAAGCCGCCACGCAAAGCGATCAGCTCTTTGACCTGGGCACCTTGCGCAGGGCTCTAGTGCTTTACGGTGGGCAAGTCGGCAAGGCATCTCGAAAAGAAATGAATGCCCTGTTGAGAGATCTTGGAAGCGACGGCCCAATCACCGCTGAAAAGCTGCACAACGTGCGCTCGGAGCTTAGCGATGTAATATTCGAAAACAGGGGCAAGGCTGCGGCTGTAAATCTGCGCCCCTTCTTGACGGCGATTGACGATAAGCTGGACGAAATCCCCGGATATGCCGAGGCACGCTCACGTTTTGCCTCCAGCTCCGCAATTGATCGTGCAGTTGACGAAGGCGTAAAAATATTCTCCGGCGGCCGCATCAGCTCAGTCAGCCCCAAAGAGCTAGAAGTCATGCTCAATAAGATGACGGACGCCGAGCGCGAAGCCTTCAAGAAAGGTGCGCGTGATTATATCGGCGCTTTGATGGGCACGTCTCGCAACGATGCAGCCGCTGCTTGGGGTGAATTTGCTAAGGGGTGGAACGCTGAGAAGCTCAGATTGATTGTTGGCGATGACGCAGCCAAAGAAGTAACGCGGCGCCTGTTTGCTGAAAAGATGTTCTCAGAAACGCGCTCAGACGTCCTGAAGGGATCGCAAACGCAGTTCCGCCGGGAGGGCGCTGAAAGCCTCGGTGACATCAGGGAGCCAGATACAATGAACGCTCCGACGCCCGTGCAGCGCATTAAGTCAAAAATTCTAGATGAGCCCGTAAACGCGTTAATCAACGAGATTGTGTACGGATCTCGCACGTCAAACCTAAACCGTCAGATTGGTGAAATACTCACCCTGCAGGGCGATCAGCGCGACGCCGTCGTCGAGGTGCTTTTTGACGAGGTGCGGCGCATGCAGAACCCCACGCGCAAAGAGAAGATTTTAAACGCCCTGACGACAGCCGGCATCACTGGCTACGGCTCAACGGTAGGTCAAGATTAAGGAAAAACGACGATGGAATTTGAACCTAAAACCAGAGAAGAAATAGAAAGCATCGTCCAAGACGCCATTCAAAACGCGGTGGATTTCGTGGAAAGCGAGATTTCAGAGGATCGTTTGAAGGCGCAGCGCTACATGGATGGCGAGGTTGACATCGGCTACGAGGACGGCCGCAGTAAGGTTGTGGCAACGAAAGTTCGAGACACGGTGCGCGCGGTGAAACCGTCAATCATGCGGGTGTTTATGTCTACGTCAAAGCCGGTGGAATACATGCCGAAAGGCCCGGAGGACGTCGCTCTGGCTGAGCAGGCCACAAGCTTCATGCACCATGAGTTTAACCGCCTAAACGGCTACCGCGTGCTGGGCGACGCCATACACGACGCACTGGTTAAAAAGCAGGGCATTATTAAGACGTATTACAAGCGCTACCCGAAAGCCAAGATATACTCCTTTACCGACCTGTCGGAGGCTGAGGTCAACTTGCTGACGCAAGACCCCGACGTGCAGGTGCTTGAGGAAGAAATGGAAATGCGCATGCAGCGCGATGAGTTTGGCATCGACATCGAGGCGCCGGTGTTTAACATCAAGATCTCGCGCACCGAAATGAAGGGCGAGCTGTGCCTGGAGAGCGTGCCGCCGGAGGAATTTTTCGTCAACCGTGACGCGCGCAGCATGGACGACGCCTACATCGTTGCCCACCGCACCGACATGCGCGCCGGCGATCTGGTTCAAATGGGCTTCGACCCGGACATCGTATTTAACCTCGACGGGCTGGAGAGCGGCTCGGAAATCACCGAGGCTGAGGTGTTCGAGAGGCAAGGATACGACGAAGACTTTGCAGATGAAGACAGCTTAGATCCGGCAATGAAAAACGTGACGGTGACGGAAGCCTACATGCGCGTTGACGTTGACGGCACCGGCGTTCCGGTCCTGCACAAGTTCCTCTGCGGCGGCACGAAATACGAGCTGCTGGACTTTGAGCCCGTCGATGAAATACCGCTGGTCAAGCTGGAGATCGACCCGGAGCCGCATTCGTTTTACGGACGGTCACTCGCGGAAATCATTTTCGACGACCAGGACGCAAGCACGTCCGTTCTGAGGGGCATTTTAGACAACGTCGCGCTGACAAACAGCCCCCGCTTAGGCTTTCTCGAAGGCAGCGTAAACATCGACGATTTGATGAACGCCGAAATTGGCGGCTTGGTCAGAATGCGCCAGCAAGGGTCCATCCAAGATTTGTCAGTGCCATTTACGGCTGGGCAGACGTTGGGCGCCCTCACCTACATGGATAAGATGGTTGAGCAGAAAACCGGCGTGACGCAAAACATGGCGCTGAACCCGGACGCACTGCAATCGACAACCAAGGCCGCCGTGACGGCATCTGTCGAAGCTGCAGCGGGCCAAGTTGAGGTCATGGTGCGCAACCTAGCCGACGGGCTGCGCGATCTGTTTAAGGTGATGCTGCGGATCATGCACAAGAACGTCGATGAAGAAAAGCTGATGCGGATGAACGGGCAGTTTGTGCCGGTAGATCCGCGCGTGTGGGACGTCGGGATGGACATAGGCATTAACGTCGGGCTCGGCACCGGGCGCGAAGACGAGCGAGCTGCGGCGCTGCAGCAGGCACTGCAGATGCAGATGACTGTGTACCAGACATACGGCGCGCAAAACGGCTTGGTAAGCCTCACAAACATCCGCAACACAATCTCCGACATGATGGCCGTCTCCGGCGTGCGCAACTCCGACAGGTATTTCGCGCCAATCACGCAGGAAATCGAACAGCAAATGCTGGCAATGGCGCAGGCTCAGCAGGCCGCGCAAACGCAGCAGCAGCCTGATCCAAACGCAGCCTACCTGCAGGCCGAGCAAATGAAGGCGCAAGCTAAGATGAACAGCGACATGATGAAGCTGCAGCTTGACGCTCAGAAGGCCGCCGCTGACGATGACCGGAAGCGTGATCAGATGGCTCAAGATTTGCTGGTGGACGCCGCGAAGGTTTACGGCCAGTTCGGCACGCAAGTTGACGTCGCGCGAATTAAAGCGGAGCAGGACAAGCTGCGCACAGTCGCCGGGATAGCCCAAGGCGGGGCTCAATAGCCTCGCGGATTTTGGGAGCATACGCGCATCGTGTGGTAACATAATACCCAAAGAATGATTTGGGTGTTCGCGTGAATACAGACATCAGGATAACGGCTGAAGAAGCCAAGAGATTAAAGAATGACACCGCTTTTCAGCGGTTCGTCAACGATGTTCGAGACCAGCAAAAAACGCTGTTTGAACATAGTGCCGCGCATGAAATTGAGCGGCGAGAAGAGGCGCACTCGATAATCCGAGCGCTTAACCAGATCGAAGTGAACCTTGACGCTGCAATTGCGGCAGAGACACTTTTGGATCGTAACAAAGGAAGTTAGTACCGTGGAAGCGACTGACCAACTGGATGCTGCCGTTGAGCAGCTTTTACAAGTACCAGATACTGCACCTGAAGGTGATCTGGAGGCATCTGTTGATGAAATCTTGGAGCCAACTCAAGACGAGAGCGAAGAGGTTGAAGCGGCAGAAACCGAAGACGCGCCGGACGCAGAGTTCGACGCGGAAGATGATGACGACGACCTAGTAGAGGCTAGTGAAACAGACAATCTCGTCCCCGTTAAAATCAACGGCAAAGAAGAGATGTGGACACTGGATCAGCTTAAGCAATCTGCATCGGGACAGGGTTACATCAATCAAAGAATGCAAGAGGTTTCAAAGCTTGAAAAGCATTACAAGCAGCAAGCCCAAGCATTAACCCAGCAGCAACAGCAAGTGTTGGCGCTTTACCAACAGGCACAATCCGGTGGAGTACAAAAGCCTACCCCGCCATCGAAAGAGCTCTTTGACACCGACCCAATCGGTTACATGGAAGCTAAAATACAATTCGATGAGCAGGCGACTGCGTACAATAACCAGATACGTCAAATCCAGGCCATGCAGCAACAGCAGCAGCAGCAGACGGAAACAAATCGTCAGCAGTTTTTGCAGCAGCAGGCTGAATTGCTCAAGGAGCGTTTGCCCGAAATCGCAGACCCGCAGAAAAGCGAAGCGATCAAGGCAGGGCTCATGGAAACCGGCAACTACTACGGTTTTACAGAGCAGGAGATGGGCGCAGTTACGGACGCTCGATACATCTTGGCGCTTAACGACGCCGCTAAGTATCGGCAGCTCGTAAACAAGCGTGCCAAGGCCACCTCACAGCCCAGTGAGAGCCTTACCCCGGTCAAGGCCGGAGCCAAAAAGCGATCCAACCAAGGCAAATCTGCAACTCGCAAGAAGGCGCAACAGCGCCTGCAGAAGTCAGGCTCAATCAACGACGCGTTGGGCCTAATCCTAAACAGCTAAGCCCTTGAAAGGAAAGATCAATGGCACAACCATCCAATACATTTGACAGCTACGACGTAGCCGGCATCAAAGAGGATCTCAAAGACGTGATCTATTCGATCAGTCCCGAAGAGACGCCCTTTTATTCTAAGTCACGCAAAACCTCCGCGTCTAACACTCTGCACGAATGGCAGACTGACGCGTTAAGGGCCGCAGCGGCTAACGCTCACGTTGAAGGCGACACAACCACAGCGGAAGCTCGCACTGCGACTACACGCTTGGGTAATTATTCGCAAATCTTCAAAAACGCTACCACCGTGCCAGACACGGATGAAGGTTTGGATAAAGCCGGGCGTGCGAAAGAGATCGCTTATCAAATGTTGAAAACTGCCAAAGAGCAAAAATTAGACATTGAAAAAAGCCTCTTCGATAGCAACGCCCGCGTGGCTGGAAACGCGACGACAGCACGCGAGCTGGCTGGTGTTCCTGCGTGGATTAAAACCAACCAAGCAAACGTCGGCACAGGCGGCGCAGCTCCGGCTGGCACTGGCGCAAACACACGCACCGACGGCACGCAAACCGTGTTCACCCAGGCTGACTTTGACACCGTCATGCAGTCCATCTGGGAAGAAGGCGGCACGCCTGACACTTGCTACTTGTCACCGTTCCAGATGAATAAAGCTCTTGGCTTTACTGGTAACAACAACCAACGTGCAAACGTGGTTGCCGGGGATGAGCGCGTGGTTAACTCTCTGTCGGTCTATCTGACGCCGTGGGGGCAAGTTGCCTTTCAGCCGTCAAGATTGTGCCGCTCGCGTGACGTGCTGATCATGCAAGACGACATGTGGGAAGTCGCAGTTTTGCGTCCGACCAAAAACGTCGCACTCGCCAAAACCGGCGATAATACCACCAGACAAATCACCACAGAGCTAACGCTCGTCTGCAAAAATGAGGCCGCAAACGGGATCGTGGCAGATTGCACAACATCGTAACACGATGCTTTGAGGGGGCTTCGCGGCCCCCTCTTTTACAACTACAAGATACTGCGGTGGTGCAATGAATAACCAAATCAACCAAAGCGTCGAGGTGAGTGACGACCAGCTCATCATCAAGCGCACGTTTAACCTCGATGAAACCCTGAAGGACGCGCAATACGCCCGCGAGAAATCAAGCAACAGCTTCGGCTCAGACTGGAAGCACGTCGGCGACATACACCCGGCAATGGTGACCAACTGGCTGAAAGAGGCTGGCGTTGCCTGGACTGACCATGAGGCGGTCAAGGACGTCATCAAAAAGAAGCTGATGTCCGGCGAGTTTGCCAAGCTGCGCGACTGGGAGGGCACTTGGTGAAATGGAATATTCCACGCTCTGGACTGTCGGCCTCACGGCGCTGCTGGGAGTTTTTGGCTGGGCGCTGCGCGCGACCTACGCCGAGATCCAGCGCATGCAGATTTTGCTCAACCGCACACGGGAAGAGATACCGCGCGAGTACGTCACCAAAGCTGAGCTGCGTGACGATATGAGCCGCGTGATTAACCGCCTGGAGGCGCTCGACGCCAAACTGGACCGCATAATAGAAAGCCGCTGAAATGCTCGCTGAGCTTGCCGCCTTTAACGCCGCTTTTGCCACTGTAAAAGCCGCCCTGTCAGCGGGGCGAGATATTACGGATTGCGCAAAGGGCATCGGCGATATGATCGGCGCTCAGGAAACACTCCGGGCGCGCGGCGAGAAAAAGCAAAACAGCATATGGTCGGCGCTGGCGGGCAAGGACAGCAACGACTTTGAAGAGTTTATGGCGCTGGAGAAGATCAAAACGCAGCGCGCTGAACTACTGCAAACGCTGCAGCTTTACGGCCGCCCCGGCTTGAAAGCAGACTTTCTGAAATTCGAGGCAGACGCGCGAAAGAAACGCCGGCAAGCAGCGCAAGAAGCGGCGGACCAGCGCGAAAACATCTTAACTTGGGTTCTGATCGGAGCCGTCGCAATCGCCGCTATTGGCGGCATGGGCGGGCTGCTCTGGATGGCCTTTTATCTACGGAGTTTGTGATGAGTATAGCAATGGAAAAAATCCTAGCCTGGAAGATCATGCCGCGCGTGATGATGCTAGCGATGACGATCATGTATATTCGAGTAATCGAGTGGTTTATGTCGCTGCCGCAGGACGTCGTGTCCACACAGGCGACCGCTTTGACGGCTACGGTGACCGGCGCCCTCACGGGTGCGTTTGCGGTTTGGGTGGGGCATGAGAAATGAGTATTGTCAGCGCCCTTATTGGCCCGGTTAGCGGGTTACTCGACAAGTTTGTTGAGGACAAAGATCAGAAGGCAGCTCTGGCGCATGAAATCGCCACCATGTCCGAGCGCCACGCCCAGGAGCTGGCTAAAGGCCAACTCGCCATCAACGCCGAAGAAGCAAAATCAAGAAACATATTCGTGGCCGGCTGGCGGCCCTTCGTGGGCTGGTCATGCGGCCTTGCTATGTTCTGGCATTTTCTGGGTTTGCCGCTCACGCTGTTTATCACCGGGTGGCTCGGCCTAGAGCATCCGCCCCTGCCGGAGTTTGACATGGACACGCTGCTGACGGTGCTGCTCGGCATGCTCGGCCTTGGCGGCCTGAGAACCTTCGAAAAGGTGCAGAAGGTAAGCAAGTGACAAACTACGACACGTCCGACGACGATGAATTTACTAGCGCTTGGAATGGAGGTGCGAAGTGATGGAAACCTGGCAAGTCATACTCGTTCTGATGGTGAGCATTAACACGCTGGCTAATTGTTACCGCCTGCACTTGGAGATGAAGCGATGAAGAAAAACTGGGAAGACTTTTTTGAAATGCTGATCAAGCACGAAGGTGGCTTCACTGACGATCAGCGCGACAAAGGCAACAGTCAAGGCGACGGGCACGGCAACGAAGGCTCGACCATGCTGGGCGTCACGGCGTACACTTGGGCGGCCTACACAAAAAAACCCGCGCCGAAAGAGGTAATGCGAAAGCTAACAAAAGAAGACGTCAAGCCACTCTATAAGGCAAATTACTGGGATGTTGTCCGCGCAGATCAATTGCCTTCTGGGTGCGATATCTCGGTGGCGGACCTTTGCGTCAATGCTGGGCCAAAGCAAGCCGCCAAAATACTGCAGCGCGTCGTCGGCGCCACTGCTGACGGCCGGATTGGGCCAAAAACAATCGGCGCCGTGCACAACTTTAGCCCAGAGGAAATCCTGCATAAATACTACGACGGCAGGGAGGGATTTTACCGCTCGCTGGACGATTATAAGATATATGGCAACGGCTGGACACGGCGAAACAAAGAGACGCTGGAGCAGGCTCTGGAGCTGCTGGAAAAGTAAAAAAAAGACTTTGCTTTTTATCTGAAGAAGCATATAAAAAAAGTGCGTCGTCGGGTTTGGTCACTCGTTCGGCAGCTAGGTAAGAGGCCCTCGTGACGAAAGTCCGAGGGTTTTCTTAATACAGCCCAAAAAAAGACGGCCATCAGGTTGAACCTTGGCCGCCGGTTTAGTATTTGTAGTGCGTGAGCCGCGCGTCGTTTTACAGCTCAAACTGCATTGCGATTTGCGCGGCTCACACGATCATCTCAGCTTTCGAGGCAAGCTCCACTCGGTCATATACTGGCGCACGACGCTGTCGGATAACTCTAAGTAAAACCCAATTTCAGGCACAGTTAAATTGCGCATCAGCATCCGGTTTATGACTTTAGCGTTGCGGGGCGAACCCCACTGGGCGGCGCTCTCTTTTGGCTTGCCTTGTGGTTCCCTAGCGGCGTAGCGCTCCACCGCAGCGTTCAAGTCGTTGTAGCGCGCCGCTTTGCGAGCGACACGCTTTCTTAAATCGTCCAGCTTTTCGCTGTCCTGCTGCAGGGCAGACATATTGTCCAGCTCCTTCATAGTTGGAGCGCGGCCGTGCACCTCAATAAATGCGTCCACTAATTTTACCATTTGGCTGCGCCTAGACCGGCACCCAGTAGGCGACGTTGCGGTAAAACCGCTCTTCGACGTAACCCTTGTCGCAGAGGAATTTCACCAAGCGTCGGGCATTTTCACGGTTCGCGCGAGGCTTGCAGACTTGCTTATCGCCGACCTTGCCGGTGCACATATCTCGCAGCGACGGGTTGCGGTTGGGAAACTGGCGGTAAAACTCGACGATGTAGTCGTAGATTTCCGCTTGGGACGGGCTCAGAGGATGTCTCAATGTACCACCTCATCAAACGGGTCATACTTAACCTCAATACCGCCGTCGTCGATGGTAAAGGTAAAGTCTTCCGTCTTCATCTCTTTAATGTCGAGAAGGCGCATGCCGTCGCCGAGTGCATTAACGGCGATCTTCCTGAAGGCGTCCCACTTGCGCACCTCAGCCATGCAGATTGCAAGGTTTTCGGCAAGCTCCGTGATGCTTTCCTCGTAGTCTTCGCGCAGGCTGCCGCTGTCAGACTGATCCTGAAATTTTAACGTGTGGATTTTCATTGGAAGACCCCCACGAAAAATAGACCGGCAAATATAATAATGAAAAGGCTGCTCGCCCCCACAAAATCACCTAAGATCTGCCAGTGCTGTTTGTTCTGTTTGTTCTGTTTGGCCAGGTTATTCTGGAAATCTGTTAAGGCTGTATGTTCTAGGATATTATATATTATGCGCCTTAAGGATTTACGTCCTGTTTTATGCCGTTGAAATAACGTCATTTCTATATTTTCCTTATTTTTAGTTTTACTAGAAACCTTTTTACGGTGCCCAGATATTAGTCGTTCATGTCGTCGCGCGCGTTCAGCTCGTCAAAGCCGTTCTCGTCTATCAAGCCTGAGTAGTCGATATGACGCAACCTTTCAGCCCCGCGTTCCCTTGGGTCTGTCGGTGTAATACGCCCAACGTCAGAGTTCATCTGCTGTATCAGTTGCTGGGCGTATAGAGTTTTATCGGAGTTCCGCATTGAGTTTGAGCCATGCACAGCCTCAATCCGGTCAGCATATTCACGCATAATCGAAGCGACCTTGCTGATGTGTTCATGGTGCCACATGGGAAAGTCCACGCGGCGCTTGAATTTCATCAGCCCCATTTGCATTTTAAGTACAACCGGGTTTTTCTTTTGTCGGTTTATGCGCTTCATTGTCTGTCTCCTTCCTGCACTGTATCTTGCATTTGTACGGCCTGTCTATGTCGGTAACCTTGCGTACTCATGGCTAGAAACATAACCTAGCGAATAGCCGACCTCACCCGACGGATAGCCATCAAGTCGTCCCAGTTTGAGTTCATAAATGTGTCCTCGGTAGTTTCGATGTGACGCTCGACAAACGACAGGCCAAGCTGCATTAGCTCGTCGCCGGCTTGGTATTTTAGCGTTCCTTTACAGTGCTTTATGCGATCTGCTTCAACTTCTTTATCGTCACAGAAAACCTTAGCCCAACCTTCAGCCACGCAGTGTTTTATCATTTCAGATATGCTGCTGCGGCTGATTTTTGTCATCGCCATCAGCTCGGCCTGACTTGACGGCTGCCGGACACATTTCGCGTGCACAAGCGCCCAAGCAAGGGCATCTTTTTGGAATGTTGATCTGATCCACTGCTGTAATCTGGTGGCACCATCGGTCGTATTTCGGCGCCGCGCATAGCTGAGTTGCAGGTCGCAAACCGAGCTCAAGTACCTGAGCTGAAGCTCTTCTTCGATAGATTGCGCTTGACTAATGCTCATGCTGTTCATTTTTTCCTCCTCAATACAATATTTCTCACGGTGCTGGCGTACCATTCGCCAGTCGTTTGTCGAGCGTGCCTAGCGCGTTCTGCGGGCGTCTTAATGCCCATCGCGTTTAGCTGTCGTGCGGTGCCGGAGTATCCCATCCCCTGCCCCATGTAGCTCTCTATTAAAGGCCACACTTCGTCGTCACGCTCGGCCGCTAGTTCAGCCTGCGCTTCGTTTCCCTTGGCGCCCGCTTCGCTGAGGGTTGGATGCACGCCGAGCTTTGTCAGGGTGCGGCCCTTGTTAGACGTAAATTTTCCGTCCTTTGCAAGCGCTGATTTTATGCTGTCCAGCGCCGCTTTGGATTTCGCGGCAATGCGGGTGCGCTGAACGTCGGCCGCCGCGCTGAGGACGTGAACCGAGCCCTTGCTAATCGTCGGATCGTCCGCCACGCCGATCTTAAGGTCATGCATCTCAACCTGATGCTTCATCCACGTCAGCGCCTTCCACTTGCGATCAAACAGCTTGGATATGCTGCTGACGGAAAAAACGGCGTCGTTTGTGCGGCACCACTTCACGCAGCGGCTCAGCTCGGCGCGGTCTTCAGCGTCGCGCTTTTGCATGCCGTCCGGCTCCGTGAACCAGCGCACCTCGCCCTCGCCGGTCATCAGCCTGAGCGCCTTTCGCTGGCGCTTCTGCGCGTCTGGCGCGGCTCCATGTATAAATGCTCCGTATTTCATGTTCTTCTCCCTTTTTCTGAACATTGGTTAAATTGAGGTAACGAGTGAGTGCCACTCGTTGACCTAATAGATCTCGTTGATGTCTGGCGGCGGTGTGCCTTTGACCTTTTCACGCAGACGGTAATAGGCTTTTACTTGTGCTTTTGAATAACCGCTGTTGCTCCAATTTTCTTGAAAGCCTAGCTCGAACTCGCCAAGCGCACGCGTCAGTATGTAAATTTCTGTCTCCGTCAGCTTCAGTGTTTTGGTTGTCATATTCCATTTTCCTTTTTTTGCTATTGCTCCAATTGAGGTAACGAGTGAGCGCCACTCGTTGACCTGGTAAATAAGTGGGGCCGAAGCCCCAGGTGATTAACGGTTGCGGTACTGGACTTGCTTGACGCTCATCCTGATGCCTTCCCAGCCGGTCTGGGCAATACGGACTGCGGTGGCAGCTTGGGCGCGTGTCGCCTTCATACCCCATTCGTCAGCGGCAAACTCAGCCGCCACCTCAAATGCGCGTGTCCACGATGCAGTGGACTCATAGGAAGTCAGCGCGGCCTCAGCCATTTGCTGGATTTCCCATTCTGACATATATGCTGTTTTCATCGTATCTCTCCTGTCTGTGTGGTGTCTTCTCATAAGTAAGATAGCAATGTGCTAGCAATTTACAAGTACCAGATACAATATTTTTTAACTGGCAAAACACTGAGACGAGAAAACAATGAAAAATCAGAGGGTTGCGCTGTTTATCCGTGTTGATGAGCAGCTTAAAAATAAGCTCGAAACGGCGGCAAAGGCCGACACAAGATCGGTCAACAGCTTTGTCGAGCAGATCCTAAAGCAAAATTTTGAGGTCAGTAATGAGCAGGACGCCGAGCCAGCGCGGCCGCTACGCTAGACAGCGTGGCAGCGGTTTTGAGCTGGAAATATCACATCAGTTATTCGACGAGCTGGGCATCCAGTTTCGCCGGAACCTTGAGCAGGTGCGCACCGCCGGGCTCGGAGACTTGCTGCCCGACAGCAATGAGTTTCCATTCAGCTTGGAGCTTAAGCGGCGCATCAAGGGCGTCGGCATTCCAGCCGGAGCCTGGCAGCAGGCCGTGCAGGCGTCAAACGCCGGCGAGGGCGTCTATCCGGCGGTCATCTATCGGTACGACCACAGAAAGCCGCGCTGCGTGGTTGGCTTCGGCGCCATCGTCGAAAGCGAAACCGGCCAGCGCAGCGAAAACCATCACGACAAGGCAGACATCAGCTTCCCGCGCTTCTGCAAGTTGACGCGGGAAATCATGGCATGGAGAGCGGAAAATGAACGAGGAAATCAACAGAACGCTGAGCCTCATTCGGCACGAACTGAACACCCTGACGCAGGATCTGCAAAGGCCGCCGGCACGGTTAACCTGTCGGCAGCGCGCGGAAAGCTGCTTGCGGCTTCTAGAGGTGATGGAACGCCAAATGATTGAGGCGAGCCAATGAACGCCTACCCCTGCAAAGAGTGCGGCGGACGCGGCGAGGTTGAGGAAATCACTTGGCGCCGGTTTGGCCAAGGCGGCTTGGAGCCGGTCGGCGAAGACGTGCCCTGCCCCGAATGCGACGGCACCGGCAAAACTTATGAGGAGCCAGATTATGATTAATTTTTTCACCGTGATGATCTTGACCTACACGGCCAACGAGGAAGAGCTGCAGTCCAAAATCCTTTTCCCCAGCCTGCAAGCCTGCAGCGAGGCGCTGGCGCCAATTTACGAGCCGATTGAGAAATACTTCACGGAGACGATGGCGCAGTGCAGCGTCACTGACATCCCAAGCAAATCAATTCGGCCACGGGCGCGGCCGGAAAACTGGGGGAAAAACTAAGATGAAACCGGGCATATATCACGACCTATCAAACGAAGAATATCACAGCCAAACAGCAATTAACGCGTCATTCTTAAAGTCATGGATTATGAAGAGCCCGCTGCACGCCGTGAACGCCAAAGGCTCGATCGGGCAGACCATCGCAGACATGGGCACCGCCATTCACAGCGAGGCGTTGGAGCCGGATCTGGAGAACGTCGTGCGCTCCGACGAAAAGAGCCGCGCCACCAAGGCGTTCAAGGAGCATTATGAGCTGTGCAAGGCGCAGGGCAAGGTTCTACTGCCGGCAAAGGATTACCTCAACGTAAAGGGCGCTGTGCACGGCCTGGTGAAGGACGACGGCGAGGTGGTCGGCGGCCTGATGAACGACGGGCACTGCGGCAAGCTGCTCAAGTCGAGCGGCAAGATTTGCGAGGCGTCGATTTTCGTCACGCACCCCGACACGGGGCTCCTGCTTAAGGCGCGCCCGGACATATTCAGCCCCACGCTCGGCGTCATGGGAGACGTCAAGAGCGCGCAAGACGCAAGCCCCAGAGGCTTCGGCAAGGCGATCTTCAAGCTGGGGTATCACTATCAAGCTGCGCACTACCTGATGTGCGCCAAACTGATCGGCTGGGACGTCAAGCACTGGGGCTTCCTGGCTGTCGAAAAGGAGCCACCCTACCCGGCTCACTTTCACACACTCGGCGAGGAGGCGCTGGAGCATTCCGCGCGCGTCGTCGAGGCCGCACTGCACGAAATCGCAGAGGCAAAAGAAACGGGAAACCCCGGCACGCGCTGGGGCTCCTACACGGTGCATCACCTTCCAGAATACATGACAAACAACGAGGATTAAACATGGACTTCAGATTAACAAACGTCGAGGCACTTTGGCCGAAAATCGACAAGCCGTACAAATTCGACGCGGCGCAAAACCGCAGCGTTCCGGCCGACCTGACAGACGATGAGGCGCGCTACGAGCTGCACATCGTCGTCACCGAAGCGCAGGCAAAAGAGCTGGCCGGCAAAATGCGCGAGGCGTTCAACGGCAGCGACAAAGTCAAAGGCAAAACTTGGGAAGTGTCATCTCTAGGTGACATCGCAGCCTTTAAGGAGGACGAAGGAGCTTGGCGCGTCAAGCTGCAAAAGAAAACCTACGGCGATCCAACAAGCAAGCCGCGTCAGTTTATGCAGGACGGATCGCCGGCAGCGGCAGACTTCCAGCTCACCACAGGCTCCAAGGTGCACGTTATGATCAGAATAGCGCCGTGGGCATACGCCGGCAAAACTGGCGTCACGCTGCGCCCTGAAGGCGTCATGGTCGTCGATCTGGCGGAGCGCAAAGACGCACCGGCGGACGCGATGTTTGGCGATCTAACGCCGGGCGGCAATCCATTCGCCGACGTAAGTGCAGCGCCAGCCGCAAGTCCGGCCCCAGCGCAGCCCAAGGCGCAAGACGTTGACCCGTTTGGCCTGCCGGAAAGCAAGGCACCGGCAAAGGTAGAGCTAGAGGATGAGATCCCGTTTTAAACCAGGAGAAAAACAATGGTAAACATAGAGTTAAAAAATATAAAACACACTAAACTTGCCGACACGAAGGCACTGATAACAGTCAAATTGGCAGAGCAGTTGCTGGAGGGGAACGCGTCAAACAGAAGGTTTCGCAGGCATCACGGGGAGCATATCGCCCGGCAAATGAAGCTCGGCCGGTGGAAGGTCAGCCCAGAGCCCATCGTCGTCACAGACAAGGGCAGGATGGCCAACGGACAGCATCGCATGTGGGCAATTGTGCAAACCGGGATACCGTGCGAGTTTGACATCAAGGTTATACCAGATGAAGACTTTGACGAAATATTCGCAATCCTAGATCAGGGAGCGACACGGTCAAACTCAGACATCTTAAACGCAGACAACAAGATCGTCACGCCCATAAGCTACTTACTGCGAAGCTGCGGCGTACAGAAGGTCACGCCGGAGGATCTGCGCCCCTACGTCGAAAGCGATATGGGAAGGCTTCTGCAAAGATTGCGGGACGAAAAAATCAACGGCAAAATTTGGCGCCACACATGCTTCAAAGCCGCTCTTACTGTTTGCGTGCTGTCGGGCCGGACAAGCGAGGAGCGCGCATTTGAGGAGCTGCGACACGTCAACAGCACGCCTATCACTAAATGGCCGCATATCTTCGGGCAGCTTTTCTGGCAGCTCACCGACACTACAAAGCCGCTCTATATCAGCGGGCGCAGCCTCGATAACGACTGGTTTATGCGCAGCGTCTACGCGCTGACAACCATAGAGGCGGGGGTTTTCCTAAAAACAATACGCATTAGCAAGACCTTTGCGCGGAACGCAAAAGACGACGCCTTGGCAGTCTTAAAAAACATTAACTCAAGCGTTTTAAAGTAATGCCTGACTTTCCCAAAGCATACTGGAGCGAATGGGCGGACAAGATTATCACCCGGTACGATCTGAAAGAAGGTCCAAAGGGTGAGCATCACGGTTGCTGCCCAAACTGCGGGTACAACGACTGGCCCAGCACTAGGTTCTGGATCAACGAAAAGGACGGGCTGGTAAAGTTTAACTGCCGGCAGTGCAATGACTTCCAGTCAATCGTGCAGATACTCGAAGAAGACGGGGTGTGGCCAGTGATGGCCGCCTCCAAAACAGTAAACCAGCGGGTCACGGCGTCCGACTTTATCAACGTCGTGCCAATGCCCGCGCAGAGCAAGCCAGAGGCGCCGCCAGTGACGTTTGATCCCTACACGCCATACCATGAGCGCAAAGGCGTTAAGCTCATTGGAGCGGTGCTGGAAGACGCGGACGTGGTGGTGCCACTCTTTAACACCCGGCGCGAGCAAGTCGGACAGCAGCGCATCACGCCAAATGGTGCAAAGCGCTTCAACCCTGGGCTCAACAAAGAGGGCGGCGTCTTCGGCGTGGTGGGCAAGTTTAACCCAGATAATCCCGGCACCGTTTGGATCGCCGAGGGTTGGGCCACCAGCGTGAGCGTACACATGGCGCTGGAGGAACAAACGCCGGTCATCTTCGCGCTGGACAAAAACAACATTCAGACGGTTGTTGACGCGCTCAGCTTACAATGGCCAGATATTAAACTGCGCATCGCGGCGGATAACGACGCCAACCAGGGCGGGCAAGAAGCAGCAGCAAAAACCGGGCTGCCGTGGAGTGCGCCCGCAATGCCCGACACCGATTTCAACGACTTGCACGCGGCGCTGGGGCTCAACGCCGTGCGGCACGGCCTGCAAAGCCTCACGCAGCCGGAAAGCCTGCTGGATGAGCTGGTGTGGATCGGAGACGCCAAGCCGGTGCTGCAGTCCAACTACCTCGTCAAAGGGTGGCTGGGGCGCCAGCAAATGGCCGTGCTGTACGGGCAAAGCAACACCGGCAAGTCATTCCTCATGCTGGACATGGCGTACCATGTGGCCGCAGGGCGTGACTGGCACGGCAATAAGGTCAGCCAAGGCGTGGTGCTGTACCTGGCAGCGGAAGGCGGGCACGGGTATCTCAACAGGGCGCGCGTGCTGCAGGACCACTACGGCGATGCCGACGTGCCGCTGGCCGTAAGGCCGAGCCCGGTAAACCTGCTGGACCCGGACGCGGATCTGCCGCAGCTCTGCCAACTGATCGACCTAGTGAAGGAAAAGCACGGCAAGATAGAGCTGATCGTTGTCGATACGCTGAGCCGTGCTCTGGCCGGCGGTAACGAAAACGGGCCGGAGGATATGACGGCATACATAAGTAATGCCGACACGCTCAGAGATCACGCGCAAGCAACGGTGGCGACCGTGCACCACTCCGGCAAGGCAGACAACGGAGCGCGCGGCCACAGCTCACTCAGGGCGGCCACAGATACCGAGATTGAGCTGACGGTGGACGAAGATACCGGCGTGCGCTTTGCCAAAGCAACCAAACAGCGAGACATCGAGAGCGGCAAGGAGTTTGCGTTTGAGCTGACCGCAGTTGAGCTGGGGTGCGACGAAGACGGCGATCCGGTGACAAGCTGCCACGTCAGCCCGGCAGATGAAGAGCGGCAGGGTGAGGCGCGGGTGGCCTTCAGTAAGAATGAAAGCCTCGCCGTGACGTGCTTCACGCAGCTCTG
>Ga0194029_1000004_pt1 | contig 44766 bp, 44 predicted proteins | sample IW18Oct16_MG_FD_140360 | JGI IMG/M metagenome (GOLD analysis project Ga0194029, IMG submission 140360) | Freshwater microbial communities from the Broadkill River, Lewes, Delaware, United States - IW18Oct16_MG | ecosystem: Environmental > Aquatic > Freshwater > River | place: USA: Delaware... | reverse complement strand
GCTATTACGGGTAAAGTTACCAGTGTAATTTGTGACCCTAGTTCTTGCGTAAGCTGAAACTCTATTACGAGTAGAAGTTCTAGTACTGTTACGAGTAAAGTTACCAGTGTAATTTGTGACCCTAGTTCTTGCGTAGTTACCTACGAAATCACCAGCATAGTACAGAGTACGAGTATAGTTACCTGTATAGTAAAGAGTTCTAGTATAGTTACCACCGAAGTTACCAGCATAATATAATGTACGAGTATAGTTACCAGTGTAATACAGGGTTCTTTGATAGTTACCTGTAAAGTTACCAGCGTAGTACAGAGTACGAGTATAGTTACCAGCAAAGTTACCAGCAAAGTTGCCTGTAAAGTTACCCGTGTAAGTTACGTTTCTAGAATAGTTTACAGTTCTAGAGAAGAATCTGAAATATGGTTCTGGTTCATATCCAGTTCCACCCATGTACCATCTAGAATAGATTACCGTTCTTGCATAGTTGACCGCCGCAACTCTATTACGTGTTGAGGTACGAGTTGACGATGCCGTTCTAGTACGAGTATATGTTCCCGTTGCCGTTCTAGTACGTGTTGAAGTACGAGTGTAAGTACCTGTGGCGGCACGAGCACGAGTATAAGTTCCGGTATTAGTACTTGTGCGTGTTGAAGTACGAGTATATGTTCCCGTTGCCGTTCTAACACGTGTATAAGTTCCGGTGTTGGTACTTGTACGTGTAGAAGTACTTGCGTAGTTACCTACAAAGTCTCCGGTAAAGACTGTCGTATAGTTACCAGTAAAGTCTCCGGCATAGTTACCAACAAAGGTTCTACTGTAGTTACCTACAAAGTCTCCGGTAAAGACCGTGGTATAGTTACCAGTAAAGTCACCAGCGTAGTTACCTACGAAGGTTCTGTTGTAGTTACCTACAAAATCCCCCGCAAAGTTTCTACTGTAGTTTCCGACAAAGTTACCCGCAAAGTTGGTTACCCTGTCACGGTTGAATGTAGAAGTTCTAGTACGTGTGGAAGTTCTAGTATAAGCTTGAGAATATGCACTTGTACGGGTTCTAGTAGAAGTACGAGTGTATGTAGATGTACGAGTTCTAGTAGAAGTACGGGTTGATGTACGTGCATAATCACCCACATAGTTACCCGCAAAGTTTCTACTGTAGTTTCCGAGAAAGTTTCTTGAATAGTTGCCAGTAAATGTTCTCGCATAGTCACCTACGAAATCACCAGCATAGTTTGATACACGAGTTCTGTTATAGGTAGAGACTCTATTACGAGAGTAATTTCCTACAAAGTCACCAACGTAGTCCGTGATTCTAGTTCTTGCGTAAGTAGAAGTTCTAGTTCTATTATAGGTAGAAACCCTGTTACGTGTAAAGTTTGTTACTCTATCACGAGTGTAGGCTGAAACTCTTGTTCTGGTATAGTTACCGACAAAGTTACCAGCAAAGTCTGTTACTCTATCACGAGTGTAGGCTGAAACCCTAGTTCTACTATAGTTCCCTATGAAGTTACCAGCGAAGTTAGTTACCCTGTCACGATTATAAGTTGATACCCTTGTTCTACTATAGTTACCAACATAATCCCCAGCGTAATTACCAGCAAAGTCCCTATTGTAATTTCCTATGAAATCTCTGGTGTAATCACCAACATAATCTCCGGCATAGGTTGACGTTCTAGTTCTGGTAGATATGCGAGAGAATGTTGATCCACGTGATCTAGTATAACTTGAATTTCTTGTTCTTGAATATGCGGATGTACGTGTTCTCGCATAAGCTTGATCCGCAGTATCTTTTTTCGTATCCGTTGCGGTGCCTACAGATGCCCATGTTCCGGAGTCTGTAGGAGCTCCTTGTGAAGAGGAACGTAATTGGTAAGAACCGACTTCACCAGCGGTTGCTCTCAATGTTCTTACAAATGACCCAACAGTGTTCACGATGTCTGTATCAGACATTTCTTGAATATCACCATCACTACGTAGACCAATTGGTCTCACCGTAGTTGGTGCTGTCATGGCATTTCTTTGATAGATGTTATATGGTACAGTAGTTCCGTCCGTCTGAGTGTCATTGAAGACCCCAGAAATATGAGTTGTATAATCTGCGCCAGGCGAAGAAGACCCTAATTTGTATAAGCCAGGATATTCGGATGTTGCAATACGAGAATTGATTCTACGTGCAAGGATCGTCATGTCAGAGTCAGGCATCTCATAAAGACTTGGTACTGAACTTCCATCTTCCGCATATCCAACGGGACGAAGACCTGATCCCTCGCTCGCTGTACCAGCTTTCTGATAAACGGTTGTTGTAGTACTTCCAGAGGTAATTGCGGATGCGGGGTGTGTTCCAACAGCTTGGTTGTTAAACGTATCTACAAAAGAACCGATACTCGTACCACCTGTTGAGGTAAGAGTTATATCGGATACTAGATTTGTTCCACCAGCACTGGCAGCCAAGGCGTCTTTACCGACCACGTAGGCAAGGTAGTTTTCTTCAGTAGAATTCATCTCCTGAAGATCGCCGTTGGTTCCTTGTAATTTTAGTGGTACATTCGAAGACATTTATATCTCACACATTCTGTTAATCTTCTTCTATTTATGCATATCGAACATACAAGGTATAAGTTTCTATTACAGATGATCCTGAACCGATAGTTGTTCCTGTGTAATTACCCACAAAGTCACGTGAGTAGTTACCTACAAAGTTTCTAGAATAGTTACCTGTGAAGTCCCCAACATAGTTCGATACACGAGTTCGGGTTGAATCTCTCGTATAAGCTGAAACTCTTCCTCTTGTATATGCAGATACTCTATTTCTTGAGAAGGTATCTGTCGAATCTCTTGTGTAATCTCCTATAAAGTCTCTAGAGAAAGAATCTCCGTAATCTCTAGTGGAAGTTCTGTTTGATGTGCGAGTGTAATTAGAGGTTCGTGTGCGTGTGTATGCACGAGCATATTCTCCAAAAAAGTTTCTTGCATAGTTACCAGCAAAGCTTCTAGAGTAAGCAGAAGATCGATCACGTGTATAGTTAGAGGTTCGTGTGCGTGTGTATGCACGAGCATATTCGCCTAAGAAGTTACCAGTAAAGTCACGATTACTTGTTCTGGTTGATGTTCTAGTTGAGGTTCTTGCGTAGTCACCTATAAAGTTTCTAGAATAGTTGCCAGCATAGTTACCCACAAAGTTATTAGTACTATCAGTGATTCTTGTTCTCGTTGAGGTTCTTACGTAATCCCCTATAAAGTCTCCAACGAAGTTACCAGCAAAAGATACAACACGTGTACGTATATATTCCCCAATATAGGTTCTGTCACCAAGATAGTTGACATTCCTAAAATAATTTTCTGGATCGTAGTCGGTTCCACTGGAATAATAGTGGGTTCTAGAAAAAGGAATATTCGTTGAAACCCTGTTTCTCGAATAGTTACCAACAAAAGCTGGACTATTGGTATACTCTCCAGTATAATAAACTGTTGAGTTGCGCTGTCTCATGTAAAAGTCAACAGGCACACCGTCACCATCAACGTCAGGCGAAGCGTAAAGCGCTATATAACTAGCGGTTGATTGTCTGTTTCTGGTGAAAGTTCCGGCAATAGATTCTCTTGTAGAAGTAGCAGTTCGATTTCTTGTATATTCCCCTAAGAAGTTACCCGCAAAGTTGCCAACAAAGTTACCAACATAAATGCCAACATAGTCCCCAACATAGCTCGATGGACGAGTTCTTAGGTATTCCCCTATAAAGTTGCCAGCGAAGTTACCGGCATAATCACGAGAACTTGTTCTCGTTGAGGTTCTCGTAAAATTTCTGGAATAGTCACCTATAAAGTTTCTAGAATAGTCGCCTGTGAAATTACGTGAAAAACTTCTTGAGTACACTCCCTCATAATTTCTAGCATAACCGCCTTCGAAATTACGAGTGTAGTTTCCTAAGAAATCACGTGAGTAATCACCAGTAAAGTTGCCAGCGAAGTTACTACTTCTTGTACGACCATAAGCTGATACTCTAGTTCTGTTATAGTTACCTATAAAGTTACCTACGTATTGACCAATAAATGTACGAGTATAGTTACCTGTAAATGTACGGGTATAGTTGCCTAAGTAGTTACCAGCAAAGTCACGAGTACTTGTTCGTGTAGAAGTTCGTGTGTATGCTCTACTACTTGTACGCAAGTAAGCTGATACTCTAGTTCTAGCGTATGCAGTTTCAACCAAATCTTTTTTAGTGTTTGTTGCAGTACCCACTGCTCTCCAAGAACCTGTAGCTGGTTGACCTTGAGAACTTGATCGCAATTGATAAGAACCAATCGCATTAGAAGGAGCTCTTCTTGTTTTTGCACGTTGACCCAAAGACACTTTCATCTGTCTTGTAGTCATCGGAGTCAAACCTTGGAATGTTCCGGTCTTACCACCACTTCTTTTCACCGACATTAGTTTGGTGACTGCACCATCACTATCCAATATACTAGTAGGAGAGGATTGCGTTTCTCTACGATATATGTTATAATCTACCTGAGTTCCATCGGTCTGTGTATCCGAAAAAACATTCGAAGTAAATACAGCATAGTCTGCGCCTGGCGAAGATGAACCCAACTTAAATTGTCCCAGATAATCAGATAATGCGATTCGAGCATTTAGTCGATCCACAAATATATTCATATCCGAATCGGCCATTTCATGAACACCTTCTAAAAGGCTTGACGGGCCATCGGTAGGTGGGTTATAATAGGCTATTGGTTTCCTAAAATCCGAATCTGTTTCTGACGCTGTACCTTGAATCTGATAAAGGTTGGTGGTAGTAGATGCTGAAGAGATAGATGAGGCCGGATGAGTACCTACCGCTTCATTAAAATAGGTATCAATAAAGGAACCAGTTAAAAGATTGCCACTAGAAGATAAAGTTAAATTACCGACATCAGTATTTGTCTCAATAAGGTGTTGTCCCACCAAATAAGATAGATAATTTTCTTCTGTACTGCTTAACCTCTTTAAATCACCTTGATCAGGACTTTGGAGTTTAAGCGGCTTACTCTTCGCAATTGGCATTCCACCGTCCTTTGTTAAGTATTTAAGAGAGTGCCATTCTCGTCATATATATCCACCACTCTACTTGCCATATGATTTAGCGCATTGACTATACTTGATGTTGCACCCGAACTATCAAAGAAAGCAGCCAAATTAGAGAGTGATCCTATTCTACTGTCTAGCGTCCCAGCAGAATCTTGTAAGTCTTGCAAGTCACCCGCAACGGCATTCAATGCACGTATTACGTTGTTTCTTGAGTTACCTTGATATGTAGTCGCATCTAAACTACTCAGAGTTCCGACTGCTGAGTCTAGATCGTTAATTGCAGCTCTATTTGATGTAGAATGTGACCAACTATAAGGATTGTCTACGTTGAATTGTACTGAAACACCAATACGTGCTTCATTAGAATCCATCTCAGATTCTAGGGTAGTTACTCTCCCTTTGGTTGTCTGTAGTGAAGATACAGCAGAATCAAGTTCATCATGAACTTCGTTAATTGCACCACCCAAGTGACCGGATGTTGTGTTTAGAGATGTACCCTGTATAACGTTTCCAACAAATGTTGCACTTGCAGTTGAATCAAATGTGACGTGATCCGCACTTCTGTTGCGAATTACTAGGTCACCACCACTGTTCTTAAGGGCACCATAAGTTGTACCACCGTCTTTCAGATAGATGTTTCCACCATCCGCATCAAGACTGATATTAGATGATACGTCAATAGTCAAGGCACCAGTTCTAGAAATGGTTGTGCCACCCATTGTTAGGTTGCCACCAGTTTCTACAGTACCACTAGTTACTAAGTTTGCACCAGAGAATGTCAGTGCAGTAGTCGTACCAGACTTGACGATCAGGTTAGAACCTGTCGCAGTCAAAGAACCGTAGATTGTACCACCGTCCTTGAGCAATACGTCTCCACCGTCTGCATCAAGGACAATATCCCCAACCGCATCCACAACATAATCTGAAGGTGCGGCGATTGTGTATCCAGCATTATCGGCAAGAGTGTGAGTTACCTCATCAGCACCGGCTCCGTTTTTGAATCGAATCTGATTACCATCTGCATCCAGTGTAATGTCACCAGATACATCAATTGTAAGATTACCTGTACGTGATACCGTACCGTCTGTAGCAAATTGATAGTTTGTGGTTCCACCGTCTTTGAGGTATACATCACCACCGTCTGCATCTAATGTGATGTCTCCAGTTACGTCAACAATAAAGTCTCCGGTTCTGGAGATTGTACCGTTGGTGTTGAATCTATAATCTTCTACACCATCGGCCTGAATGATAAAATTACCGCCATCTGCATCCAGTATAATATTTAAACCAGCATCTACTTTAAAGTTGCGTTCAGTGTTTACTGTTGCAGAGTCAGCATTTAAGGTGTAGTCACTATCTACTGTGACTGTCTGGTTACCATTGATATTTTCAATGTGGTTTCCACCAACCGAGTCGGTGAGGTTACCAGAATGTTGAACTGTTGTTGTCGCACCAAGAGTGTAATTTACTCTTGTTGAACCCGCATCTTTAAAGGTGATGTTATCACCGGCTGCGTCGAGTACTATATCACCAGAAATGTCTAGTGTCAAGTTCCCTGTGCGAGAAATTGTACCGTCTGTAGCAAAGTTATAGTCGGTAGTACCACCGTCTTTGAATGTAACATTACCGCCATCTGCGTCGAGAATGACATCCCCGCCTGCGTCCACGGTGTAAGTAGAAGGTGCGTCGATTTCGTATGTGGCATCGTCGTTAAGAGTGTGAGTTACTTCGTCTCCACCCGCACCGTTCTTAAATCTGATTTGGTTACCGTCTGCGTCAAGAGTAATGTCTCCACCAGCATCGATCTCAAAGTTACCACCAGCAGAATCACCAGTTGTGATCTGACCCGCAACGGTCATGTCAAGAACAGTTGTTGTTCCTAAAGTAAGTTTTGCGTATTGGTCTGAGTCCTTTTTAAAGGTAACATCACCACCGTCTACGTTAATCTCAAGGTCAGCACCACCGTCAAATACGAAGTTAGGTGCACTATTGATTTTCTTTGTTGATGCATCAAAGACTGCTTCGATCTCATTGATAGCATTCTTGATTGTATTCGCTTCAACATTCAGTGTGTCAGAGTCACCACCGATATATGCGTCGATAGCATTAATGGCTCCTGTAAGACCACTGTCCCGTACTGTGTTGATTGCATAGGAAAGGTAGTTAAGATCACTCTTAACGTCACCGCCGCCTGCACCATGTAGGTCTGAGTCTAATTCGTTTAATGCACTTACTACGTCAGATGAGTCTGATCTTTGAGACGCACGTGTTGTTGTGGTCAATAAATCAGGGTCGCCTACGTTATTAGAGATAGTATTAACATTATCTCTGAAGATTTTAAACGAATCTGTTAAAGCTGTAATTGGACGTGCCATTTATAATTTCTCTACTATTTGCGAAAGTAACCCTTTAATATCTGACATCTCTTTCTTAAGAGTATCTACTTCTTTTTCTAGAGATTCTTTCCTTTTCTGTTCTTCTTTCCAGAGACGTTTTCGTTCACGTGCTGCCTGAATCTCATCTTTATTTATATTGATAACAGGCCCATACTCTCCCGCACGTGCGAAATCATTTGAACCTTCTAATGGTATATACTTCTCCATTAGATCGCCAATGCAATTGCTCTAAGGTCACGAATAATCGGAACCTTAGCACTGTTAGTTGACTCCATGACGATCTTCAACTTAAATTTACGGAAGTCTGCAAGATCAGCACCATTCAAGTTGTTGACATCACCAAACCCACCAATAGTATATCGATATTCACGGAACTTACTTGGGTTCGTGTCAGAAGGTAGTACATTGTCCGGAGTTGCTAACACCCAAACTTTAGCTTTAAGTCTATCTTCAGCTTCACCAGTCTTGTAATAAAGTTTGAAGTTAGCTTCGGGTGGTTTGTTTGCAGCAAGTATTACCTTGATACCTTTTGCAGTCTCTTCCAATACCACTTCTTGTGTTATGTGTTTTGCCAAACTAGAACCCGCAATTGTAGTTTCGGGGAAGTAAGTCAATGGCACATTGTATCCATCTGTAGATGCAGAATCCTGTTTATCGATCATGTTACCAATCATTGCCATACCGGCAGACTGCATATCAATAACAGGAGATACTTTACTATCAGTTGTTGTCATAGACATCTGAATGATTGCAGATTTAGGATGACTGTAAGTTGACAGTTCCGTTGACTCTTCATTCGGATTAATAATACATTTTGGTGCATTAAAGTAATTGTTCTTTTTATTCTGAATCAATTGGAACGTATTGTCTTGTATGAATCTACCAGATGAACTATCTACCAACGAAGAGTTCGAAGTGAACTTCGCTGACATGGTGATATTCGTAGTAGGCACTTTCATAGTCTGAACCGTAGGCCAAACCAAATCGAATGTTGGGTTCATACTACCACTACACTTACCACCACCGAATCTTCCTGCTTTGTTAAAGGCAGAATCCGCAAGGAATTGATACGCTGTACCATCTACGGAAGTAACCTGTCGATTACCCATGACACTTGATCCAAGAACACCGTTGTATCTTGTGGCAGAATCAAGACCAGCAATAGTTGTGATATCACCTTGACGCAAACCATGACCTCTATTAATAACAGTCACAGTCTTAGCTTTGTTACCACCAGCATTAACGTAATCTTGAGGTACTGCAAATGGATTCTTGGTCAATACCGTAGGATCAACATTTACATTTTCCAGTAAAGCATTACCAGAAGTATTAAAGTCACATCTGAATAATTGATATGCCAAATCTTCTGTCTGAGAAGGTTCCCATAACAGAGAGTTTTGAGATTTAAACAATGACCCCAAAGTTGGTTGTTCAGCGATACGTTTCTCTGTAGAACCAAGTACAAAATCTTCAACACGAGAAATGTACGTTCTGTACTTCATAGACGCTGACTGTAGAACAATAGCATACTCGTGTGAATGGGCCAAGTAGATTGGTTCATCAAACTCAAAGTCTGTACCATTGGCCAACATCTCTTCGATTGTAGGATTACTGTATGTATCCTCAATGGCAGTTACTTGCGATTGTTGAACAATCTTTACTCCGCCTGGAACAACAGCTGTTGAATGAGGTACACCATTTACCGTAGGTCTAATCTGACACATTACAGGAAGACCTGTATCATCCTTAGTCGCAAAGAACACACGTACTTTTTTAACGAATACACCATTCGGATCATCTAAACCAACTTGAAAAGTTTGTGCAAGCGGGTCAGAATATACACCAATCGTAGTAGTGATTGCCTGAGAATCAATAATCTCAGAGTTTGTTTCTGTTCCAACAACAGTTTCAGTTGTGGTAGTTTCCGTCTGAACGTCTGTAGCAGTTTCTTCAGTAACGGCCACGTCTGTACTTGTTGTAAATGTACTTCTAGTATCTGTGTCCCGTCTTGTCGATGCACTACCAGTAACTTCTAAGATACGTGTACTATGTACAATATCTTGCACAGGTTCAATGAAACCCGTTGAAGTGAATTGTGTAGTAGCAAATGACAAGGCATCATCTTTATTCGGGACACTGATATCACACAGTAAAAACTCTCTTTGACCTGTCGGGAAACGCATTGCTGAGTTGTTTGGTATTTCAAACTCACCCATAATATTTCCGCTTGTATCAGAAATAAGATTTGCGTTTGCAGGCGTCTGTTCACTGTGTGTTACAGATGGTGTGAGACCAGCCGTTCTTGTCTCTGGGTCTCTATCCGAATGTCTTTTAAACACTCCTGTAGAAATACAGTAAGCACTAACATCAGTATTAGCAAAGAATGGGAAGTATCTTGTAGATGGACGAAGACCATCAGCTTTGAATGATATTTTTCTAGAGCGCATCCAAGGGATGGAAATCAAATCGAATACACGTTGACCCACAATTTCACGCACAGTGTGTTCACCCGAAATTCTATTAACCGTTGTGGTTGTAGAAGTATTCGTTGTGATCTGTGTTTCTGTTTGGAACTCAGTCTCGGTTGTAGTAGTTGTAGTTTGAGCTAAAGTTGTAGTATCAATAGTCTCAGTAGTTTCACGTGTTTCTGTGGTTGTGGTCTGAATTGTATCTATTGTACCCACAGTAATAGTAGCACCACCACGGCGGCCGCCACGCACACCACCCGTCATTGGATTCTCATCTGCCCAAACGTCAGCAATAAGACCAACTTGATCAGGGTCGGTAATTGTTACGCCACCAAAGGTACTCGTGAATTCTTCATGAGTTTCTTGAGAGACGATATCTGTCTGTGTACCCAAAGATGTTGTATCTGAGGTTGTACCTGTTACAGTCCAATCTGTTTGGTCTACGGTTGTATTTTGTCCAGTGATCGCAGGTTCAAGAGTGTTACTTGTTTGAGATGTAGATGTACCAGTTACTTGACCTTGTGAAGCACCAACTTCCAAGTCATCAAGAGATACACCACCCCAATCCCACTCATGGTTGTTCCAGTTCACAGCATTAGATGTGTCAAGAACTGTTGGTTGATCGATAATTTCTGGGGCTCTAACATCGGTCTCTTTCCAGTAATCGGAAGCAGGAGACATAGTAACATAACCCACAATCTTTTCAATGAAGAATGGGTTTAGGTTTTCTGTTCTAGAAGCAGTATTCTGTTGTTGATAAGGAACCACTGTATAGTCTAGGGTAATTAAATCCCCCGACTTTTTAACATTCAGTTGACCCGCATTTGCAGAATCAAATCTAAGGTCGATTGTTGTTTCTTTCTTGCCCGGTCTTAATATTTTCTTCTGGGGATCAATCGTCGCACGATATTCAACGCTTCTAATATCTGAGAAAGCATGGTTTGCAAAGTTGTCCACAAAGAAACCGGACTTAGTTCTATCTGCACCCGCAGAGTCCAAAGCTTTCAGTGATTGTGTTTTTAGTTCCAACATAGACAGAGTAGCCATTTCTTCCACTTTGTCAAGTTTGGTTTCGATCTTGTTGATGTCCGCCATCGTATATCCTTTCAAAGGAAGGAGACGAGCTTTCATATCTTTTGTATGAAGAGTAAACGGATTCAATTCATATTTGTACAGATCAATACAGTCTGTAGGTGTGTCGGGAAATGTAGGTGTAATTGATGCAGTACCTTGTAAGTATCTCAACTCACCCAAATTTGACAACACAAGTTTGTCTTTACGAGGCAGATAGAATTCTGCATCCATCTCAACCGTGTCTGTAGGTTGAGGGAGTTCGTTTACAACAGTAAAGGAACCCGAACCGTTAGTAGCGGGACGGAAGTCCAACACGTCACGGAGAGATACCAAACGTCCATTCTCCATTTTGTGTGCTGGGACATCTACGTAGTCAACCTGTCCTGTATAGGAATTGATTGCAAAGAAGTCGCCTGTACCATGTGAGAAGTACTTGAATCTAGCGAAGATCGTTGTACCATTACCACCAGCGGAGTCTGTGCTTGGTTGGCCAACACCTTTCCAGATAAGTTTACCATCATCATAGTGAGTATCACGATGACCTGTATCCAGTTTAAAATCTGTGAATATGTTATTTCCATCGGAGTCGTTGATTCGGACTCTGTTCAGAGAGAAAATGTCTGACTTACCAAGAGCAAGATACTTAACACCGTCACCATCTGAATCTAGTCTACCACTAACTGTGGTTTCTGTCAAGGTTTTAGGTCTAATTTTTGCAAGACCTTTTTTGACATATGCGAGAATTTCTACCGCAGTACTGGAGGGTAGACCGGAAAGGGTGGCAGAAGTTGCGCCACCTGTTAAACTTGTTGTCACTGAACCTAAGAAACCATCGGCTGCAGATGCAAAAATCCAATCGCCTGTATTCTCAAAGGTTTCACCTGAAGTTGTTAGTGTGATAGTAAGTTCACCACCAGATGTCGCAGTCCCACTAAACCTTCTTTGCGAGGACAATGAAACACTACTAAAATTCTTAGGTCTAGGAATAGGAGAATCAAATAATAGAGTTTTCTTCTTAGTCTCACGCAGTGTTGTATTATTACTAAAATCTATGTTATAGTAATTCGATGTACTTGTACCTACGGAACGCACATTTCTCAAACTGTATGAGTTATTAGTAATCGTCACATCGAACACATGAAGTCGATATTGATTGTTCTGGAATTCTGAGATAGCACGAACCCTACATGTACCAATAGAGTTTTGTCCACCAGCAGTTCTGTACAGTTGTACTTCTTCACATTGGTCGAAGTTCAACATTCCCTTCGCACCCAAGGTATCTGATACTAGGAAAAAGTTTCCGTAGTCGGCAAGAATACCTTGATTGTCAATTGTGGTTGTTTCTTGTGCACGCTTTACAACAATAGGTGTTGTTGAGGTTTTTTCGATTCGGAAACCGTCGATGTAAGCAAGGCCAGGATCAATTTCCAATTTAAAAGTCGTATCGTTATTAGGTAAGAATCTTGTCTTGAAATATTTTTTAATGAAGTTACCATGAATCTCACGGACACGTGTTGCTACGTGGTTAGTGATTTCATTAAATCCTTCAGAAGATATTACCTTGTTGACTTCTTTTCCGTCCACAATCTTAGAGTATGGGACATGGTTCTCATCCGAGTCTAGGTCTTCCAACTTAGATAGTGTTAGACGAATTCTGTATCTGTCTGCGCCAGGCGATGATCTGTTAGGTGTCGCCCCTTGGTTATCAAAGAGAGCATCGTCATCGGAAGAAGTAACAATATCTTCTGTTACTTTGAAAACAATCTCACCACTATAGTTCTGATCGTACTTGGAGAGATAGATTGTTTGTCTTGGTGAGAATACAAATCGACCAACAGCAAAGAATGAACCTTCACCAGTCTGATATGAAAGTCCTTGTCCTGTGGCAGGGTTAGATGAACTGTTTTCTTGTTGTACATCAAATGTATACGTACTGCCGTCAATAGTACCCGACAAGGTTTCATTCGCAGTTACACGAAGGGCTGTTTCTCCAGCCTGCGCTTGAGGTGTTTCTAGATAAGTGACGTAAAGTGTTTCGGGGTCAGTTGCAGTCGCAGCAAGTTTATCATCAACACGGACTTTAATTCCACTAGTCTGACCAACAAAGACATTATCAATAATATCTACGTTTGATGGTAGTGGGGTACTTGCTTTAATTTTAATAAATTCAAGTTTCTTATTAAAGGACGAAGAAGAGTTATTTACGGGTGCACCGTCTTTGAAGACGTTCTGACCTAGACGTGTGATCTCTTTCTGGACAATCGTTTGGAGTTGAGTTAACTCACGGGCCTGTAGAGCACGTCCACTGTTAAACAGGATGCGATGATATCCATCACTGTCAGCGTGATCGTCCTTGTATGTAGTATTAAATACTTGTTTATTAAAAATCTTTGTCATTTTCTACAACCTTAGAGTTGAATTACAATTTTGATATCTTCGGTCTGATCTGTTGACCTTTCAACAGCAGCACGATTATCAATATATAGAAGTTCTCCAGACAACGGATCAAATTCACCTTTAATGGTGTTTGATACTGTTGCAGTAGTTGAACCACCACCTTCGACAATACTGATCGTTTCGCCATTCTGGAATGATCCATATCCCGTATAGTCTGATTGGTGAAAAAAGATTCCACTAGAATCCACGTCATCAATAAAAGCTTTAACACCAGAAGTAGCACCTTGTACAACAAGATCATCTACGAATGGGCCATCGTTAACTGAAGTCAATGTTAGTTTAGATAAACCTAATCCAGTCTCTTGAGTAAACACAGCTGAACTATCTTGAATCAACAGATTCTTCAACAACATTACCTGTCTGAATTGTTGATTTACAATGAAGTCTCCGTTCTCTGTACCCGTTGGTTTTGTGTTAAACATCATAGCACCAGACTTAAGTTCGTCTCTTGGGTCTGCACCAACACCATTGACAGGGCCGATAATCGCACGAATTTCAGCAGAGTCTCCGCCTCCACCACTAATACTAACACTTGCTCTGGTATAACCCGATCCAAATGCAATACTATTATCTGAACTATCTTTTACAGTAACTTTGGTGATTGCACCACCGACAACAGTAGGAACTGCTTTTGCGTTTGTACCGTCACCGACAATTTCTAGAGTTGGGGGTGATGTATATCCAGTTCCCCCATTTACCACTGCATAACCCAGAATTTGGCCAGGCACAGCATTCTGTTGAACTAACTGTTGTTCCACATCTTCCGCTGGAGAGTCTGAGTCAACTCCGATCTCATCTGCAAGAAGAGTAGCACCAGCACTGTCCTGTACCTTTGCGACAGGAATATATGCGGTAGAGATAAACTTGGCGGCTTTCAATGCACCGATAGAGTACAAGAACTTCCACATATATCCGTCAGCCGTACGGAATGCGTCTCCTGTAGTATTACCAGTAGGTTGAACCGTTGATGCGACTACTTGAGGTGGGTTTGCATTAGTCTTACCCTGTTGTAGACACATATAAATTTGTTGGTTTGAATTCATAACATAGTATGCATTCGTAGGATATCCAGATTGTGCATCATCATATGCAGAATAGATAGCACCAGATGTCCAGTTGTAACGTGGTACAACAAACGTTTGGTCAGTAATATTCTTAATAGACTGTATACCCAAACGTGCAAGTCTCTGTTCCCTTAGAGAGTTAGTGGGGTTTGGTGCAAGATCAGAATCATTCCAGTCTTCTGATTTACCAATACCCGCATAATAAAAATTATCAGAATCTTTGATATCTACAAGGATATCTCTGATCGAATTCTTTCTTTGTCTGTCAAAAACTACGGCTGCCATTTTTTTATCCTATTTAACTTAATATTGCACCGGCGGAATCTATACCAGTATTTATTATGATCCATTCAGTGTTATCCCAAATACACGTAGCAGATTGATTTACCGCAAGAGTTATAGTTGAGAAATTCTGTAGATTCGATGGTGTGATTGTCGCAGTACCACTATTCTGATTTACTAAGTATTTAATAATACCTCTTTCCGATCCATCAGGCATTCCAATAGTTAATGAACTACCTGAGTTGAAAAATGTAAGAGGTTTGTCAATATCAACATCTCCATTAGATGTCATGATTTGGTAAGAGAGTTTTAGTCTACTCTGAATTTCAATACCACCAGTTCCTTTTGCTTTCAAACCAAGGTCGATGTCATTATCTGTACCCACAGCTTCAATAACTGGTGTGTTGTTATTTGTAGCGTTGGTTACCTTAAAGTGATTTACTGCACCGGCTGTTGAAACAAATTCAAATATCTGGTTACCATCACTGTCTTGCAACTCTGTTCCAATCTTAGGATTGTTCAACATAGGTGCGTTGATGGTTTTGTTGTTTAGTGTCTGTATTGCATCATTGAAAGTAAACTCGTCAGAGTCAGTCAATAAAGGTAGGTTGATATTTCTATCACCAGTTACTTTAGCTGCAATCAGACTGTATTGAAACAATGCGCCTTCACTATCCATGAGTTCTGGTTGTACCAAAGAACTTGTGAGTACAGTCTTGTTGGCCATTGTTTGTGTTGCAGAATCGACAATAACATCCCCAGTGTAGTCGGGAAATAAAATAATTCTGTCAGCTGTCGGTTCATTGACACCGATAAATGTCTCATTAGTGTTGTTAAGTCTTCCTTCGAAAATAATACGATCACTATCAAAAGATATCAAAGGCATCAAGACAGTACTATCCCCACCAAGTTTCTGATAGATTTCTTGGAAGTTTTGTTCTATCTTGAGACTAGCACCACGGAGAGTATCACCCGTTCCGTCATTTGCTGTTGTGCCTCTGTTAAGTATCTGTCGTGTCATTTTAGTTTTCCTAAAAACTTATAGTTCTATTTATACAACTTTATAGGTTGGGGTTATACGCAGAATCAAATAATTCATCCAGATTTGTAATACCATCTGAATCGACCCAATCGAACTTATCTTGGTCGATTGTTTCAGTACTGCTGAGACCCATACCTGAACCTTGTGCGTCCGTATCTTCATCAAACGTAGGTGCGTCTGCCTCAAGATACTCACCCATCGTCGAGTAGAGGTTAGCCACTTCTTCGATAGTTTTAGTTTGTACGTCATTAATATCGTTACCGCCTGGGTTAGGATATGTGGATTCTGATCCAAGGTTTGTTCTAAACAATTGTGTTGTCCCGTCTGGTGCGTTAAAGTTAAATAGACCTGTCATACTTGATATAGCATCTCTACCCATTGATGCGACACCCTCAACTTCAAATTCAGGGATATCTTTTAAGCCTGGGAATGGTTGTTCTTCAATATTAAGGTCAAACTGACCGACAAGTTGAACTTCTGCACCAAGATACATTCCAGCTGGATGTACAAACAACTTGTAAGGTTTTCTCCACTGAGCTACAGACAGTTCCGTCTTAATCAACAGTGCATATTGTTGATAAAGCTTATCGTCGGTGAGATATCTCTGAGATTCTGCACCAATGATAGATTCACCTACATTAAAAATTTGTCTCTTTGTGTATACAACATCCGGATCGACGTTAAAGAATGTGCGAAAGAATTGTTGTATAGAGTACTTAGTACCCTTCGATCTATACAGTGTGCTGGAGTACTTTGCAGCGGCTCTTTTATCAGTGAAACCCTCAAAATAAGCTTGACCTAAAAGTAACTCATCTTCAATATAAGAAAGTAATTCTAAATCGGTTTGTGTTACATCACGTGTGTAAAACAATTCCTGAATTAAATGCGAAGGAGATTCCTTCGTTTCTTCAAAGTCGAAATACGCCCGTAAGAACGAAACGAACTTAGGATAACTTTCTACAATGTGTTGTGATAGAGCGTCTTCAATGACGTACTCACGTATATTGGGTTCACGTCTCCCAATATCAATAAGAGTTCTATCTACTATTGTATGAGCCATTAGTTATCAGCCTTTGTAACGACAGCACGTGCGATTGATCTTGCGTTGTCAAAGTTAAGAATATATTGTTTCTCAGGAACGATTGCAGATTGATTTGCCGGAACCGCTGCTAATTTGATATAATTAACACCACCGATTACTGTATCGACTTGTAATCCCACAATACTTACTGTCCCCGCATCGGGATTGTATTGACCCACGTTATCGACGATAGGCTTATTAGTTGTGAGGTTGATTACTTGTAATTTGTTAGATTTGAGTTTGTTTCTTACCTGACAGTTCTCATTCCTGAATACAAACGTAGAGGATGTAATTCTATATAAAACATCGTCTGGAGTTGCAATTGCAGATGGGAAAGAGAATGAGTGGTCTTGTTCTACTAACAAGGATGGTGCAAATCTTTGTTGCATCTTCACTTCTGCACGAGAAGACAAGATAGCGGGACTGACATCATCCACTAGGGTCAACATGTTTGATCGACGGAATGCCTGTTCAAATTTACCAACATTCCCTGAGAAATATGTCTGCACCGCAGTACGAACATTTTCCTGAATTGTGTTCAGGGATAGTGATGTTAGGTTTGGATTGAATCTAAAGAACACTTCGGTTTCGACCCACGTCTTGACTGGATCAGAAAACTTGATATCAAAAGTAGCGACAGCTAACTGAGACGCAAGGTCTACAATACCATTCTTGACCACTTCCTTTCTCTGTTCCGACACATCATCTTCAAATTCAATAGAAGAAAAGATAACACCAAACTCAGGCTTAAGATTGTCTTCTCCACCCCAACTAGAAATGTCTTTAATTAGTGTGGCATAGTTTCTAAGAATCAATGAGTTATAGTCTGCGAAGGTTACCATCCTGTTCTGTGCTGCGTATTGGAAGGGCGCATTCTTACGTATGGATTCTACACTTTCTTTTTCACCACCACCCACAGATTTAGTATATGTGGAAACAACAGGAGTTCTGTTGATAGTTTCTGTGATTTTTACTAGAGAAGAAGGTTCAAATGTAAGAGCATTATCTGCATTCGCACCGTTTACTGCCAAGTATTCTACTGTGATCTTTGAACCCGAATCCGGAGTCTGACCTAAAGTTGTACCATTACCGAATGATAATTCAAAATATCCATTAGGCATCTCCTTAAGGATGTACAAGGTAGACTGTTCACTGATAGTTGTGGCCTTTGTGATGTTTGTGTAAGTTACAAATTTACTAGTACTTGCATTCTCATATACTTTAACAATTGCAGTAGAGATATCCATGTTCTTGTCTGGAATAATATAAACCGCATTCTCATCGTTGTCACCCGCAATGAAAGTCTTTGTTTTTTTGGTTCCCTCAAATACGGAAATCTTATCGTTACCATCAAGAGTTTTAAATTGATAATAACCCGCACCATCATCGGATGCGATTAGTGTCTCGTTTGTTTGGAAGGTGTATGTGTTAACATCTACTTTAGTTGTAAATTGATAACCTGTCGATAGTGTAATTGTCTGTTGACGGTCTGCAACGTTTGACAGGTTCATTGCCATCTTAATAATGGCTTGCGATGCGGTCTTTGACTTAGGAATATAACCAATTGTTTCGGCCAATTGCACAAGTGAACTACGCAGTTGTGCAGTAGATAGAAAAGATTCGTTAAGAGCAAAGTTAGCGGTCAGACCGTTAAGGTGCGTATTGTACGCCAACACGTCCAAGATGTTTGCCAGACCAGAGGCCTCAAAGTTGTAATCCTTGAACTCTTCTTTCTTCTGTAAGAACGTCTTAAGATTGTTCTTAATGTTTGCGAAGTCCAGTGCGGACGATTTAATTGTTGTCGCCATTACCTTAACCTATTTAATTGTGTTGTGAGAGTTACCTCTTCACCTGAATTTATTACCCTGAATACTACATCTATTTGTAAAGAGTTAGCATCGTCTAATTCTTTGCATCTGACCTTAAGGGTCTTATAGTCTGCCCTTGGTTCATATACCCTTATCGCTTCTTTAATATTGTTCTTAATTGCCGACTTATCAAACAGCGTATCCAGTTCAAATAGAAAAGCATACAGGTTTGCACCATATCCTGGCTGAAACGGTTTCTCGGCAGGGCCTGTAGTAAGAAGATTCCTAACAGACTGTTTTACCGCAGCCGCTTCAGTCTTCTTGTACACATCCCCTGTCTGTGGTTTGTTAGCAAAAGAAAGATCAATGTCGAGATTCTTTCGGTTCTTTGTTGTTCTAAAAGTAACCGAATCTAGATTCTTATCTTCTGTTGATAGTGCACGTCTAATTGCCATGGTAATCCCCGATATATCCTAGTTCTATTTATACTATTTCAGCAGGACTTCCACCAACTCTTTTTTAGAAAACAAGTTCCCATTAAATTGACTTTCAATCTTCTGGTCAAACACAACATCGTATGATGATGGAATGTGAGGAAGTTCTACCAGAATGGTAGCTGTCAAAGAACCATCGGGGTTATACGTGTCATAATCCAAGACCAAACGTTTAAATCTTGCGTTGTCTTTTATGTGAACTGCGACATCAAATGTTCTTTCTAAATCAAGTTGACCATTACCATTAAACACATTATACCCAACCATACGTCCATCAGCTTTTAGTATATTGTCTCCACCAAGAGTTTCATTCGGGCCTGCCTCATAGAGTCCCTCAGATACTTTCATTTTAATATCCGGAAACAAATCTTTTTCCGAATTGATAATATGCATAATGTCAGCATGAAGTAAAAGATTGCGTGCTAGTTGCGCTCGGTCTTCTGCTTTGCCAATATGACCTAGACTAGAAGCTCCATATCCTAAAAAATTAGATATGGAAACATTCTTCGAAAGTTTCAGTTTCGATGTTATGGTTCTAGGATCATATTGATCTGGGTTGTAAAGAGGGTCTGCTAAATATAACATTGTTATGCTCCGTCACTATCACCCAGAATACCACTGTCCACAATGGCATTCTGTATTTCTTTGTCCACACTCTCTTCTAGTTTAGTAACCGTGAACTGTTTACCAAGACCTTTCTCACTGTTACCCAAAGGAGTAGTACCAAAAGTTGTTGTTCTTCCAACACCAGCAGTTCGTCCAATAGCGGGTGGTGTACCCACATCAAATTCAGTATTGATGATTCCATCTATCGCCGCTTGACCACCAAGAATATCTTTGTTTGTATGATCACGCACTGCTTGTCGTATTTCTTCGGTTGTGGGTTCTCCATTATCGAATACACCACCATACCCATCTAGGTCTAGAATCTTACTCTTAAGAGTTCCACCACCATCGATTGTTACACTACGAATCGCATATGCTCCACCAGCAAGGTGAAGTCCTACTATCGGAGTGTTTGGTGGCGGAGCTGAAGGTGGTAGAGGTACGGGTGCTGGTGGAATAGGTGGAAATCCAAATCCCCCCGCACCAAGAGATGATGCAGAACCAGCAAAGGACGCCTTGACAGCTGTCCAAGCACTCACCGCCCCAGTCGCTGTTCCCATAACCGATCCAAAAAAGGTTGCGCCGGATAGTGGTTGTGGGCCCAGTGGGCCTGAATATGTCTTACCAACAAAATCTACAAGATCACCACCAAATGTTCCTTTCATACCAATAGCTGATACAGTCATACCAGATATGTTACACGCTTTTCCAACCATAACAGCTTCTGACTTACCAGACATGATTAGAGTTCCGTCAGCAGCTACCTCTATCGATCCTTCGGACATAATATCATGTTTACCCTTGGTGATAGTCTTACGAAAATCACCCAACACGGTATCTGTTCCGTTACCCATTGTTGCGATACTACTATTCTTCTTAGTGATATATTCGTGGTTACCCGAAGTTGTTGTTCTATCGTCTTTACCAACACGAGTTTTTCTTTGACCCTTTATTTTTGTGTTGTGATTACCACCAACATCTAGGTTAAAGTTACCACCAACATACATGTCAAGATTACCCTCATAGGCAATTTCAGTGTCACCCTCAACAACAATTTTTGTATTACCACCAACAGTCTCATATTTGTTTTCGGCTGCGCTGATCCAGATAGAACCATCTTTACGCATTTCAATACCAGAACCCGTAGTGTGTTTGATTAGTATTCGTTCATTACCTTCCGTATCATCAATCTCAATGACATGCCCAGAATGCGTTTCGGTTACTTTATTAAAGGGATATTTTGATCGACCTGTATTAGATTCAAACTCAATAGACCCATCGTCTCCCTGTGTTGCAGTCCCAAGACCCATATCAATTTTAGGGAATACCGCAGACATCTTGAGGTCATTTGGTTTATCCTTTTGTCCTACACCACCCGCACCACGAGCCGCACGATTGATAGAACTCTCGCCCCAATACTCTTCACGAGGAAATTCACCAGTTGGGTCTTGAAACCCATACTTGTTTGTACCCTCTTTCTCTTGAATAGTACCCTGTTCTGCTTCTGTCTTCTTAGCCATTTAATTTACCAATCTTGTTCCGGTTGTTGCAATATCACGTCTGACCTTACCAAACTTCTTCCTCACAAACTCACCGACATTAAAGTATGGTTCTTCTCTTCCTTCCAGTTCTCCGATACCATATATTTTGGCGCCGGGATATCCTTTAAAGAATGTATCCAGAAAGGTTTCTAGAGTTTTATATTGAGACCCCGTAAAAGAGTTACCTGACCTAAAAGCATTTGGAACTTCTGTTCCTGTAGGTGCGTCGATACCACCAACAAGGGCAATATTAATAGACTCGTTTCTAAAATCAGCGGGGTCTACTTTAGATATCAACGTGGTAGGTATTCCCCTTTGTATAGTTCCATCTCTACGAATTACATAGTGAAACTGAATGGTGTCGAACCCACGAGCTTTGTGATCTTCATGAAGCATCTGACACGTCAAGTATTGATCAATAAAGGTTTCTGTAGAGTGAATGATAAGTTGTTTTACTGGTCTCTTAACCAAACGTACTTCAGCTTGCAGTTCTTCTTTCGTATCACATGTTTGGAATACAGCAGGTTTCTTTTCTGTGTCAGTAACATTAGACTGGGTAGTTTCGTTTATCTCACCAGTCTCAAATTTGATAAAGGTATCGAAATCACTTGGATACTCCTGAATATCAAAAGATTCTTTCCAAGTACTTCTGTCCTGATCCCCAACTTTTATTTGTTTTGTTAGGGTGGTGTCAATATCACTTAAAGCGATTTCAACAATATTCATGATGATCTCAAACTCAGAAATCTTCTTAGCATCTATTCCCTGTAGTTTACATTGAGAAACAGTTCTTTCAACAAGTTCTCTTGTGTTACGGAATCCTTTCTGAGCAGAAAGTATTTTAGATATTTCCGGATCGACACCTACGTTTTTACTACCGACATTTTGAACCGCAGCTGCAAGGTCTTTTGGTGCACCACTTTGTACCTGAGCAATTACACTGGAGATATCACTGTTACCGATACCACCAGAACCACTAGATTTAATTCCTGTACCAACAAGAGACGTTGCAGATGTTAATTCACGAATTGTATTACTGGCTGCTCCGGTAGAATTTTCGCTTATATCCTGAAGACTACCTCCACCAGTAGAAACACTTCCAATAAACTCTTTGCCTTGATTGACCAGACTTCTTACTGAATTGATCTCGGCATTGACTTCTGCTTTAGTTTGGTTTACCTTGTTTACAATACTGTTGACTTCACTTGCGACCCCTTTTACTTCGCTGCTAATATCTTTGTATGCGTTACCAAGTTGTCCTATCGAGCTACCATCGTCTTGTAACAGGTTATCAGTAAAATCTGATACCGGATTGATATCTTGAATTGCGGAAACCTCATTCAATACTCCAGTAACGTTTGAAGAAATATTATTTACAGTATCCGTAAATTCTTTCAAAGTTGAAACATTCGAAATATCACTCAGACTCCCAGCTGCATTATCTATAGATGATAGAAGAGAGTCTGCTTTTCCAGACATGGTTTCGCTTGTTTTGGTTAGGGCGTCCATACCACTTCCACCAACACCTTTAGCAGACAAACCATCTAGAATAGAACCCAGTCCAGTTATAAGTGTAATGATTGATGCAATCTTTCCCGCAAGGTCTCCACCAATAGCTTCTATGTTCGATGAAGATGCAAAGGCAGCTGCAAGTCCAGCAGAGTCTCCAGTATCAATCATGTTTAGAATAGAACCTTCTACGTTCGCCGAGTCGAGAAGTCCCGCTATAGGGGGAAGTTCTTTTGTTGATAAGTTTACTTCTGCTGTGGTTCGATCAAGTACCCCACCAATACCAGTTACGTCTTCTGTAAATTCCACAATTGCATCACCTTTATCGACAATGCTTCCCGAAGTCGTAACTTTAGATTCTAAACTTCTAAAACCACCTACGACTTCACCAGCTTCTTTACCCAATAACGTGGCATTTTTTACAAGATTAGCTCTATTAACTTCATCAATCTTTTTAGTTAATGAAGTGTCAAGCTTGTCTTTCTCAACTTTTCTTCTGAGTGCGCCTTCTACGTCTGATCTAATAGTCATTATCCGCCCCCATACTTATCATTAAGTTCATATGCTTTTCTTTTTACATCACCAACATCCGTACCCGTTGTAGAACATACCGCTTCAACTTTACTGGACAAACTGCGTCCCAATATTTTTGGTTTTGTTTCGGTTAGTTCTTTTAAAACAAAGTCTACCTGTTTATCAAAGTTTTGGAAATCTGGACTGGAATTTTTTAAGGAATCTAATCGTGTACCCGTGAAGTTATCTATACCAAAACTACCATCATCGTGGCCACCCGTAATCATACCACTGGCTATATCTAGTTCAGCAGTAAGTGCAATAGAACTCTCAAAATCCAAACCAGCATTTAAGGCTTTCTTTAACGTTCCTCCAATCCTACTATCCTTTACTTGACTTGTTATATCACCAGTGTTCTCATTTTCCACAGAGACTAAATCTAAAAGTTCTTGAATAGTATCAGCGTCATCACCAATAGGATCGAAACCCAGTTGAATGGGTGTTGGTGTTGTTATGTGCGGTAAAGAACCTATTACAATAGGAACCTGTGAATACTTTCCGTCCATAAAGAAACCGAAGATCAGTGTCCCCGCTTCAATTCTTGGTGTTGAACCAAGTCCAGAAGTACCACCCTCTGTTGTTGGAATTAACACTTGAGCCCAAGGTAATGCAGACTGTGGTATATCTTCAAGACTAGGACTATGAACACCGTGGATACGAACCTGAACGTATCCTTCAAGACCCTCACCTGCTGGCGGTCTTGCATTGATAACGAGTCCGGTAAACCACCTAACATGGTCACCATAAAATTCTGAAGGTAAACCTTTAGGTAATTCAGTCATATGCGAAACTCTTATTGCCGTAATTAAATTTGCTTATATTTAATGTTGTCATATGTTTTCCATTACCACCAGCTGTTTGCAAATGATGATGAATATTAGTAATTAAGAAGTCACCACTCAGTAGTTTAGCTGTTTCGGTTTTGAATTCATCACCATCTTCAGGTATTCTCACATCAATCCTGTCTCCAACACCAGATTTAGCAGCAATTATATCTGCTCCGGTGACGGTAATCTCATACGAGTTCTTCATCATTAAATTCAAAGCTGCTTGAGTTTTGATCTTATGATGATGTTTATCTGCATCCGGTTCCCAATGAATACTCTTGTAGTTTGTGCCAGGCCTATATGTCTTTCTATTTAACACTTGATGAACAAACCTAGAATCCGCTGTATGTGCGGGCCCTACTCCTTGCAAACTAAAATTTGGATCGTATGTGTTTTTACTACCACCATTATCACTTGGTATTGCACCAACAACATCCATGACTGAAAGGTGTTTAGGAACCCAACCCTTAATAGTTGCATCATCAAGTTCTGTCATTGCATAGGACGATCCTATGGTGCCTGTAAGTATATGGTTAAATGCGTCTGAAAGTTTTGATATATTCACATCATGAATTTGTTTATGTCTTTTTTTAAAACTTTTTGTAATCACATCTGCTTGAGTTTCTGCTCCCGAATAAACGTAAGGGTCTTCCATATTAAACGGGGGAATCTCTAGGAGTCTGTCCAAGGTAGCCAGTTTTAGTTCGTCGTTAAACACACTTCCAAACAATAGGAAAGGCATTCCTGTAGTTGTAGATGCACGATCCCTTAACCATTCACAGGCTTCTAGTGGATGCATGTAAGGAACGATAGCTTTCCAGTTCTCTTGTATAGACGGTTGAATTACTTTTTTACAACTCTTACCTATTTTAGAACTTAATATATTAACAATCTCATCTTCTAACTTTGTACCGTTACCAATAGCTTCACTAAACTTTGTTGCTTTACTGGCAGTCGCATGTTCGTCGATAAGATTTAGAAGCCAAACGGTACTTTTCGCATCTCCAACACCACTCTTTTCTATTCTTCCAGCAGAATGCACATGCCATTTTTTAGTCCAAGTACTATCACCCACATTATCTTTAATGGTCATGGTAAGTCTTTCTGTACCACGGAATTTAAATTCTTCAAACCAACCCGTTTGATCAACGAGTAAAACATTGCCTGTACAGTATGGCATAGTGATATCTTCAAAGGTCTCATATTCAAGAACCACTTGAAAAATATCAACAGAACCTCCTGTTGAACTAGTGAGGATAGCCGACTGTATCTCAAAAGTTGGCCCGTCAAATCTATCTCGCATCTTACGTCACTTCTCTAAGTTTTGTATATACTCTTTGTGCTACCCGATCAACGACATCAGCTTTTAACACCTTGATCTGTTTTAGTTCATCGTTCTTTTGTTTATAGTATTCCTGTACGGTAACAGAAGTAACATTAGTTGGAACGTTTTGTGTGTATGGATCGATATCAACCCACTCACTTTCTATACGCAGTTCTGCATTATCAGCAGACTCTACTGCACGTGCAGCTGTTTTCCTATCGGATGATACCAGAATGTTAGATACGCTGTCAAGATCAAATGCTACGTATTGAGTTTTTTCGTAGTGATGCACAGCTTCATATTGATGCGATTCTTTAAAGAGTTCAACCGCAATTGTAATACCTGTTGTCTGATCGATGTAAGAAATAGACTCTGTATCACCAAAGTTATTATCTTTAGGGTTACCGACATACAACGAAGCAATCACGGTTACTGTTGTGTTTTCAATGAAGGGTATGTTTTGGAACGTGGCTTTCTTCCCAAGGGAATCCAAACTTCTTTCAATTGTATCATCCATGATTACACCATCACGGTAAAACGTCCAGAGACTTGAACTGTGGAAAGTTTTACGGAATGAGTCATCTACTTCAATAGTAGCGAATCCTGTCTCTGATACTGATACGGTGAATTGTTCTTGTTCATCCAATACTGTATTGGTGGTGTCAATTACCATTTGACCAAGTTCAGGGATTCTACGGACAATTGTTCCTATTGTACCTGATACCGATCCAGTTACAACTTGTCCTACACGAAACGCAAAGTCTCCTGTAGTAAAATCGTCTTTAGTTGTTACTGTCCTATGAGGGTATCTAACCTTTACGATATCACTTACCTTTTCCTGTGCGATAGGCCATCCAGATTCACGCAGATGATCATTCATTAAAAAGAATGTCCAATAGTAATCTGGACTACCGTAGAGTTCTTGTGATACATTATCCGGTCTGTCACCCGATAGAATCTGATAACTTTCATAGAATGATAAGTCTTGTTTTACTTGATCAAGAATATCTACGTATGAATGAATCGCCTGAAACAGAGCAGGACGTGTCTCTTCACCGAAGTTATATAATAGTGGTAAAAAACTTTGTATGTATTTCATTGCTTTGCCCTGTTACTATGCATATATGGTTGGAGGCAGTTGATCACCACCGTCACCACCCGAACCACCCGAACTTAACTGTGGTACATATTCATCTTGATCTCTATCAAGAGTTGCAGACTCAATAAAGTTTAATGTTATTTGAGTTTCTACTGGTTTACCATCTGTGTGGAATGCCATGCCATTGGGGTTTGTTGTTACAGAAAGGTTTCTTAGATATGAAGGTTGTATTTTAACAGGTTCCCATCCTTTATGACTGGAAACTTTAATTTTAAATTTCTCTGGATACTTGTAACCAACTCTAACATCACCAACCATAATTGGTTCTGGATATAAAAAGTGTCTGAAGAAATCTACGATACTGTCAACAGAACTTGCTTCCTCAGCTGAAGAAGGAACTAAACTAAAGCTGAATGAGAACTCTCTCATGTTGACTCTTTTAAATAGAGTCCTTTGGTTTGGAGCAATAGTTACTCCGGCTGCTACATTACCCGCATTTGCAACTCCACCATTGCCAAAGCTGGCTATGCCTCTGACTGCTTTCGCCCCTTGGATGGCTCCTAATCTTGCTGCTTCAGGACTTCCTTCCCCTTTCAGTGCATCTATTACCGATTTGCCTACATCGCCTAAAACATCTACTGCGCCGCCGAAAGCATTTGTCAAGTTGTCTTCTGTCATACTGTTCAGCGCAAGTGCCCCAGCCGCACCTAGATCGACGCCATCAAAGGCAACTCCTTCAGCGACCTGAAATCCTGGCGGTAAATATAAAACTACTTGACCATCAGGGTTTTGTAAATCCATCTTACCTCTAACAAAAGGTTGAACCTCTTCACCTATACCGAAGAAATCTTGAAGGATACCATCCAACTTACCTCCAGCGTCCCCAAGAAAATTATCAACGGCTTCTAGTCCACCCGTAACATCATTATAAACTTTTTTTGCATCATCAAAAAACTCTTGGAGTTTACTAGGTTCGCCTTGTTCTTCAGCTTCTTTTTCTATATTTTCTTTTGCTTTTTCCAGATCAGTACCTTCAGCACGAGCGTTTACCTCGGCATTTTCTGAACCAATAACGTCAAAACTGACATAACCCAGTCTTTCTTCTACTGCGGACGGAAATCTTAATCCCATGTTAAAATCCTAATAAATAGTTTTGAAATAATCTATGTTTATTTATAAGGTTTTTATGGCATATTCGGGAAAGTATAGGGTAAAGAACAAAAACAAATATATTGGCGACCCTACACAAGTGGTCTATCGTTCTCTGTGGGAAAAACATGCCTTTAAATGGGCAGACGATAATCCCAAGGTTAAACGATGGGGAAGTGAAGAAGTCATTATACCATACTTATATGAGGTTGACAAGAGATATCACAGATATTTTATGGACTTGATTGTCGAATACACAGACGGTAAGGTGGTTCTTATTGAGATCAAACCCCACAAGGAAACAAAACCTCCTACGGGCGCACGTAAGACTAAAAGGTATTTGAGTGAGGCAATGACCTTTGTCAAGAATCAAAACAAATGGGAAGCTGCAAACGAGTATGCGAAAGACCGTGGATGGCAGTTTACGATCTGGACAGAAAAAGAACTGTCTAAGATGGGCATCTTACCCAAGTCAACCAAACCGCTGAAACCATACAGTCGAAAGAAAAAATGAGAAAAGTGTTTTTTATTGGTTACAATAGGACTGCGACAACATCCTTTCACGAGATGTTTATCAAGTGTGGGTATAAATCAATACACTGCATTGCAAAGGATGAGGGCCATATTGGAAGAATCATAGAAGACAATGTTCTCAGTGATTCACCTATACTTAAAACGATTGATAACGCAGATGCATACTCTGACATGTGTTTTACGAAGTTGGGTAGGTGTATAGAGGGTCAACAATACTACCGTGAACTGTATAATGAATATCCGGATTCGTACTTCATACTACAGACCCGAAAACTTGAAGATTGGATTCGTAGTAGATCGAAACATAAGAGAGGAGACTTCATGAAGCGGAGTATGAAGTTTTGTCAGATCAGAGATGCTAGAGCGATGCGAGACCATTGGAGAAAAGAAAGAACCGGATTTGAAGCCGAGGTTATGCAGTTCTTTTCTCTTCGTTCCAAAGCAAGATTTATGAGGTATGACATCGACAATAACCACATTGTTGAACTCATAAACTTCCTCAAGTCAGATTTTCCCGACCTTAATGAAAAGAACTTTGGTCATAGAAACAAAACACTTCGATAAAACATATAAATAAAGATAGTAAAATAGAGGAACCTCTGTGTCAAATATATTTAACAGATTAGAACTACAGGCATTCAGGGCTGGGATTACACCCCGCACTAAGGAAAGCCGTGAATGGTTCATGAAGAAAGCAAAGAATCTTCGATCTATCAACCGTGAAGCGTTGATGGATGAAGACCCGTTGAAAAGAAGAAGTAAACAGATTGTGGGTTCTATGCAGATGTTTTTCTATGACCCGAAACATAAAGACACACTACCATACTATGACACGTTTCCATTGGTAGTTGTCGTAGGGCCTGCTGAAGGTGGGTTCTATGGTTTGAATTTACATTATCTTCCACCTATTCTACGTGCAAAGATGTTAGATGGTCTCATGGGTATAGCAGGAAGTAAATTAGATGACAACAGTAAATTCAAATTGTCTTATGCAATGTTGAAGAAGTCATCTAAGTTGAAGTACTTCGAACCTTGTTTCAAACACTATTTAAACAAACACGTACAAAGTAAATTTGCAGAAGTACCAGCACCAGAATGGGAGATTGCAACATTCTTACCAACAGCGAACTTCCGCAAACGTAATTCTAAGAAAGTTTACTACGATTCAAGGCAGATGTTAGGATGAGCAATAGCATAGACGATTTAAAAGGCGCTGTAGGTGGTGGATCAGGGTTTGCATTACCCAATCTATTCAAGGTGATACTACCTGAAATTGCAGGCATTGGGCCTAGAGATTTAGAAGTACTCTGTAAAAGTGTTGTATTGCCTGGCAGACAAATTCAATCTCAAGATTATCAGACTGGTACTGCAACTAAAAAGATTGCAACCGGATATATTACACCAGACATCTCTTTGACATTTTATGTGATGAATGATCACAAAATTACTAGATACTTTGATGAATGGCAAAGATTGGCCCATGATCCTATAAATTACACGGTGGGTTATTATGAGGGTGAAGGTGGATATGGCAAAACCGTCACAATAGAACAGTTACAAAAGGGTGCGGGATTTTCCTTGTTTAAAAAACAACTTGGTTTTATGGATAAGGTTCCGCAATCAATTAAGAACCATCTACCAGACTTAGGATTTATTGACCTCTCTCAAGGAGAGATAGATATAAGTCTTGGGTCACAAAGTAATTCAGTGAGGAAGATAGACCTGTTACAGGCCTATCCGACTTCCGTGAATGAGATACAATTAGGTAACGATCAGAATGATCAAATTACTGAATTGAGTGTGCAGCTTTCATACAAAGATTGGCATGATAAAGGTGCAAAAGGGCCGAATAGTGGTCTTGGTGATGCCATCATTGGTGGTGTACTGGGATCATTGTTGAATTAAATAATTTTAAATTAGGAGAAGTGATATGGCGTTGCCAGTAATTAATAGTAGTCCACAGTATGAATTGGTTATTCCGTCTACAGGACAAAAGGTTGAATTCAGACCATACTTGGTCAAAGAAGAAAAGGTTCTTATGGTTGCATTTGAATCTGGAGACCAGAAACAAGCAACCAAGGCCATCGGTAATACATTGAATGCATGTATTACGACAGATGACGTAGATGTATTCGAACTCACAACATATGATATCGAATACCTTTTCACGCAGATTAGAACAAAATCTGTTGGTGAAACATCAAGGGTAGTTATCCCTTGTACTTCTTGTGAACACAAGAATGACGTAGAGATTAATCTGGAGACCGTTCAGATTGAGAACGCAGAGAACTCTACAGAGACTATTAACATTACGGATGACATTCTTATTGAATTGTCTTATCCGTCATACCGTAGGATTCTAGATCAAGAGTCTACAGGTACGGGAGAGGATGGTCTAGTATTGGCAGAAACGTGTGTTAAAGCCATCTTGACCGAAGAAGAAAGATTTGACGTTTCAGAATTGGGTGATGGAGAACTGAGAGACTTCCTTGAGAATCTGACTACAGATCAGTTCAAGGGAATTACAGATTTCTTGATCAGGATTCCGAAACTGGAACATACAGTGGAGTTCAATTGTGTTCAGTGTAAAGAAGCTAACACAACGACATTGAGAGGGATGAGAGATTTTTTATCCTAAACCTTTCTCACGATAATTTGGTCAATCATTATAAGACCAATTTTTCGTTAATGCAACATCATCATTACAGTTTGACTGAATTAGAAATGATGATGCCGTGGGAAAGGGAGATATACGTTAGTATGTTAATTGATTATGTTAAGGAAGAAAACGATAGATTAAAACAAATTAAAAAGTAGAGTATTAATCAATGGCAGATGCAACTTTAAAGGACGTAATTGATCGTCTTAAGAGAGAAGGACAGTTAACTAGAAATAGTTCTACTGGCCATTCTATTAGGACTGTGAAAGAAGTTCTGGCAGAACAACACGGTCAAGACCGATCCTTGTTGCAAGACATGAAGGATGCGTTTGCCTCAATGTCACGTTCCGAATCCGGAGTAGAATCTGAAGAAACCGAAACCACTAATCCCTCTGGACAAACCAAAGGGGACATCGAAGAGAGACAAAGAGAAACCGAAGATTTTAATTCCAGTCTTCTAGAAGCTCAACTAGAAAATAACAAACTCATGACCGATCTTATTTCGATCATGAAAAAGGGTGTCGGTAGTAACAGTTCCACCAACATTTTGGGTAATCCTTTTGGACGTATGTTTGGTGGATTCGGCGCTGCCTTTGGTGGTGTTGTTGGTGGTATTGCTGGACTTGGTTTAGGTATAGGTGCATTCTTTGCTGGTCTACAAGCAAGTGACCTTGCGATTGGTTTCTTTGATACCCCCCCGAACTTTGAAAACATCATTGCTGCATCGAAGGCTGTAGGTGAAATATTTAAATCACTGGATGCTGAAACAATAATGTCTGTAGGCGGTCTGTTGATTGCTGGTGGTGCAGCCGGTCTATTTGGTGGATTTAAAGGGGCATTTGGAATGACCACTGGTATGGGTGCTATTGCACTTGGTATCGGATCATTCTTTGCCGGTTTCGTCCTCGCTGAAGGTGGTCTCGGATGGTTAGGAATGGTAGGTGAACTGGAAAATCTTAAAGCGGCTGCACGAGGTGTAGGCGAATTTATGAAAGTTTTCGTAGATCAGGAAAATATTTTAGAAACGGCCGGTTTGATGCTCGGTGGTGCCGGCTTTGGACTACTCTTTGGTATTGGAAAAACTGCGCTCGCTGGTGTTGGTTTAATAGCAATAGGTGCTGCGATTTCAGGATTCTATGCTTCGTTTGTCGGGTTAGATGCGCTTGCTGGAGCACTTGGTGCAAATGGTAGTAATCTTGGCCCTTTGATGGAGAACATTGCTAAAGGTTTAACAGCATTCTTTAGTATGCCTGCAGCTGCAATAGCTGGTCTGTTTGGTGCGGGTGCACTATTCGGATATGCGCCTGGCATAGGTGCTAAAGCTGGAGTTGGTCTTGCGATTGTAGGTGCAGCTCTGGGAGCATTCTTTGCGGGATTTGGTGCGGCCGATGCTGTGTCTAGTTTGATTGGTGGTAATGGCGATAACATGAAATCCTTGATGGAAAACATGGCCACTGGATTGTCTGCACTTGCAGAAGTCGATGGTATGGGATTACTTGGTACTGCTGGTGCGATGTTAGCGATGGGGCCTGCTATGCTTGCATTCTTGGGAACTCAAGGATTGCTGGGAATAGCTGACAGTATAGGTGCAACTTTAGATTGGATCGCTGGTTTGTTTGGTGGAGGCGATGGTAAAACTCTCTTCGAAAAGATTGCTGATTCTCTTAATGCATTTGAGGACGTAGACGGCAAGAACCTCCAACATATTGCGGATTCTGTTCAACCTCTTATTGATTATGCACATGCACTAGAATATTTTGAAGGCATGAATGTAAATCAAATAACAGAAAAACTCAAAGACCTTGGGTTAGTTATGGGTGACATCAACAAACTCATGATCGCCCTATATGACGGCGGAACAATAGAAGATGGTGTCTTTAAGGGTGTAACGGTCAAGGTTGGATTGAAAGATGTTCCAACAGAAGAGATAGAAGCCAAGTTGAAACCTATTGCTGTAGCGTTGGACATTGATACATCATCACTTGAAGGAAAATCATTGACAATCGGCGCTGAGATGGCAGATCAGTTGAATACTGCCGTTGCTGAAAATAACGTTACTGGCGATGCGACTGAAACTTCAACCAACCTAGTGATTCCAGAAGAACTTCGTACTCTTGACAATCCGTATATACCCGATATAGATGAAATGAAAGAGAATTCGGAACAAGGGACGCCACCACAGTTTAAATTAGAAACCCCTCCACCTGTCTTTGATGGATTGAAGGTAGAGTCTCCAAAGGTTGAAATTCATGCGCCTAATCTCACACCACCAACAGACATAGAAGCGCCACAAGCATCTAAAAGAGAAATACAAAATATGGTGTTGGGACAACAACAGCAAGAACTTGCTACAACAACAAGCAACAATAACATAAATGTTGTTGACGCTAAACAAACCGCTGTCACCACAAATAGCAGCAATTCATCAACCACAAACTTGATAGGTTCAAGGGGTTCTTCCATAAATGGTGGTGCTCCGTCATGGCGAATTGGATAACATTATGCGTAATATAATAAGAGAGAGTACGCATGGTAGAGATAGGAGTAGCGATATCAGTCGCAAGTTCGGCATATAATGCAATAAAAGGTGCGGTAGAAAAGGGTAGAGAAGCTCAAGAGTTAGTTCATGTCTTCTCTAAATTCTTTGATGCCTCTGATCAGATTAGTGAAGCGAACATCAAAAATGCAAATGCACCGAATGTCACTAAACTTTTTAGTGGTAGTAGTGTAGAATCACAAGCAATAGAAATCACAGCGGCTAGACACAAGATCATGGCCATGGAAAAGGAACTCAGAGAATTTCTAATATACTCTGGACAGACTGCATTCTATGAAGACATGATGGAAGAACGCAAGAGAATACGCAGAGCAAGAATATTGGCTGCGAATAGAGCGGCTGAGAAAAAATCATTCTACATTGATATGTTTGCGTTGGTAGTTGGCATTGGAATTTCTGTCGCAATGATTGCCTTTACTATCGCACTTATTAGTAGTGCATCATAAAGTTAAAAGGTCTTCTTTTCACACTTTTATGGATATTAAAAGGTCTTCTTTTCACACTTTTATGGACAAAAAAAAGGGGACATAAAGTCCCCTCTCTCTATTTGTAACTAAGTTTAGTTACAATCCCGTTAGGGACTCCTTTTATAGTTAGACGATAATTAGTCTTCCTGTGCCATCTTGGCAAAGTAAGATAATGTATCATCTTCGTCATCCTCCGTACCCACGGCAGGGGCGGGAGAACTGACAATCTCAGGTTCAGGAGCAGAACGTCCAACGTTCTCTTCCGCAGTCTGAGAAATGTTTGCAGTAGCGGCTACTGCGTTTGCACCTACAGCAGTACCAAGTACTACCTCAAGGCGACCCTTCAACTCATCATATGGTTTGAAGGATGTTGGTGCAGTGAACTCACCCAGATCAAACATCTGGTTGTAAGTCGCTTCCAGTTTCACTTCGTCCGCTTCGTAAAGGGCAGAAGGTGCCTTGAACTCAGACTTGTCATAGTTACGGTAACCCGCTACATTACGAATCTTGAGTTGGAAGTCCGCACCATTCCAGAAATCGAAAGGAACCACTGGTTCTTCGCCTGGAAATTCTGGTTGCATTTTATCCATGATCTTATCGAAAATCTTCTTTCCGAAATCATAGAGGAATACCTTGCCGTTATTGGCAGGGTTTGATGGGTCTTGAACCACAAGGATGTTAGACACATAATGAAGTCTACGCTTCTGTTTACGTGCAGTATCCTTATCGTCTTCAATACCCGAATTCCATAGTCGAGTGTTAAGTTCAGACACAGGATCGTTCTGACCAATAGTAGTCAAAGACTTCTCAATGTACCACTGACCAGATGGCCCCTTAAAGAAGTGATCCCAGTAACGTACCCAAGGCAACTCTTGTCCTTCAGCCGCTGGCAAGAAACGAATAACGGCATAACCGTTACCACCTTCATCGACAGTAGGTTTCCAGAAACGGTCATCACCGTAGGATTTCTTTTCAGTACCACCACCATTCATTTCATTGGCAGCAGATACCAGTTTAGATACGTCCATTGATTTGGACTTAAGATTAGCAAAGCTCATATATTTCTCCGTATTTATTTGTATATCTTTGTATTAACGTTTTATCCACGTATGCATTATATAATACACTATTTATACGCTGTGTGTCAAGCGTTTTCTAAACCAAACAACTAAAGAAACTCTTCTTCCTTCGGTTACCTTGGTTACTTCATGAAAAGTGTTAGATGGAAAAGCAACGGTTTCCCCTACTTTTAAATCTATCACTTGACTTCCGTTCCGTTCTTTATCTTCGAAAAGATAAAGTTCTCCACCTTCTAGATTGTTACTAGTATATATCAAAGTACTAGTAGAGACTTCTCTATCATATAGGTGGGTTTGTTTAGATAGGTCTTTAAGTTTAGGATTAAGTTCAAGAAGTTCTTTCTTTCCCGAAAATGTATCCTTATGTAGAGAGAAGTGATCCCCTTTTACATATTCAAGTAAATCGATCTGAGCAACCTCTAGTTCAGGCATTCCCAACCACTCTTCAAGTTCATTCATGGTGTCAGGAATCATGTTTTGATTTATCGCTACTCTGTGAGTTTTACGATAATCGGGAATACGAACACCTCGACTATGACTACCAGCGGTTTTAATCAGAGCGTCAGTCTTGGCCACATCTCTACAACAGTCCAAGAGTTCTTCAACAGACTCTTCAGTAAGAGCGAATCCTCTCTTTGTTATCCTAACCATGCGACTAAAACCTCACGGTAACCAGAACGAATCTTTGTTACTTCATGTAATAATTGCGAAGGGAAAACCACAGTCTCTCCCGGCTCTAGTAAAAATTCATGAGCCAGTCCTTTTCTCCACACAACTAGTTTGCCTCCTTTGAGGTCTTCAGAATGTTCTAACATAGTGATTGAAGTTATTCTCCGGAGCGTATGTTGCCCCGAAGATTCTAAAGTCTTCTGATCATCTGTGTGTGGGTAAAAAATATCACCTTCAACATAACGCACATAGTTTATATCTAGAATCCTGAGTTCAGGATCGACTTTACTCTTGATAAAGTTGTTCAATGGACTCACGAGGTCAGGTATCTCAAATAACGTGATTACCTTATTTTTACTCCTCCTCATAAGAGAACCGCTTCCATTGAGAGTATTTTCTGTACCACTCTCCTTGCCGGTTTTTGTCTGTTCGACATATACGGAAGTACTTGATCCTTCACTGACATGAGAAGAAACCCAAGGAGCATCATACTCCACCAACTCTTCACATTGATCGGAAGTTAGTATGTTGGTCTTAAAGGGTTCGAAGTCATAAAAGTTAGACATCAAGAGTGCTCGTTGTGTTTTTAATGAAGTGAAGACCCATCGCCTCTACCTCTAAATTTTCTTTGATTGAATCGTTCAGATACTTTTTAATATCCTCCACTTCAATGTTGTTTTGTTCACAGAGATGTACTATAGAATCAATATAGTTCATCCCCGTCTTCATCACCGTCGATTCCACCATCTTCGAAAAGTTCTTCTTCGTCAGGAAGTTCTTTTGTTCCGACTCTGTTGGGTTGATAGTTTTCGCCATACCAAATTACCTCAAGTTCTTTTGACCACACTTGTCCTATGTCCGGATACCAAACTCCGAAACTTCTTTTAGGAGTACCGTCAGGGTAGTAGGCCATTGCAACACAAACACGTTGCACTCTGGATTCCATATTGGCCCCATAACGGAAGTCACTCCAATGCCCACTGGACAGGTAGTTCTTCATGTTTTTGACGTAATTGAAGAGATCGTTATACTCACCCCTTTCTTTGGAATTGTTGGAATGTTTTAGACTGGACATCCCCTTCAACTTCATCTCATTATCTTTGATCCACTCTTTAACTTTCAATGGGTGTAACCAATGATCGTCGGGTAAATCTCTCAGTGAATGATGGACAGATTTGAGACCAGTAGCGCCACGAGCAGCACGTGCTTTTGCAAGACGTTCAATCGCAGCCTCCTTCTGTTCTGGAGTCATAGGTTTACGTTTGCGCTTAACTTTCTTGCGCTCGTATCCCAACTCTTTCATGGCAGCTTCTTGCTTTTTACGGCGTGTCTCGGCTGCCTTCTGTCCTTTTGTCATTCTTCTTTTAACCAAAGCTTAAAAGTTTATCTATACGAAAACTACGCCATTCTTGAATATCAGTATCAAAAACACGTAGAGTCGTATCTCCGCCTACTGTCTGATCTACTGATCCAGACTTAGGCATTTTTTCTTCAGGAATTGAAGACATGTTCAGTGTCGCTTTCATTTCACGAACTAAACCGTCTTTCACTTTTTCAAATGAAAGAGATACTACGCCTTCACGTAACATATCTAACATTTCATCTCGACTTAAATCAACCATTATTTTCTCCTTTGAAACGGTCACCATAGTGTGCATCAAGATATCGATCCGTATCCGACCAGTGCATTTCAGTTTGGTCATCCAAGACTTCAATAGCCTTGTCTGCCTTCTTCTTCATCATCATCTGTCTACGTTGAGACTGTTGACGTTGTTGAACCTTCAGTGCAGCTCTTCGAATCATTGCGTACCTCTCAGCTTTAAAATGTTCGTCCATTATATACTTATGCTCCTTGAGTTGTCAAGCGAAACCATGACGGTGCTTGTCTTTTTGTCCAGACCATATTGAACCTATCCTGTTTGGTCTGATAAAAATTCCGATATGATTGTACAGGATCACCTTCAACAATACATTCGGGGTGTTCTTTAAATGCAAGTCGGAATGGTGTCACAGTACCTCTAGGAATGTTGATAGGCGGGACACACAGACGTGCACGAAACTTTTTCTCGGAAAGATGTACCTTACCATAGCGGTAGGTATACTCCTCGCACAGCGCAACCCAGTGTGCGTAGTGCCAGTTATAGTTCCCCATAGTCTCCATAGTCCATAGGGTAGAGGGATGTTTAGGATGAGCTATCTTGTAAAGGTCTTCGTTACCTTCATTACCATCCAAAATTCTATGAGCGCTGCACAACATCTGAGCGCTCTCAAGCGGCATCTTGACGATATGTTTATCGCATTGTGCTACCGCAGATTCCACAGCTTCCGGAAAAGGATTCTTCCTTTCCGGATCGTATTCAATACCAAATATATTCATTCACAATCCTCACTCTTCTTTTCAAACAAAGCAAGTATTGCTTCTGTCTGTTCGTTGATTCGATCAGCCTGTTCGCAAATTCGTTTTGCTTGATCTAGTATCTCATCAACCTGTTCAACTTCCTTTACCGGAAACGGTATCACTTTACCCATTGGGTTCCTCCCCTTTATGTTTTTTATAGCCTTCCTTCTCACGTTTCTTACGATCAACATGAGTAGCAGGCCGATTGAACTTCTCCATGTTTTTAGCCACGGGGTTTGGTGTTTTGTTTTTGACTTTCTTCATAATGTCTTCTCAACCATTCACCATTGCGTTCAAGGAACTCATCGAAAGACATTCTAACATCTCCCCATGTGTCCCGTTCTTCACAATTCTCAATATACATCTCTCTCAGATAAGAGTCGTATTCCATTTCTGACAACCTCTTCATTAGTTGTTGAAAGGAGCAAAGTGTGGGAAGTGTTCCATGAACAACTCACCCTCCAACTTGTAAGCTTCCTTTTCCCAAGGTTGGTTCTCATACTCGTAACCGTCTGCTTTGCGACCTTTCCAAGCCCAACCACCTTCATTAAAAAGTTCACCACGTAAAAACTGCTTTGCGTGAACCATCTCATGAGCAAGAGTCTGCATCATCTCAATAAACCCGATCTTGCGACCAGTGACAGGGCATTGACGAGCAATACGGATTTCCGCATACTCACCCTGAACACCGTCACAAAGACCCATTGCACCACCTTCACAGTTCGTTTCGAACTTGACGATGATCATGGGTTTACGTAAACGATTCAAACCTAAACCTTTGATCAACTGATTGATAAAGTAACCAACAATGACCTTGTTTTTGACACGGCCTTCGATCACCACTTCCATCATAATGTAATCCTCAATCAATTCAACAGGGACATTATCCCTTATTTGGGGCTCAATGGCAACCCTTTTATCATTGTTTTTTTCGATTATTACCCAATCTTTCATAGGTTTTATCGATTGCGACCCTTTAGAAGGGCGTGGATTAGTTTAGCTTCTTTGCCTTTGATTCGACGATCTTTTTTGATCATTTTCTCAACAGCTTCTTTATTGTACTTAGCCATTAGACCTCCCGTACCTTACAGTACGTCTCAGTGAGACGAACAACCTCAAGGGTTGCAACGCCAGTAGGATTAGATGAAGCGGGGACATCCCGCAAGATAACGGTGCTACCCACCGCCATACCCGCACAGGCGGGGAAGTTTTGGGTAACGCAGTCATAAGATAATGTCATAAATTCACCTCTCTCATCAATTTATGTACCCATTATACTGGATACTTGTTCTAAAGGCAAGCGTTTTCTTTAGAATATTTTGTTATTTGCCAATGTGTTTGATATCACTTTTTGGAATAACCTGATACGCACCCTTATTGTAGGCTGGCGCAACAGTGAAGTTCTTAGACTCCTGAGTCTTGTATGAGGTATCCTTCTCTGGTGAGTAGGGTGTGACCTCGTGAGACGGGTAGTTTGGGGTTTCCCTTCGGAAACTGGGTTCTACCTTCAATTCCTTGAACTCAGGTGTACTCCGCTTCTTCTTAGACCAAGCGTTGTACTTCTTCTTTCTACCGCTGGGGTAGTGTCTCATAGAACCATGAAACATTAATATAACTCCCAACTTGCCTTTCTTCTACCCTCGTTCTGGGCTTTGAATTTCGCAAGTTTCTTTTTTCTCTTGAGTTTACTGTTAAGTTGATTCTTAGCCTCGTTAGGTTTAACGTAGTACTTTCTCTTCTTAACTTCCGCTACGATACCTGCTTTGTTGCAGGCTCTCTTGAATCTATTCAACATCTTGTTGAAGTCTTCGGTGTACTGGCCTTTGTATCCAGTTTTTCTAGGCGTTACTTGTGGCATATTTCTCCTGTGTTGTGAATGAGGCGAACTCATTCGGGTTAATTTTATCGAATCCAAAACCTGCTACGGCGTAGAATTCTCCATCTTCGGTCTCGACAACATCACCAACCGACATAGAGTACGGTCTCTCGTTGTTCACGAACTTGACTTTTGAGTAGTCTTCCCAAAGGTTCATCAACCTGAAAGACTCCTCCAGATCGTCCGTGTAGACATTCGCTACATACTTATAGTACTGAGCAGTACCAGATTGATACCCATTAAAACCTTTATCAGCGTAAGCTGAGGTCTTGGGTGATGCGTTCCATCCTTTAGAATTTACGAGGTCACCCTCTTCCTTAGACAGTCCAAATTGATATACTTTTAACATATTTACCTCTCTCATTTCAAATACAAGTATAGGCTACCACAATCGGCACAGCTTGTCAAGCGTATAAATAGAAAAAAGATAAATTTTTTTAGAAACGGATATAAATATGAGTGACGATCTATTTGATTTTGGGTTCACCATCGTAGATGAGGAAGAACTTGAGGTCGTACAGAAGGCAAACGAAACTTTGTCTAAAAATACAACTGCGGTCATATCCACTACAGAGAAGTTGGATAAGTTGTTCAATGCGATTCAACCCCTGTTGAACAACCTAAAACAGAACCCAGAGAAAGAATATATACTTTGGCCTAATCGATTAGAGAAGATCGAACAGTTTGAAGATCATATTCAAAAAATATACAAGGGATAACCATGAAATTTAAGAACGAATCAGAATTTATTGTTCAGAGTGTTGCAGAAGACGGTGTTGTCAATTCCGTCATGATTCATCACGAGACTAAGAATGAGATAATCTCACCAGCTCTAGGTACTCTCAAGTCATGGAAAGACAACAATTCGCCTGGCTTGATCATAGATTCTAGTGTTATCAAACATACTGTACTGACTCGTCTTCCTCTTACATGTAATACAATTCAGGGTCTCCAGAAATCATCAAACCATGATCGTCCTTTAGAAGTATTGTTTGTTGGTTACTACGATGAAGGCAGACAACTGAATTGGTTGATGGATAATCACAGTGAAGATAACATCATCTATAACTCAGACGGTATTCCTTACGATTCAAGAGAGATTCCTCAGATTGTTAAGTATGAGATTGCCTCTCAATTGAACCCACTTATTGCTGATCAATATCCCTACAACATGAATGTCACTGTTGCAGAACCACCCGAAACCAGACACCTTGCTGCAATACATGCTATCTATGATCGATTCAATATAAAGAAAATCTCGTGCAACAAACAGTTTAAGTTTGGATCGACATCTTGGAAACTAACAGAAACTCCTACAGAACAATTCGATGTTGTGGTATTTTTGGATGTTCCTAAGAAGTATAATGATACTGAGTTTGATACAGTTTATGTCGCAGAGCGTTTAGGTTCGGCCATTAGACCGGATACAATCTTAATCGACCACCACATACCTTCTATTGTTGAAGACGATGAACTTAGATTCACAAACAGAGAGAACAAACTTGATATTAGTCCTCAAGTAACTAAGGCATTCTCTACACGTGCAGAATGGGATGCGGATGTCAATACAGGAAGATCAACTCATTTCAAAGGTTGGTTGAAATGTCTGAATGCGTATCAGATTTAATCCCAGTCTACGTTCTTCGGAACGTAAGATTTAATCTTTTGTCGTATTGCTTTGTCTAGTTTGTCTATGGATAACGGAGTCTTACCGGAACGTTTCACGTAGAAGTAGTTCGCATCTTTGATTGACTGACCACCAGAAGTCTTACCACGCATACCAATCTTGCGACCAACACCCGTACCTTTCTGTAACTTGGCGTCAACTCCAACTTTGTTGAATGCGAATACGATATCCCCATCCATATACCTTTTGAGTTTAGTACCCATGTTAATGATGTCACCCATAGTATTGGCTGCACCACGATGAGTGTTGATTAGAATCTCAGAAGGAACTGTACGTGAACGTTTTAGATTCTGTGCTTGTGCGACTTCGATGTCGTTCACTACCCATACGATATGGATGTTCTTCTTGTCGTAACCTAACTTGGCAGCATCCTTTGCAATCTTTTCTAACTTGTCTAGTGACTTGAGTGTCATATCGAAAATGATATTTGGTTTACGATCTTCTGGTGCAGCGAGGACACCACGGTAGAATGCACGTTCTTTACGTTTGTCAATCTCCAGATAGTTACCCATGATGTCATGGAGTTTCTCTACGTTCTTAGGGTCTTTGAGATTTTTGGAAAGGTCTTCGATGTCTACACCAAGTTCTTTGGCGACACGTTTCTTGATAGCAGGAGTCTTTGATGCTAATGTTTTTAGTTCATCAACATCAAAAACTTTGCCTTCCAGACCGACCAGATTACTGAGTATGAATCCTTTACCAGAACCAGCACCACCCGCCATAAGAACAATGTGTCCGTAGTTGGGATAGGCTTGACCGCCAAAGGTAATAAGTTTTTCTAGAAGAGCCTCTGCCTCTTGCGAAGCGTATAACATCTCTTCATGCAAAAAAGAGTTAAAGGATTGCATTGTTGTCCCAGTCTGAGTTATATAAAGTTATTTATATAAAAAGGGCCACCAACCAAGCCAAACCAAATAGAATAACTACGTTTGGATATACAGCCCATACAGACTTGATATCACCCCATGTACCCTTAATGAGTCTGGTTGATTCTGTTTTAAATGAGTTCCACATTACTTTTCTCCTGTTATGATAGAAACATTATCGGGTATATTTATCTTAATTTTATCGTGAGAATGATACAAATAGAAGTTTACACCCTTAAATTCTGTGAACATATGAGTCCAGATAGGACGCCAATTGTTTGCGAGTCTGTAGGTATTTTGTGTACCCCTATCACTCTCTAAGATCAAATCAGTAGAACTCAGAAGAGACATGTCAAATATAGAATCGAATCCATAGATGTGTACCTCGTCAGCCCTCATGGTTCGACAGGCGTAGTCAACTGCCATATGACCACAGGAATAGTTTGTTGCTGCCTGTCCTTCGGTTTGGCCAGGCAACTGTGCATAAGAAGGAATGTGTTGATGGAATCCTTTAATGTTCTGGGAATACTTCAAGTAGAAGTTTGGTTGCATTTCCATCCATCGTCTTGGTCTTGTACCAAGAACCCAATCATACATGTCAAGTTTTACCAACCCATCGGCAAGTGCCTTCATCATTTTGAAGTCAACCATACAGGTAGCATGTACTTCTCTTTTAGGAATTTCGAATGGAGGCATGTTGCATATTAACAACTTGCCTGGCTGACCACGCTCAAACATATAGGCGTGATCGCCGTTCCCCAGAACATTTACTCTCATAACTTAACGATACCCTTCTCAATTAAGTATTCACGATTCTTTAGATGTTCATCTTCAACATCATCTTTTGACTGACCATGATACCTTACTGCGAGTCTCTTGGCAACCATTACTTGATTTATACTTTCGCCATCCACAATAAATTCACCAAGTATCCGACCAAACTTACCAGACTTGTCTTTACTTGTTCTCAGAACAGATGTCTTACCTAGAGATTCCTTAAGAAACTGTGAAGCAAGTTTACCAAAAATCTTTTCTACCTTGTCACGAGTACGTGATTCGGGTGTGTCAATTCCAAGAAGGCGAATGCGTTCTTTATGAATCCAGATACCGAAACCTAAATCGATATCTACATCAACTGTGTCTCCGTCTACGACACGTACAATTTTTACTGGATACTCAAACACTCCAAGTACCCCCCTCACCATCTGTCAAGAAGTGATTATTGATAGTTTCAATCTTCTCTTCTGCATCGGCAATTTTAGTTATTTGGGTTTCTATAGCCTCGACAATATCTGGATGTTCCCCAATACCAACAGAACTAGTTAAGTAAACTTCAACGTTTGCTTTCGCAATTGCAATCTCACCTTCTAGTCTTTTTACGAGAGCTTCAATCAGACTTAGATTCTTCATCTTTTTTTCCTTTCTCCTTTTCATCTACCTGTTTTTCCTCTGAATTAATAGTACGGTAGTAAACTACTACTTCCTTTAATTGGTTGATGTATCTACGAATCTCTTGCATGTTATATGCCATGAGTTCATAGTCACCTACTGACATCGCTGTAAAGACCAATTGTCCTTGGTGTCTCTTCTTGATATCCTCAAGAAAAGTGTCGATGTTTTTATCAGATACCACATACCACTGTGGGTCTTTCAACGCAATCGCACGTGGCATAGCCGGATGTGTAATCGGGATTTGTACCTCTACAGTGCGAATCTCTACAGGGATTGGTTTAGGTGGTTCACTCTTTCCCCAAGGGATAGACAGAGTAGAACATCCACTAATCATCAATGCTGTCGATAACAGCAGTATCGTTTTCAATCGTTCTGAATACATCTTTTGTCCCCTTGTTTATACGTGTTTCAATTAATCCCGGCTTCGCAGCTGCCAATCTAGATAGATCGTGTCTTGCGAAGATTGCCAGATACCGTTGCGCTTCCGCTTCAATCTCTGCATTACGAGTACTCATGGTGTTGAGTGCTTCAGTAGTTTTTGCGAGATTGTTTTGCAGTGCTTCAATCGTTCTAATCTGTTCTGCCTGTCGTGCTTCAAATGCAGTAATGACACCCGCTTGCGTTTGCAGTTGAGCATTCATGTCTGCGATTTTAGATTCGGTTGTCTTGTAG
>Ga0194029_1000003_pt1 | contig 68642 bp, 51 predicted proteins | sample IW18Oct16_MG_FD_140360 | JGI IMG/M metagenome (GOLD analysis project Ga0194029, IMG submission 140360) | Freshwater microbial communities from the Broadkill River, Lewes, Delaware, United States - IW18Oct16_MG | ecosystem: Environmental > Aquatic > Freshwater > River | place: USA: Delaware... | reverse complement strand
CCCCCCCCCCCCCCTTTTTAGGCCTTTTTAGGGGGGGGGGGGGCGTTTTCCTATAGGGGTCTCCGGAAGCAACCTGCCACGATTATTATTTGCGAACTCCCTGCTAAAATCTCTTCTATACTATATAAATAATGAACTTTTGCATCATACAAAACCCTTTTGCCATGCTTGAGCATAACACGGTCATGCAGCTGAAGAATGGACTGTGCGGTCAAAAGATAATTATGAATGGAAGTATTGATGACTACAAGACAGTAGCATCTTCGGATCAATACGTTGAAAATTATGATGGTGATGGATTTTCGACTTGTGTACCACAAAATGCATTGCGAGTTCTTGTTGTCAAACCCCAAAACGGTAACACATATGTAAAGATAGTAGATCAGGAAGAAGACGTTTACTATCTGACAAAGCCAACATTTTCATTGAAAAACATTTACGCCGAAAAGTTTGTTGCATATGCCTTCACATATTTTGAAAACGGAGAACAGGTGCTCTCGTTTTATGATTACCTTGGAGACGTCAAAAGAAATGAGACTGAAAACGAAGATGCCCTTGGGAGAGTGACGAGGCTGCATTCGATTATGTCGGGGATGTGTCTCGGGGAGAACTCGGTATTTCGATTCCACTGGAGCGGGCAGGAGAGAAAATGTATGGAACTATTCAGAGAGACGAACCTTCCCTGGGAATGTGTAGGGGTATTTCGAATGCACAATAGTGAGGTAGGGAGACTGACGAGAGTTGTACTATGAAATTACAGTAGAAGAAATATTTTGTATGGTAATGCTGTTTTCGGATAGAAACTCTGTGATGGCGTCGGTGAAATTGTGGTCGTGTATGGGATCGATTTCAAACTGGACGATGTAGTGTGGTTGTGTATAAACTAGTACCATCTGTAATATGAGAAGTAGTATTGCAATTATTAAATACAAATGGATCTACTTAAATTGTTTTATCGATGATACCTGCTTTAAGTTTAAATAGTGATACAGCAATAAAGAAAAGAAAGTATGCAAATCTCAAGGGCAAGTGCAAAATAGATGATAATCTCATAGAAAATATCAATGAGTTCTATGAGTCAAGAAAGAAACAGAAAGCCGAAAACGAAGAACCACAGGCCATCATTCATAACCTCGTGGGAACAGCAAGGATCGAGAGTTCTGTACAGACGTTTGACCTGGAGATGATTAGCCGTATTCTACCCAATCCAATATTTGATAAGCAAAAGTTCGCGGCTATTACCATTCGAATTCATAATCCGATGTGTACTGTATTACTCTTCACGAGTGGGAAGATGGTGCTGACGGGGTGTAGAAACTTTGCGGAGTGTTGTCAGGCCTCTCTGGAAATTGTTTCGATACTGAGAGGTGGGATGCCCAGTGTGGTGATGAATTTGACGGAGGTCCGCATTCAAAATATTGTAGGGAACGTGGACCTCAAACTTGGCAGTAGGGTATTAGACTTGGATCGCTTTTACTACGACCAGTCTGTGTATAGTACTTTTCAAAAGAATATGTTTCCGGGGCTTATCTACCGACCGAATAACTCTCCCGTGGTGCTGCTGTTGTTTTCGAGTGGTAAGGTTGTAATAACGGGTGGTAAGGCAAGCCGGGATATCTACGACGGGTGGAATGCTCTATGGCCCTTGGTCAGGAACTACATTAAGGATTCTTAACGAAGGATAAGAATTTGGGGTCGGCATGGAAAAACCAGAGGCTGTGACACCGAGCGTCTGGGTTTCCTGAGAGGTAATAAAGATTGCAGGTTTCCCATGGTGTCATTTCAGAGGAATGTGTTTTGATATGATTCCGAACACATTGAATGATATTATCATACTGATCTCGCAGTCCACGGAGGATGTTGTAGTGCAATGCAATCGTCCTCAGCATGCGGCAAATTTTCATGTAGGTCCTACTAAAGTTTGGTGTTTCGTCATCGCCACGACAGAGCTGCGAGACAGAGCGAAAGATTGACAGGGGCAAGTTTCCGACAAGAATGTAGGAATTGTTTACGGGTATTGCGAAAGTGCCCATTTGATCTTTGGACTCGAGTGAGAATACTGGAAACTTTTTGACCTTGTCTGCAAGACGAATTGAAAATTGTGTGGTCGGTTTGTTTTTGCAGCGAAGTTCCAGAACGCTCATCTGTTCCGTTGGCAGGCAAATTACCTGCATACTATCTGCGTGGATACAGACGGAGTGACTCTTATTGTCCCTTATGATTGACTGCACTGCGTGTGCGGTGTTAATGGCGAGCGCACGGGCCTCCTGCACCGATTTTGATTGCTTGTTTTTGGAACTTGCAATCTTCTGCACAAATTTGCTGTTGAACTTCAAAAACGTGTCGAAGAACTTGAGCCCGATGACATGAAACTGCTGGTGGAAATCTACTATAGGTGCCGGGTGTGTGATCTGCAGTCCCATGTCTTTCATGATACTTTTGAAGTGAAAAAGAGACGATGCAAGCTTGATGGATGGCATGTGACCATTGATTGTCATATGCTGTCCAAATTCCTGGGTTCTAGACTGGGTGTAAATCATAATAGGGAGGAGTCCATTGAGACAGATCTGTGGAGTTGTCGGCATGCATCGGAGATACGGCCCGCTCCCTGCGATGATTCCGAGGGACTCTTTGTCTTTGGTTGCTTGTAATATAAAATTACCTTCTTCGTCGCGCTCGAGTGCAATGCACAGGGAACCCACATAGGATCGAATCACATGGTCCTCTGCGTTTCCACGGATAAGTTGCAAACAATCCAGTCGGGACATGCGAAAATTATAGACCTCTGTGCCTATTTTGAGGGAGGCCTCGATGATCTCAGGGTTGTGAACTTTTGATTTGATCTTCGATGGGGGTGGTACCGTAGACAGTATTTGTGTGGGCGCGGGCTTTTATAGTTTGTATATCGATAAACGTGTTTGCCTTCTGACGAATGACAGCAAATAAGTTTTCAGACTGTTGATTGTGTAATAATTTGCGTTGCATTTGGCATTGTCCATGCGTTCATGATTTCTTCTACTGATTTGGAATTATCTTTCGAAAACTCCTGCTTTAGTAATTTTTTGACACTATCTCTGATTTCGTTTTGGAAACTTTCTTTCATATTTTTGTAGTTGGTATCGACTTTATCTTGGCCAATAACTTCAGTGGCTGCCCTGGTGGTAAAATCTCTAGACAACTGATCTTTCATTGACTTTTCCTTTTGTTGGTATTTATCATCGATTTCTTTAACTTTGCTTACGTAGTAGTCCTCCATATCCCTCAATTGCGTGTCCACCTTGTTAGCCAATGTTATTACATTTTGCATTTCTTGAAATTTTTGGGAGTAGGTGCTTGCACCCTGCAAAGCAACATGCAACAAGTCGTAAGAAAACGAAAGGTTGTCGGTATATCCCATGCTAGCATTATATATCAAAATATTCAGGACTCTTTTCGCGCGCTCTTGGAGGGTATCCCCACTCGTCAACGTGGCATATCCAATTTTTTGATCGTTTTCGGCGGGTTTGAAGTAACGTGTCGAACCATCTGTTTGAACCGCAATTATGCACTTTTTATCTATGAATCCTATTTTGTTATAATTTGTAATTTCAAGACTTTCATCAGTGATCTTGACTTCGTTTTTCTCGAGTGTGTATGTGGGTTGGGGGTTGCCAGACGACGACTCTTGCCATAGTTTACCCTTGAAACCAAGATTTATAAAGTCGTTGTTGGAATATCCCACCTGTCTGTATGAACTTAATTGATAAGATACCTTGGATGTGCTAGAAATTAGCCTATTATTCCTCCACTCGTCATTGGATTCGAGCATTTTACTATTTTCCAATTTGTTCAAAGTTTCTGTGCTGCCTCTCCTAATATCTTTTACAGAATCTGTTTCCAGATACTTATCTTCGTTTTGAAACACTTGAACCCAATATTGTCCAGGGGGGTAATATGTGATGTAGTCTGCATGAGGAACTGTTAATGTCTTGACGTCGGGAGTTTGACTCGTATGGTACTTATTACATAATTCAAAACGTAGCTTTTCTTGAAAGAGCTCCTTGCCAATAGACGGTTTTTCGCCACCTGTCAGTATAGAAAATCCGAAATCTATTTTGGGGGTCTCGAGTAGTGTTTTCAGACGTTCGTTGAGTTCTGTGGCGTCCTTTGACTTCAAAATCTCCTCTTTCAGTGCTTGATCTGCGTTCAATTCAAATAAAAACCACTGGAGTGTGGGGGTCTCGAGTAGTGTTTTCAGACGTTTGTTGAGTTCTGTGGCGTCCTTTGACTTCAAAATCTCCTCTCTCAGTGCTTGATCTGCGTTCAATTCAAATAAAGAGTGGTATTTTTGCAGAGCGTCCCATGTCACTTGGTACCAACGGGACTCGGATGATATATGCTTTTTAAGGTCTGTCCACACATCACTAGCTTTGATATCTGGTCTATTCATAAGTTCAATTATATCATTTACCTTACCGGCAGTCTGGTTGTTTGGTTTTTCGAGGAGCTTTGCTACCATATGAGATATATACCTTTCGGCATCCTCTTTAGAACCCTGTTGTGTGGACATATGTACTGGTGTGCAGGAAATGCTTTTATATGATGCTATGTTGCCCAGTCGATTATCGTGGCTGTTGGTAGGGATTGTACGGGTGGTGTCTCAAGTTCCAGGTCCATTGTTGCGTCGCGGGATTTGAGCATGCGATACAGACCAGAGGGTGTGATGCAATTGGTGTTGGTGGTGGGTGGGAGGATTCCGGCAACTTTGAGTACGTCTGCATTGAGCTTGCTGCAGAAGGTCTTGTGAGGCGGGACCTCTGTTGTGAGTCCAGTGGCATGGCGCCATAGAGTGCTTCTGTCAAAGGACAGCCCCATACTAGAAATTTCTTCACAGGCCTGTCGTAATATGGCATACTGCTGTGTGGTACATGGGATCTGTAAGCATGTATACCTACGGCGTTCGAAGGAGCGCGCTACGAAACGCACTGGGGTACTGTTATAAATAGTTAACGCCCTGTTGTCTTCCAGTTGCAATTCACAATGACAAAATGGAGGGTCAAAAAGTGCTACGGCTCTATTCCAGGGATTGTACTCATCCATGGGGTCATAGAACCACATACGGACAATGTGATTTTGGTTTATTTTATTTCAAAGCAGGGCATTTATACATTTACATGCACACATTTAAAAACAAATTTCAATCTACCAAGCCCGAATAAAATCGCGCGCCTTACTTTTCGGGGTGGGCTGAGAGCTTGCTGTCTTGAGGGCCTGCACCTTGTCCCCGATGCTCAGCGTCGCCTTCTGGGTCTCGTGAAGTTCTGCACTCAGTTTGTTATGCTGCTTGTTCACAAACTCTTTATCAGCCTTCAGTGACATATTCGCCTCTAGTTGCTTGACCGTTTGCTGAATCTTCTCGAGACTTCTGTGCTGTGCAGGTGACGTGACTGAGGAGGAGGGCTTGAGGTCCTGCATCTGTTTTTTGAGTTTGGTGTCAACATTGCTGATAATCCTCTTTTCCATGCTCTGGAGACGCTGTTCGATGTCGTTGTCGACAACAGACGATGTGAGATACTCGATGTTACTCTCGATGCCGGCCAGACGACTGTCGCTCCGTTTCTGCATCTGCTCGAGGCGGTTCTGGCGTTCCATGTGACTCTGGAGTTCGTTGACCACTTCGTTTGCAAACTTCACGTTGATCGAGTCGTCACTCTTCAGCGACCTCGAGCTCTGAAGATTCTGGAAGAAGTCGCTGCTGATAGCCTTTGCCATCTGGTCGATGTCAACGTGTGCGTCTCGTGCCGCGCGCGTGCTGCGGCCCGTTTTGGTCTCTGAAAACCCCATCCATGCCTCGGGTTGCTTGGGCGTGTTCTTGGCCATATACATTCCCCGGGTGTTCTGGTCATTCTGGGATGGGGTGTTGAAGTTCTGTCGATAATCTACGAGACCAACGTTGCTAAAGTGCTGCCTCTCTTGTGGTGCCTGTAGTTGTACTTCTCGCGACGCTGTCATTCCAGCGGTGGCAAACGACATTAACTCTTCTATCTATGTGTTAAATATACGTCATCCGTGTTATCAGACCGGATTTCTGGACAGGGAGTTTTCAATTGAAACTGTGATATAAACAAGGATGATGGCTGCTCCAAGGTACAGCAAGACGACGTTTAACAGCGTTGATTGAGCATTTACTGTGCTAAATACTCACTAATGGGGGGCATATTAATCCAGAAGTACTCGCGTACACGATCAAGTTAAAAGTACAGACCACGAGGGATGACATGGTGCGCAGAGCAACGATGCTACTGGCTGCGGCGCGACCCCGAGCAGAGAGGTGCCCGATGCCATTGAGTAGAAAGTATATACCCATCATGAGTGTCGCAGCTGCAGATAGCGCGCAGTTGGGGTTGCAGATAAAGATGGAGATGATAAGGATCAGACCGATAATCATCAAGTTGGAGATCATCATCAGCCAACTCTCTGCGATCTCAGAGCCAGTCGGGTAACGTGCCGCGGACACACAGAGAAGACAGACCACACCTGTGGCGCAAACCGTCATATTCATCATGATATACGGGCTGCTATCGGAAATGAGCGCCATGCAGCTCAGGAACACCGCGAGAACTTCGACATAGTAGGCAAACTCGTATGTGATGAGGCTTTCATCGAGCGTTTCATCCCATATCACGTCTGCGTTGAGAATGCCGAGGTGGCTGTAGTGCACCCACAACATACTGCTGAATGATATGGAGAGACACAGAGGCACACAGAAGAAGATATAGTCTATATTCCCCACCTCCACCTCAAGAGTACTATTTGTGCCATTTTTCCCGATGGTGGTTGTAAGGAACTGCAGACTGGAATCAACCGTTTCGTATCCCTTGCTGTGCTTGAAAATGAAAACACTCAACAACACAAACGGCTGTAGAAAACACAGACAGATGATGAAACGACGCAGTAGAAGAGGACAACTCGGCAAATCACAAGAGTCGTACAGCAAAGACTTCATACCATGGAAAATACTGCCCCCGCAGTGCAACATAAACAGAAACGCCCCTACAAACACAATATGCCACGATTCGAAATGAACGTTTATTGCTGGAAACACCCGTAATGTGTGTATAAGTGCCTAAAATTAAAAAGACTGCTCAGAACCTAAGCATGGAGTCCCTCTTGCAGACGATGCAGTCCTTGGGCAGATCGAGAAACCTTTCGAATAACTCTTTACGAGCTGGCCAGATCTCATGCTCGATTTTGTCGCGCGTGTCCTGGGTGACGGGCCTGAGGTAGAAGAAGATCATGTTGCCGAGGCTCTGCATAATCTTGACGACCTTAAAGTGCTGCTTGGTCTGCACAAACTCGGCATACTCGATGCAGAGGAGACTGTTGTTCTTGAGGATGATGCTGTGGCCTTGCTCGATGTTACGCGCTCCTTTAGTGGTGAGATCAGTCCAGCCAGTGTGAGTGCATGGGACGCGAAAGCCATACTTCGTGTTGTCGTTTTCGGCTTTCTTCGCGACCTTCTTGGCTGGCTGCTGCATGGTAGAAGACGAGCTGGACGGCCTCTTGTTTCCGGATACAACAACTGTACCAGGCAATCCAGATACCACACTAGAGGAGCCTCCATTCGACACAACAGACGCACCAACACTCACCGCCTGCGGCAAAGAAAGCTGGCTGGACTTCGAAGATGTCGGTGGAGCATTGCGTATGAAACCCTTTTTCTTGAGATTCTCCAGAATCGAAGGATACCTCGTGCGTGTGAGGAGAATCTCCTGGTTCTTGATGTTCCCAGCCGCGATCCATTCGAGAACGAAGTAGTTGGAGTATGGAGCTGCGTTGATGAAGACCGTGCGGATCTCGTTCTCGGTCATATCACGTGTAGTGTCTATTATCAGAGTCACCTCGTAGAGGGGGCAGAGCTGGTCGGTGAACCTGGCAACGTTCACGTGTCCCTTCTCCGGTGGCGCGACGAGGTTGGTGATGGGCTTGCCACAATCAGTCTCGCCGAAATCCCTCTGGTTCGTAGTCCCAATCGCGGTATGGCCCTTGTAGTAGTCAGAGACGATGACCTTGTAGTGGATCTGCGTGCCAACCAAGAAGGCCTTGCAGAACTGCAGGGATGTGAGCATAGAAGATGATGTGTTGATGCCAATTCCAAAGGCAGCCCTCAGCACATGCTTCTCTGAGAAGCCCCAGTCCCTAATGGCATCCGCGGCAGCTTCCCCTGTTCCATGGAAGACCCATTCGCTGACAGGGTTGTCCATCATGGACTTCCCAAAATCAAGGAAGCGGTTGCGTACATATCTGTTCTGGATCCTCTCGATCGATACAACTTTCCAACAGCGAAATGCAAAGTTTCGCGACCCATCAAAGCCGATGCCCTCCACCTTCTGTGGCTCGCTGTCGTACATGACGAAGGAGTAATTTGAATCCGCGACCATCATGCCCTGCTGGATACTGCACAAAACCCTCTCGACCTCGCCTTCACATGCCGACTTGATAGTGTAGTGGTCGTCATCTCCTCTCTTCTCGCATTTCATAATCTCCACTTTTTTCTTGTCGGCACCCTCCTCCCACAACTGCTGCCACGAGTCGGCTGTTTTCTGTGCTTTGTCTTCATGCTCTTCCTCGAACTTATCCACATCAAACAGAACACTGAATTCATCGTATCCCAGAGAGTCTTCTATCAGCTTCAGTGTATCCCTATCGCTTTCACTTCCGGGTTCAAGTTCGAAACCGAAAGGGTCCTCGGAGGCATGCTGCATATAGATTTTAGGAGAACTGTTGGAATGAACCTTTTTATGCTAAAATTGAAATTTTAGCTAAAAAAGTATAGATTTCAGCTAAAAAGATTTTAGTAAAAACTGTTTATCCTATATAAAGAAAGCATATCAGAACATCGGCCAATAGCATGGTGCTCAAAGCAACCTGCCCATATTCGAGTACTTTTCAAAAAAATCTGGGGGGTGGTGAAAAGGGTGAAGAGTCTGCTGATTGCCTGAAGTGCGAGACGTGTGGCGTAAAACTGCCCGACGACAAGTCACTATTCGCACACAAGATGTTCTGGCACGCGAAGTCAGAACCAGCTGCATTTTGCTAGGCACGTAGACGTACAAAGTGGACATTTTGCTATTTGAGAGTCGCTTTGTGTTTCCAATAAACTATTTCTGGTTTTATTTTTATGCCTTTATCAACACCTTCTCACTGGTGGTAGTGGTTTGTTTGCTATCACCCATATGTGCCGTCGAATGCTGGAGTGTCATTTCAAAGTCGAAGGACAGCATACATTTCCTGTCCGCGCACATTATGCAGTGCAAGTATGAGAGTGAGGGGGGTGCGTGGATTCTTCCGTGGATGCTATTCTTCTGCTTCGTCGGTCTATTCATCGCATGGCACCACACGTGGTGGCAACTGTACAATGTAGCACGGTTCCAGCATGGGAAGATCACATCCTATATGCCAGTGTGTCTGGTAGTGGACGTAGGTGTCTTGGTCGGTGTGCTGGGTGGCTACTTGGTCGTGCAATACGACCACCAGTGGTTGTCTGGTCAGAGTGCGTGCTCCGGTGGACCCACGGGAGCCCCATACGATCCATCGCAATTTCATGGCGTCGGGGTAATATTGCTCCTGATCGGAGTGTCGCTGGTACATATAACAACATCATACGAGTATATGTGCGGAGTCTTGAGTAATAGTGAGCATTCTTTTGCGAGACGCTGTCTGTACCTTGATTTTGAGGTGCTCTACTTTGTAAGTGCCGCTTTTTTCATAATTTTGTTCCTGACTGATAACGTAATCGCGTCTGTTGTTCTTGAATATGTTACACTGTTTGTTGTGCTGGGTATGAGTTGGTTCAACTTCTATGTATTTTTCCGGACTCACGACCGGCTCAATCGATGGACTGTGCCAGACCACATGAGCGACACCGTATTTGGCAAAAATTAATTTCTCAGTCACTTTATTATGGGGTGTACCTTTCTCAGTTTGAAAAAATCTTTCAAAAAGGAGGCCTCATCGCTTCCATAAATGAATTTCGAATCTAATTCGACGCGGCACTCGGTCTTGTTTTTACATATCTCTTGAGTGACATAATCCAGGATCTCAGACGCTTTACCACGACGCCGCTCAGAGGGATGCACACAGAGGACTGTGATAAGCCAGTAGGGTGCCTCCCAGTCGAAACCGTCATTCTCTGGGATTTCATATCGCAGAAGACATAAACCAATGATTTTGCTGTTTCGCTGCATGAGAACAACGACATCGTTTTTCATTAGCCTACTTGTACTCATGTTGAATTTTGAGTTACACGTTTCAATAAAGTCCATTATCTGGCGACGATACATTGACGTCAAAGGCTCTACGTGGGTGTGGTATAGTAGCATCGTACAAATCACACTAACATTATAAATAAGTTTTCGATGTTGCGGGATTTTGCATTTAAGTTTTAACTCGTCTGAATGATACTCAAATGGGTTATCGCGGCTCTATTCCTATCAAATGCATTTGGTTTAAACATTTCCTGCTGTGATGTATGGAATGAGTACCTTGCAAAGATCAGACTCTCCAACGATGATAATTTTATAGAATGCACTCCAGAAACATGCATGAATGCACAGCACATCAAACACTTCCTACGAGAGTCGAGAACCCTTGTTGGCAGAGAAGTACTCACAGAAGAGCTGACGTGGGACAACGCTAGTCTCAGCAGTCCGACATTAGCAGAAGTGTTAGTCCTGGCCTACGTGGGTCGGCATTTCACGGTGTCGAATAGCTACGAAACACAGCAACACCCATTCTTCAGATTCCACGGCGCACTAGAAAGTCTGACGTTGATTCGCCCGCAGTGCTCTTTTGAGCGCACCGTGTACCTCTGTATGATAGTCGTGACAGTCGTCGTGCTCATCGGCACGATCATACTACAGACAATGCGGGAAAAAACAAAACAAGTCGCAGAGACCTGTGAGATGCCACAGCACGAAGGCATGCCCATCGGCCCGATAGAGCTGCGCGTGCCGGACTCTCTACGCAGGCGCAACTGACACGGCATGTTTTTTTTGAAGTTCTGTCAGAAGAGAGGAGGAGAATTCAAGCTCGAATGTTTTTTCCATATGCTGCAGCCACGCGACCTTTGAAAACAACATGCTGAACGAAGACGGCTCAAACGCCTCGATACGGTCAAGAGCTTCGCGATAATTCAAGTCGGATATGGTACGCAAAATCCGATTTCTTTTCTTAATGGGCTTTTTTTGAATTGATATGCGCCTCTTGTTCGCAGGATCTCCTTCAATTCCCTGTGTAATGAACTAATTAAATACTGACACTGACAAACAAAATAAAAGAACTTACCTGACCACGTATGGATGACTTCTTTTTTGCCTCGAGTAGTCGGGTTGGGATGCGGAGCTTGCGCGTGCCGTCTTCGAGGACCTCCACGTTGATAAAGTCCTTGGTGAGGCGAACATTTCTAAAAACGGCCTTTTCAAGCCGCTGCGTCATGCGGTAGAAAAGACCATTAATTTTTATGGTAGCAATCTGCTCTCGCATCGGCGTGTCGGGGACCTGTAGCCAAAACACGTGATTTTCGCTGCGCTGCACTTCTTTGAAAACCATTCCAAAGTCAACGGGGGTTGGTAGTAAAATCTCAATGCCTGCCTTGACTATCTCAAGATGTTTCATGTCTATATGTTTCGTTGTAGTCACCACGCAAGGAATTCAAAGCAGGGAATTTCTAAAAAATTTTAGTGATTTTCCGTCGTGCTTATTCGCACGCGCGCCCTGTGAATATAGTTGCTATTTCTGGTTCTATTTGTTATCATACGCACACTGCACACAAATGTTCTCACCGAATATTTGTCCAGCGCAGTATCGCGCGTGCATTTGGTACCAGTAATGTGCGGGCGCAGACGCAGGCGTGGCAGCTGAATAGTCAAAGACTCTCCACTCTCGATTTGGAGTATTCGCGACGGGGGGACGCGAACTTCTACGTCATAAAAATAATTTTCTACATCCTGGTATCCATCGAGACGCATCAATTCCTTTTTGATGTCCTTCCGCCTCATTTTCACGGACACGTTGGAGCCTGTGTCACGGGTGCCAATGATCCACACATACGACTGGTCATTTGTTTCGATTACTCGTCTTTTATTAATTTAAATAGATCACACCTTGCATACGCGATTGTGTGTCAAGCACCAGCAGCAAATGCCCTGTTTGCAATCTACGCACTCTTCACATGCTTCCATGTAGCAATCCGGACACGATGCATCTGCACCCGAATCGCGGCATCCCTGGCACAAGACCCGCATCTCACGACACTGCCCATTGCAGTAGGAGCACTTACATGCGTCAAAGACACAGACAAGTTTTGCCCTCTTTTTGCGTGGCATGGCAGGTCTTTCGAATGGTGATTGGAATTCAGAGTCTTTTAAAGGCTTTATGGTTTTTTGAGAGATTTTAGCAGCAGTGCTTATAAGCACATCCTTTTGATCGAAGCGTGAGAAACAGGAGCATGCACGCGCGTCCACAGTGTGTGGGATGCATGGGATCTCGCGAGGAACGCCCTGCTTCGTATGCCTTTGTCACATACTTTGGTAAGAGTGCGGTCGGCGAGATCAAGAAAGAACTTTTCGAGGGCCGCGTCAAAATGCTGCCCGGTGTGACAGTATACTGTCGCAAATGTCGGTCGATGAAAGCAGTTTCGACGCACAGTGACTTGCAGGAAGACCTTGTCTCGTTTGAGAGACGCAGGAGAGAATGGAGAGAGATGCACTCTGCAATGAGTGATATTCATATGCACTAGGATATTTAAGAATTTTGATAGAGTTACAAGTAAAGTATTACTTTTCGTTGAGATCATGCCCGAATCTTATGAGTTCGGGGGACATGATGTCCTGATGGTGTTCAATCTTTTGGCGTCGTATCTGGAAAAGAAGGCGCCAAATGGGTCGCCGTTGCAGGACCCTCTCAGGAAGGCGTCTAAGAGAGAGGATTGCGTGAGCTCAGAAACCAAAGTCAAGAAGGCGAAGGTCGAAAACAAGGGATGGAACTTTTTTTGGGGAAGCAAAAAGGAGGGGGTCTATGGCCTCCCTTCCGATCTGAATCTCCCGGACACAGATGCTGCCATGTGCTTCTTTGCAGTTGTGACATCGTTTATCTTTGTGAGCGACAGGGTGGAGTCGTTCGACGACGCCCTGTGGAAGATTGCGTTGGTGGCACTGGTGATGGCGAACGGCAGCACCGACAAAGACACGCTGGAGGAAATCTTCGACGGTTGGGTGAAGTATCATCAGAACATCCTCGAAGGTCTCTCCAAGATTGTGGAGTCGAAAGCCGCGAAAGAGCGCGAGAACTCATCGGAAGCTGCAGGTGGGGCGCGGGCTCTGACGAAGAAGGAGCAGGTCGAGGAGGTGACGGGAAAATTAGATGTGAATATCAGTGAGCGGGCCTTTGAGTTTGTATTGCAGCATGGCGTCGACGACCTGAAAGACTATACCAGGTCTCCTACCCTTCTCCTCCGCGTCACAAAGTGGATCCAGGTCTTTGGTGCAGAGGGTATCTGCATCCTCTGGCTGTGGGGCGCAGCTTTGGCGGGCAACACGTGGGTGTTGGAGACCAGCAGCGAGTTTGATACATTTCTACTCGCCATGATTACCATCATCCAGACACTTGAATTCTCGGAGGACAAGACTAACTTGTGTAACGCGATGAAGAACATTCTCACTAAATCTTTTTCAGAGACGCAGTGCGTGCAGAATATGCGGGGGGGCTGGATGGTATTTCAGATGGAGATGGGTCTTGAGGACCTTCCCAAGTACACGGTCCCTATCATCATCAAAGAAGAACCGGGTGTCGAAAACCCCGACGAGGAATCTGAGAACGAAGACAAAGGGGCTTCTTCCGGTCTTGGACGCGGAGGGGCTTCTTCCGGTCTCGGACGCGGCGGGGCTGCTGCTGGTCGCGGACGCGGAGGGGCTGCTGCTGGTCGCGGACGCGGTGGTGGCAGGGCTCCGGGTGGCAAAGGCAAGGAGAGAGCGGATGACGACATGGAAGAGGATGAATCCCTCAGTCGTAAAGGGCCTGGAAATGAGGACGTGAATTCCGACTCCGTACCTGCACTACAAGACGACGAAATCATGGAGAAGGTTCTTGAAGTGATTGGCGGTGAAGACGACGTTAAATTCAACCACCCTCACAAATATCTCACCAATTGCCTTGAGAAGCTGTGTGCGGACAAGGACGTGAAGAAGAGGCTTGATAAAACAGGCCTAACGCTCGAACTTCTTTCTGACTTCGAAGAGGCGGACATGGAAACCCTTTTTCCCGCGAAGAAGATGAAGAATATGTCGAACTCACAGAAGTTTGAGAAAGCGCGTGATATCTTATGCGCAATGCTCTACCTCACAGTTGGGCGCCCGTACTTGAACTGGAACGAGTACTTCAAGAAGAACTTTAAGCACCTGGGAACGCTGGGTGGCAAAAAGATTCTCAGTGCCATTACGGGTTGTATTCCCTTCAAGAAGAGCTCGGCATGCTGCAATCAGGCCCATAATGCCCTCAAGACAGCCACACAGATCCTCGCGAGCAGCCAGGGATTGTCGGGCAAGGTCAATGTGACTTTGCCGAACAAGCCCAAGAGGAAGCACGAGAGTCTTGGTGCTGGAATAGACGATGACGAAGGCGAAGATGCTGGAGAAAAGGCTGACAAGGGGCCTGTTGGCAAGAAGCCAAAGGAGAATCCGAAAACGAAAGGCGGCGAAGACGGGGATGGTGTCGATATGGGGGATGGTGCTGAGGACGAAGGCGATGCGATGGCCGAAGCCTTTGCAGATGCCTGTGTTCACCACATTGAAGATCCCACACTCTTTCCAGTGGATCTCAACCAGAATCACAAGAAGGAAGCGGCGAAGGCGGTGTATTCCGGGTTCAAACCCGAACTGAAGAGTTTGTTGTCGGCTTTACTCACAAACAAAACTGTCGAACAAGTCGAGGCTGAAACTCTTACGTTGTACTTGCGGCTGATCACGTCGGATAACTGGGAGGCGGCATTCAAGGACGGGAAGTTTCCGAAGGACAAAGTAGATAAGTTCATGGGAAAGCACAGGCAGGCGTCTGCCGCCGTTGCCAGGGCAGCTAAAGGAAAGGCTGGCGGGTCGGCTCGTTAGATTTTCCATTGCGTGGTCCATCGCTGTGGGTGTCTCACACCCACTTTACTCTCTGGAGGCATGTGATTCGAGTTCCATGCCGACCTCTCAGCACCTTTATGGTGTTTGCGTGCATTTGATTGTGTGTGGTACTTTTTAAGTGCCTAGGCGAGGGGGGCTTTGCCCCCCACAGCCATCTAGTATTGCACCATGCACTTTAATGGAGTGTGTGGTGCCTTGAGTGATACAGGCATGAGGTTTTATTCTCATAGCCATTTTAACGCTGGCGTGCGCGTGTCATGCTTTCGCAGATAGATACATTTTTGAGAATACAAAAGTAAAAAAAAAGCAAACAAACTTTATTTGAAATTGAGTCCAAACTCGCGCCATGAATTTCGGGCGCGGACGTGTGATGCGTGGTTGCCTGGAAAGTGAATTTGACTCTGTGGGGTTTCATAGGCAACGATGTGACACCCGTCGCGCGCGCCCTTTCGCACGATCGAGACCTCGACGGTATTTTTTTTACCTGCTATGTAGCCTGTTTTGTTTTCGGTGTGTCGCACATCGATGGTGTAGCCCATGGACAGGTCCAGCGCGACGCCATCGCGCACAAATCCAGCCAGAATCTCTGCGCGGTAGTTGTCTTCGGGTATATGCATGACACAATTGAGTGCCTCGCTGTTGTCGAGGTAGGCACTGACAATCTTTCCGACTGGGGCGCCCGCGTGCTCTATTTTGACTGGAGTTCCATGCAGCGACCTGGTGTCCACGATCTCCTTGAGCTCGGTCTGGGTGAAATAGAGTCCATTGTATGTGTTTCTTTCTCCGCGGGGGTTGCACACTCCCAGCAAAAGCGTTGCGAGTGTATTTGCCGTCATAAATAGACTGCGCGGAGCTACCACATTCGCGTGTTGCCGTGAAAGTTGAGAGCGACCAATTGCTCTGGACTCGTCTCTCGAAATAGATACTTAAATTTGTTTTCGGTATCGGTTATGTACTTTGCACGGAAGTCCAGCTTTCTACACAGGTCGTTCTCCGACGGGAGTACGGTACGGAGCTCTGAGATGCAGGGCAGAACGGACACACCGTGCACGCGGATTCCGTGGCGCATAAGGTACAGCAGACCAATTGCAATCTGCCGAATGTCCGTGTTCTTGATTTTCATCTTGAGATGAGCCTTGCACGGCCGCAGGAGATTGCAGGCGTGCTGTGTGCACACCTTACACAGTTCGACGGTATTCGTATGCTCACTGATACTCAGGACCTCCTGCATGGCCGTGGAGATGCGCGACGCGAGGTCCTGGACGTTGTCTCCGGAGTATACGTTGCGCTTCCTGCTGTACACGATGCAGTTGTCGTCGTATTCACAGGCCATGAAATTTTGGGACTTCAGACAGTACCCGGTAATGTTACAGTAGAGCGCGTCCGACTCTTGCGTCGTCTGCGTGCATGTCTCGGCGTTGCATTGGTGCACAAAACCACAGAGGGTGCACCCTGCGATATGGAAGTCGATTTTCTCCCACTGGCATTTGTGGTAGGCATAGCACTTGTCGACTAGCACAAATGGCTCCCGCAGCCGTTTCCAAGCCTCGATGTCGTTCGTTGCTGTGGACTGTTGTGTGCACGAAGCACTGTCTTTTTTGTAGCTGTAAAAAATAAATAACGGGACTGCTTGATTTGCCTGCTTTTAAACAATAATTACCATGATGTCTACTATGTCACTCATTACAAAGGGAATTGATAGAAATTCAATGAGATATGCGATTTATGCAGACAAGTTAGTCGATGCGCGTGAAGAAGTTTCATCATCACCCAGACTCTATCACTGTGTTTTGTGTGCTGAACCCCACGAGGTGACACTAGTCAAAGCTAAAGACAAACGATATTTTGAGCCTGCATGGTTTCGGCATAAAGCAGATAATTTTACACCCCATTCTCATGGTGAGAGTAATATTCATTTCAAGGCCAAATATCTATTACAGTCTAAAAAGGGCCAATATTTCTTTGATGTGTTCAGGTGCAATACCTGTCCTAACATGACAAGAGTGGTTACAAATGAAGGAGAGGTCAAGATTGAAAAGCAGGTTGGTGTATATAGATGTGATGCCATATTATATGGTGCTATCTTACAACAGCGTATTTTTGCACGCAACGAAAACATGTGTGTCAAAGAAAATCAAACTGACGCAGTGCTGGAAGTCTACCACACACATAAAACCGAAGACGACAAAAAATCTAGCTTACGCGATCGAGGCATGATATTTGCCGAATTTGAAGCGAAGCACGTAATTGATAAGCTCAGTACCATTTCCTCTCATTCTAATCTGGTACAATTACAGAATATTGCCTGTCAACATCAAAAGTGTGATGTATGCTTCATGTACAATTGCCATGATATTCATATGATGTGTTTGGTTGAAAATAGTTGGGAGACATTTCATATACAAAATGGGATTCAAATATATGAGCAACTGTGCGATGAGAAACGACTGCGAAAAAAACGTCGTGCACAATCAGAAGCTTTTGAGGACGCTCGGCAACAAGAATTGAGAAACAAAAAGCCAAGGAAAAAAGCTCTATATATCAAAGGCCTAATGCGAAAATGTCCGGAGTGTCAGCAATGGGAACATGTCAATGGAATGAAAGGGATCAGATATGAACGTGCTCCTCAATGGTTTTGTGACAACAAATATTATTACAATCAAAAACTGATTCATGTGTGTAATAATTGCTGTGTATTGTGTCGGTCGTGTGATAAATTACAACCCCTGTCGAATGCATTGCGGTATGGCCTGTGTTTTAAATGCAACACTAAACCACTTTCGATATGGGATAGTGATGATTCTGAGTGAAAAAAATCAAATATATCGGATTTGCTTGATTTGAGTTGAAATTTACAGTAAAAACACATGAAGCAGCGACGCAAATTTCACAACACTGTTTGCATGCAGAGTATCATAACTTCAATTGTAGTCGTTGTGTTTTTTTTTGTTCGTTTGTTTGCGTGGAGTGTGTTGGACACCAATGGGGCCGTGCCTTTGACTTCAGTGAAGGTGGGTTTGCAAAACAACATCACGGCACTTCCAGTAGAAGTAAAGAAGGAGTGTCCACGTGTTATGATAGAAACGAGACAAGGAACTGCGGTGGTCCTGTCAAAGACTGTTTACGACAAATCTCTTGATACAGTCCCGGATCACAAACATACACTATGTGTTATTGAAGTCGGAACAGCTGATGGTCGCGGGACAACGCTAGCATTGATAAAATCCCTGGATTCATGGTGTCGTAAAACAGCTCGATCCTGGAGATTGTTTTCGTATGAGGGACTGTCGGACAAGTATAACAGCGCAAAGAATTTTCTTGGTAATGAAGAGCCTGTTCAAATTGTAAATGAATTAGTAATGACCAAGAACAATCTTGATAATATGGTTTTACCGTACATAGATGCACCAACAGGAGAACGCTTTCCTGGTCTGGGGTTTTATCAGGGCGTTTATCGGATGACCACCACATTGATGAAAGATGGTAAAATGGGTCAGTTTCTTACAACACGCCCCCCATGTGCGCGTGGTGGTATAGCAGACTTTGTCTCGATTGATACAACTAGATACACCTTTTCAGCAATTTTACAGACGCTGATGGACAAGAAGATGGTAGATGTAAATACAGTATTCGTAATGGAAAATGACTTCTGGACCAAAAGTGACGGCACACGAGATACTGCATTAAAAATGATATCTAGGTTCTTCAAAGTTCTGGATGTCAAAGAATATACCTCTGGACATGACTTTCCCTGGGTAAGTTTTCGAATAGAACAGCAGTTTCGACACGGCTCAGAAAAGACAAGGCGCCAATTTATATAGCCATCACTGGAAACCTTTCGTTTATGAAAAAAAGTTACTGACAAACTTCACTTCTAATCCCAAGACGTTCTACAGGAGGTACGGAGTGGTCACGCAGAGAAAACCAAATGTTAGGTGGGAGTTTTTTGACTTCTATCTTCTTGACATCAATTTTAGGAGCTCCTACAACGACATCTGTGACATCATAACCAAGTTCGTCCATCCAGGTCAACATACGAGCAGAAGGACATACCCCCCCGTGTGCTGAATCTTGATTTTTATCTACCTCAATGATAATATGCCTCACAATGTTGTGGCATAATAAATGGAAAGCCCCATCCAAGACAAATGGCTCATATGTTTCCACGTCGATTTTCATCAACAAGACATCTTGATTGATAATCTGATCAAGGGTCACTGAAGTAACATAATCTACACCATATTGTCCAACTATATCCTTGGCTGGGACATCCTGAATGAAAAAATTGCCTGCGTTGGTCTCGGCAGATGTTGGTTTGAGAAAAACCATTTGATTAGAATTGGATACTGCCATATTATAAACTTCCATTCGTCTTCCAAATCCCCGATTTCTTTCTATACTGGACACCAATCGGTCTAGATTGAAGCGCATGGGCTCGAAAGAAATAGTACGTACACCATACGATGCGGCCGTGAGAGAAAAAAACCCTATATTGGCCCCCACGTCCACAACAAGTTGGGCAGCCCGTTTTTCTCTTGGAACTTTTTGCAACACGTGATGGAAAACACTTAGAATATATTCATCCCAAGTGCCTTTGTCATGGATTTGAGCGGAGATGTAAATGTCTTCGTTTTTAGGGTCATGTGTATTGATGTGTATTGAGCAATTTCCATTCTCATCATACACTCGAGTCCAGAAAGGTTTTTTGAGATCAGGAAATATTTTATACTCTTGATGAACTGATTCTAATTCGACACAACAATTTTGTTTCGGAATATTTTTTGCTCTTTCACAAATTCCCGTGGTACTCCTAGGCCAAGAAATTGTTTGGTCTTGGCACGTTTGACATTTTGCAATAGTATATGAAAACATAATGTCATTCAGAATGTCTTTTGTCCTTCTTTGAAGAAAATTCTTCTTTTTCGAGGATACATTGATTGCATTTTTATCGTGTGTGATAGCATTGCTTACAAGGAGAGTCGAGTAATTTTGTACTCCAAACCAAATTATAAGAAACACAACAAAGACAACATTTTTATCTATCCTCGTCACAATTTTGTAAGACTTATCTTCCAAGCAGAATCATTATCTATAATAAATATATATATCAAGAACTAGTCATAGCGTTTATTGAATGTATGTGTGGGTGGTACTTTCAGTCTTTTTGTGCGCCTACAGGATACCGCAAGCAATCAGAAGTAAATCACGACATTCATGTTCTCTTCGAGACTCTTGCGCAGAAGTTCTCGCCCCCCGTCAGAGATGTAGTTTTGGCGCAGATCAACCAACTTCAGGTTAGGAAACCGTGGAAGGTACCGAGCCAGGTGTTTCAACCCATACTCGGTAATAACGTTGTCAGGCAAACTCAAAGTCTCGAGCTTCTGTAATTGCTGGAAAACATGTTCGAAAACAGATCCCTCGAAACAAGTATCAATCAACGCACAGCGATTGATTTCCAGGTGTAGTAATTCGTCCGCACAAGTGGAATAGAGGCCCGTGATCAGGTTGATGAACGTGTCGGGATCCATACACACATCTTTGATGGCACACTTCCTGAGAGTGGTGATCCTGCGACCCATGAAACGCCAGTGCCAATCTTTAGGCAGCTCCACTCCTCGGATATCAAACTCAACGACAGTGAAGTATTCCATGAATTGAGACAGCAACCCACCATCATTGAAAATCGCTATTTTGGGAGGTCTGCGTACACGAACGACAAGATTGGGCTTCTTGTCTTTGTATACTTCCAGCATCACGAATCGCCAGAATGTCTTACCGAGGAGCAGTAAATACCATCGATCATCCAAGATACGGTTGAATATGTTCTGGACGACTCCAGTCTCTATTTCAGCAAGTCTCTCGAAAAAGTGCTTGGGTTGCTCTTCCTCTTTCACGAGCAACGGAGACTCATTGTGTTTGGGTTTTTTGCCAGCACTCATGCTTTAACTGCAATGTTTCGCATGACCCTATACAGGCAATCTTTTATATTCAATGTAATTCTACATACGCAAAAAAATACAATTGCCTTGGTCGAAATGATATAATATATTTCGGTAACGTGTGGCATACCTAACCCGACTCATACCCTGACAGACCGACGCGGCAACAAATGGACATGCTGGTATTCCATGACCCCCGAGGACGTACAAATGCTCCACTCTGCACGCGAGAACTTCGCGACGGTCTCGGACGAATGCGTCGCGGGTGCTAAAGAGATCATACTGCAGAGCGCACGGACAAATACGAACGCACAATGTCCCGAAAACACAGAGGACATGCGCATGTGTGCCTGCGCCGACTTTTTGTATGCCTTCGACACCTCAAACTCATTCCACGTGTTTGTGCGCACGTCGGACGAAGATAGGGAGATCCGCGGGTGGGTGATGGAGGGGGAGGCAGACATGCACTTTGCAACCCACGCGACCTTTGATATCGTGCAGCTGTCACTCAACTTCTGAGATGATTCTAATGTGATTCATGTTTTGAAATAAAAGGGACAAGTTCTATTGGTCAATTAGCAATCCCATGCCAATGCAACCTTCTGCCCTTGGACTCACGTGTCATGACGCACTTTCTATCTTCTCACAAAACGAGACGCTCCGTCTACAAGCAGAGGTCTCAGAGCTGAAAATAAAGCTTCGAGAGTTGGCAAACATTTGGAAAAAGAAATGCGAGAGACAGAAGGAGAAGATTGCATGGGCACGTCGTGAGATGTATGACGTTGATATTCGCACCGGATGTTTATGGAGTGATTGTCCAGCATGCGGTGTTTACGCCGCAGAGGTAGGTAAATGCATGTGTCCATTGAGAACTTGCCTATGCAGCGAATGCAGAGACGACGAAGACACGGACGAAGCAGCTAAAAAATGTTTGGATCTAGACTCAAACTTGCCATCGCCAATCTCTTGTACCTACGAAGAGGCTTGTGAAAGCTTCGAATCAGAGTTGTCTGAAACAGAGAATTGATTTTAGCAGACTTTTATATAAGTGAAGGAAGTATTGCTCTCGAATGAAATTCAGAACCATCACAAATGCTGGTGTCTGTCGGTCTTCCCGATATCAGTCTAATCCCCCCGGCGACAGTTCTTTCGAGGTCCCCACCGCATGGTATTCCGATGCGGATGATGCCACCGTCTGAGGGCACCATGCTTTCGCCATATAACGCAATTGAGCAAGTGTCTCTGGTACAGGATCTCGACATGTGTCCATGGCAGAATACGAGCTCTGACTTTTTGGAGATGATGTTTTCTCTATATATTAACGGCGTGTTGAACATGGCAGCGATATATCTCATAGTTTTTTTCACGGGGGTATATGTCTACCAAAACAAGAAGTAAGGTCATGCAGATGTTTCATACCCTTCTCTACAGACACAAGCGTTCTTATCAATAGCACCAATGATGCCGTTTGTTGTAGTAGATTCCGCACAGTTGAAACACGCAGTTGTTCCGTAGTTGTGCTGGAATGTGTCTATGGGACACTGCATACAAACAGAAGAGACTTCGTAACTGCCTGGTGGACATGGGAGACAGGCAAAGCCGTCTATGCACCAATTCTGAAGTTGATCGTAATGTGCAAGACTTGGATTATCAGTAAAGTATTGTTGAACCTCTTCAACAGTGCGGGCAGCATAGAAGCCAGACTGGCACTTATGAGCTGAATTCAAAACACAGGTTTGACAGTGATCCTGTCCGGTGTCTGTTTGGTATTCGCCTACTGAGATGTTGCACAGAATACACGATTCTTGTCCGGGTGAATTACTAAAAGAATGTTGCGGACAATGATGACAAATGGTAGAAGTGGCATTACTGTATGTACCAGCTGCACAATCCTCGTATTGACATATGTCTCCGACAGTAGGTATGTTTTGTTTGCCTGTACGAGGACTGCAATCTTCACATTTCCATACATTCTGGTCATGAAGACAGTGCGTGGTTACTTGATAGTCATTACATGCCGTTGTTTGTGTAGCATCACCACAAATCCACTCGCACGTCTCGGCATTTTTGGTGTATCCTGCATTACAAACAAAGAAGCATTCATCTGTAAATGTTGCACCGTCGATGTGGTTGCAGTCTTTGATATAGTGTGGCTGTTTGTAGAATTCTGTTTTGTTTTTGCCTGCTGCTATATCTGTATCATTGCATGCATAATCAGGAAGCAAGTCGATCATAAACATTTGCGTGCTTCCGTATCGCGCGGGGTCGTATTGATCGCCATTCACCTCGCGATTGTACTGTACAGCCGTGACACAGTCAGAGGGATTACCACGCTCCCCGTCGATCTCATCTTCTGTACAGGTTCCATTGAATGTCATTAGCGTATTGTTGTTGCATATGTAACTGTCTGCATTCTCCCTCAATTGATCGAAGTCAGGGCTGCAGGTCTTCAGACTTATCCCTGTGGGTATCCGAGCAAACTCGATGCTGTAGAAGTCATAATACGTGGGTTTTTCTGTGAGCAGTGTAGTATCGTCTATAACTTCACTGAGATGCTTCCACCCAGTGCGTAAGCTAGCATCACAAACATCGAGTGCCACACATTGCGTCTCTCGAAGGTAGTAGGGATAATAATTTTTGATGAGAGCCAACACTGCATTGGCTTCGGAGAGCCCAACGCACAGCACGAGGGGCCGCGTCGTACTCAGTGTCAATTTTGTTTCATCAGCACTTACTAGTGGTAGCTGAAAACAATCGCCATCGCTATCACTCCCAGGCAGTGAAGTTGTTCCCGATTCACAGTCTTCACATGATAGTCCCTCGACAGGTTTTTGATATTTTCCGGCAGGGCATGCCTTGCAAACGCCATCAAAAACCCCCTGCCCCAATGGACATTTACATTCCACTCCAGAACTTTTCAAATGAGCCCCCGAAATAGAAGCACGATACGTAATGAACGTAGATGGGCATGGGACACAAAGGTCTAATGTATCGTTGTAGTAATGGTCTGCTTGGCAATATAATGTACTGAGTATACATTCACCATTTTGCTTTTGACGTCCATATTCGCATTTACAATCTGAAAGAGAAGAAGATCCTCTTTGGCTTGTTGACGCATTAGGACACTTAAGTGGGGTTAGAGAAGCATATGGACAGTAGTGATCAACAGGACATTGTAAACAATTATCTGCAGCAAGCTGTTTGTTGGGGTAAAACCCTTCCAAACAGAAATCACATGATTGCCCTATTGTAGACGTGTACTTACCACTGCTGCAACTTGCGCATGATTCCGCACTTTGTTCGTACCCAGGTGCACACACGCATTTGTCATAATTGTCACTTCCCACGTTTTGTGTTGTCCGGAAGGGTGCACATGGTTTGCACATTAAGTCAGTTTCAGTTGAGTATTTTCCAGTGGGGCATAAAACGCATTTGTTCTTATCCCGCCACCATTCTTGTCCGGCGCCACATTCACAAAAATCCGATCCCTTGGGTGCACCAAGAAGATCACAGTGTATACACGAAGTTCGATCACCTTTAGGGACCTGATTACTGGGACATTCGGTACATGGATCGTATGCATCATCTGCTGGTCGATATTTTCCAGTTTTACATTGAACACAATAACCATCTTTGATGGGATGTATCTGACCAACAAGTTCGTGCCCATCGGGACACTGAGTCATGGGCTGGCAGCCCGCGGGGGATGGGGCCCCAGAGAAATGATTGTCTGGACATGTTCTACACTCGCCTGCATCATGATCCTCACAGCCCACCAACTCCTCTCCGACACCACAATCGAGATATGCACACAGTACACATTTTGTGTAATTCAGCACATAATAATGCGGCTCACATTTTGACTCGCATGATCCTTGCGTTGCGCCCCCACATGATCGGTAGATTAAGTTCCATTCGGGGTTTTCACAGTTTCCCTTTGGCTCGGGCGATTTTGGCACTTCAGAAAATCTTTTCGTATGACATTCCCGACATTGATGTGTACCTCTTGTTTCCTTGAAAAATCCCAGCGGACAAGCCACACATGTACTCTGACAATCATCTTTATCCTCGTGTTCAAACCCTGCAGCACATTCGGTACAATTTTCACACTCTGGCAGGTTGGTCCATGGACCACACTCAGATCGCATATACTTTCCCCGATCACAGGTAGGACATTGAGTACAGGTTCCCATCGTTAGTCCTCCACAGCCTTCATAATAATAAGTCCTTTGACATGGATCCTGGCCATACTTATTATCTTCTCCAACAGAATCACAATCGTTACAGGAGGTATCGCCGGTATTCAACTGAAATTTTCCAGGCTCGCAATCCGAGCAGCCCACTCCACTCAAATTTGCATACTTTCCGGCAGGGCAGTTTGCACAGAAAAGTTGACCCGAGAAACGATACTTCGCATTTGGACATACAGTACATTTAGTTTGTTCGCTGTGATCGAGATAGTAATCAGCTGCACATTCTGTACATTCTATTACATCTAGAGATACTTCTGATTTTTCGTAGTTTTGAGCACATAGTGTACATGTTAAAGTACTATCCTTTTCTTGTACGTGTGTGCCATAGTAGTTTTGTATACACACATACCACCCCGAGTTGATCCCCCCACAACCAACCAACTGTCTATCTGAATAGGTGTATGGATTAAAGTCGCACTGTTCGCACGGCTCATTTGAATACGTTGTCTTGAAATGATCTGGAGAGCATTCTCCGCACTCGTTGGCTGCGTCCCGCATTCGTCCTGGGGGGCAAACCAATTGCACAATTGGATAAGTGTCGTCGTTTTCAGGCCATTTGATTTGTTTTACCTCGAATGGGCTTAGACTCTCGGCTTCATTGCATGTCTCTTCACCCTGACCGAGGGATGTGGAGCCATCTGGACAGATTTGGCAGAAGTTTTGAGTTTCATGGTATGCTTGAGATTCACTGAGTTCATTGTGCTTGGGGTGGTCATGTGGAATGTCCGTTAAGTGTATGTAATAATGATCCTGTGTCATGTCGTCAATATATGTATTTACCGGACATGGAGCACAATCTTCGAGAGTTTGTGCATACCAGGACCTGAAATTTCCACTGTCGTCTTGAGTACACGACATACAAAACCTACCAGTAGTAGCGACTTGTGGATCCAACACCTTACCCCAGGGACAGTATTCACAATCCCCACTGAATACATTGAAAAACTGGAATACTGGACATCCTATACAGTCTTCAATATTATCTGAGCCTGGAGGGGATATCGTCCCTTCAGGTTTGCATACATCACACGACGATCTTCCTGAATCACTCTGGTATTTTGCAATTTCGCACAGAGTGCACTCTGTAGCACCGGCCAGGCTATATGTGCCGGGATTACAATCCAGACAGACGTCACCGACCAGCCCCAAACTTGCATCCAGGTACGTGCCGGCTTGACACTCTTGACACTGATAGATCTTAGTTTGATCGTTATACAAATAATATTCTGTCTCTTCACATGATTCGACACACATCAACATACTTGGGTGGCGAATGGACGAAGTTGGACATGGAGAACAACCAAAAAAAGCCCCATCCGAATGTTGGATTTCATGTGGATCGCACTCGACACACTGACGCAATGTCTCGTTCCAAAATTCATGTTGACTGCATATTGGAGAATTACAAGCTTCGTCGTCGAGTTCTCGTATTTGTCCGTATGTGCAGTTCTGACACGTCACACCCGACCCAGTCATGTATCCCGAGACATCTGAATCTCTCGGACAGCCAGAACACGTTGGTAATATAAGTTGCCCCGAATCATCGTATCGACGCACGAATGCCGCGGTAGAGCTACAAGTATGTGTATCACTGTTTAGCAGTAAAAATGGGAGTGAATTCTCCTGAGTTGGTGAAAGGCACGTACAATCTACGTCTTCACAAATTCTTGTCTCCACATTGTACTTTTGATTATATCCACAACATTTGTCCTGACCATCAGAATCAACAAACGTATCATCAGGACAACGTTCGCATTCGTTGGACGTACTATTAGCGAATTGCGGAAACGTGCATTGTGTGCAGGTTATTTGACCGAGATCGTCCTGTTCTGTTATTTTTCCCGGTGCGCACGTTTCGCAACTATCAAGAGACCCATTTCCCTCGAAACGCGGAAAGTCACAGCTCCTACACTTGTAGCATTTACCGACCAGTTGGTCACAATTACCGGGTAGTGCTTCATACAGTTCGTGTCCAGTGACACACTCTTTACACTCTGTCTGTGCGGTTTCGTCTTGGTATAAGCCATTGTCCAGATCACAAATATCACAAATGTAGTCGGGCATTGTTTGATTCAAATACTTACCCACGGGACATTCGACACAAATTGAATCACTATCGCCTGAATTTGATTCGTGAGACCCCTGTTGCTCAGTTGTATGACCACTGGGACATTGCTTGCAGTATTCAGTGTCAAACTCTTTATACCATCCCCAACCACAAATCTCGCATGTCTCTTCATCGAAGCCATACCCATCTTGACATCTTGGCTGCTTCCGAGCACATAAATTATTGTATGCATATGACATGCAGGTGTGCACATCACGAGAAGGGTATTTACTCGTATATGCAGCACTCTGATTCCCTACACCGACACAGCCTGCGCCATAGTATCCGTCTCTACAGCAAGCCCCACCGAGACAGAAGGATTCTTCCGTTAGGCCAGTACTTGCATAATCTCCCAAAGAATATGTTGGACAGGCAGAGCACATCTGATTTCTCTGTCCGTTGACTGTGATTGTTTCACATTCACATTGTGTTTGACAATCGTCGTAAATTTCACTACCACTCCTGGATCCATGTTGGCTTTTATTGTGACCACGAGAAATCTCATTTGATTGTACGGGAACACAGAATGGTTCGAACACAAAATCAGTGTCACCGATTGGCGAAGCCAGTTGCACTTCACAATAGTATCCGTCTGGACATTCGTCAACTTGTGTAATTTCTCCACCGTCACTCCGTTGAAAGGGCCCAAACACCCAATCAGTACCATTGAAATATGCACCGCACTTATAATGTTGTTCGCATTGTGCTTTTTGCTCCATTGACTCGTCGTAGGTGTGATCCCTCGCAACCGGGAAATACCACTTACCAACATACTCTTCATCGTAGATAAATCCACAGTTATGCCCGTAAATTTCGTCTGGTAGGTCAACGTAGCAATAAGGGCCTGGACACTTCCCAGGACTTGTGAGTTCATCTTCGACAAAAGTCATCCTACATATTCCAGTAGACTCAAATTTTTTCATGCATGTAGTACCATTCTGAAGTTCGTAGCCAAACACACATCGATTTATAGAACATTCAGTGGAGCCTTGATATGACTTTGAGGCAAAATTATTCGCACACAAGCTGCAAGAACCCTGTCTGACCTGAACCCCGTCATCTGTAACAATCAGCGGCTCGTAGTAGTTTTCCTTACACCATACACATCCTGACTTATCGTCCGAGGGTACTAACCCATCACCGCAGGGTGTACAAACCGAACCAGGTCCCCCGGGTGCCGCGTGATCGCTGTCGCAGGGAATACATTGTGGCCTGTCCCCATTCCATGGATCCGATTCGTCCGCCTGAAAGCCAGGCTTGCAGTAACACGGATCGGACCCAGACACCCAAAGTGAGTTTTCGTCGCATTTAAAACATGAACCAGATTCCACCAAGTTGACAAAACCTGTCGTGCATTTCTTGCATTTATCAACGGAATCAGACCCCTCTACCAATATTTGTGTACCAACCGGACAGTTTTTGCAGACTGTTCCACCAGTTGTATCTTGATACTTATTATGTCCGCATATTTGACAGTCACTTACCAATGTTGGTTTTTCAGCATACGTTCCCCTGGGGCATCCCTCGCATCTAGTATTGCCAAGTATCGCATAAGTCCCATCAGCGCAATTAGTACAAGTAGTCCACCCCTCTCCACTTATTTGTCTGTCGCCACAAGGGCTACACTTTATCGATGAAACCCGAAATTTACCAGCAGAACATGGTTGACAGAAGCCCCCTTCATTGGGATTGGCTTGGTTGTACGGACATTCAATACATAACGTACCCCCAGCGTCTTGTTTTCCTGCTGGGCATAACTCGCATTGGGTATTACCATAACCAGGCGCAATCGAACCCTGTGGACAGATATCACACGCACTCGATTCCGTCTTCGAATTATATTTTCCAGGGGAGCATGCTTCACACCAAGGCATAGCTTGTCCGTTAGAGTAATATCCCGCACCACATGAAATACAAGGATGACTTTCTTCGAATATAACTGTATATCCAATCTTCCATAAAACTGTTGTTGAAAATTCACCATTCAATGACACACGGTATTGAGATCCGACATCTTTGACAGTAGATTTTCCACTGGGGCAGTATTGACATGTTTTCAAGCATCCAGTCAAGTCTTTTAAAGTAACAATCTCTTGTCCCATCTTGCAATGACAACAGCATTCAGGGCATGCCAAACAATATGTATCTGCTCGTATGCTATTTGTACATTCATCATTCATATAAGAATAACAGTTTTTAGAACTAACGGCGCCAGAATCGTGAGTTGCTTCGACTGACCAAACACAACAAATCACGAGCATTACCACGCGCCATGCACGCATTGATTTGGCGTGAATCGGCATATATAGTGTATGGGCGCGACAGCGTATATAACCCATCGAGTCTCTGGTAATTAAAAACCCACGTATACTCCTCGCGTTCGCTCTCGTTTTGGGTGTTGGGGGGTCCGACATGATCACAATCGACGGGTCGATTCAATTTGACTTTCCCTCATTTGGTGTGGTCAATAATGACCAAAAATGCAAATGGTATGATTTCGAGCCCTTCGGAGTGAAGGTTCCCGACGGGATAAATGATTGCATCACGGAACCATGTCAAACTTTTGGTAAATTTAATTTAAAACCATGTTCGCGAAGCAAGGCTTACGATTGGTACGTGACCATCGGAAACGTGCAGACTGCTCTATATCTAGAGCGTACAAATCGTGAAAATTGGAAATCATATGTATGGAAAGGCGATTCAACAAGTAGCCTACATATTACTGGCACATCAAACTGGATAGAGCGGCCACGCTCCGAAAAAAAAAACCACTATTGTTTTTACTATAACTCTGATGATGAAGAGATTACATGGGGTGAATTCACTAATGTTGCATGTGTCACACCCAAACAAATCAAGAACCTGGATTTCACTGATAATTTTGGTCCAAAGCCAAGTGAATGCCAAACATGCAGCCCGGACTCTGACCTTTTTTGCCTAGGATTTGCACCGAGTAATATTTATTATCTTACACGATCCGGCGGGAATTTGAAGTCGTGCCATGCAGATGGTGTAGCCACAGGAATTACCGCTCCTTGTCTGGCCAATCGCAAATCGTGGTCAGCGCCCGTGTGTGCTTTTATCGAAGGGAGCGGCACAATTGACAGTTTTGGATCATGCATCACCCTACACTGGCTCACGTTACGTATGGTGATGCAACAGTATTCTACAATTTTCTACTTCAAATTTCCTTCCACACTTAGTACAAAAATGCACCTGAAAGTATTTTCAGACAGCTCCTGTAAGAATTACAAGACAGAATATAGAGGTTCTATTGCAAATGACTTTAATGTTAACCCATCTGTACAGATTTCCTTCGACGATAACAGTGGTCTTCGATGTGGTGTGTGTGATAATGGATATGGAACAGAGGGTGCTGATAAATTTTATGAAAAGGCGGGCGTGCATGAATGTAGGTTGTGTAGAAAGCCAGCGGAATACGAGTTTGATGGGGTGAAGGGTCTCTGCTCACGGCAATACAAGGAATGTCGCATGTGCAGTGAGCATTCAGAGTACAAGAATGGGGGGTGTGTGCATTGTCCCGCAAACAAACCCAAACGCAGCAATGATCCATTCGATCAACACTGTACCACATGTAACAAACAAACAGAGTGGTTTAATTCTCTAATTAGGGAATGTAAAACAATAAATACTAGACAACTCGTGCTGGAAGCGGACATGCCTAGCGGTATCGAATACTATCATTCCAATCAAAATGACTTGACGGATAATGGTTATTCTCCAGTTCGTACAGACTTTTACCTAGACATCTCCGGTGAGATGCGTATACAACTACCGTGCTCTACATATTGCAGTTCAATTCCATTTACGTTTGCGCACAATTGTGGAACACAGGGAACAACCGTGTATGCTCAAAATAAAGTCACAAAAGCGATTGATCCGTGGAGCGAAACACGAACTATAGCAGGCATAGATCCCAATAACTACAAAATCGAACAAGCTGGTAAATGTGAGCCCTGTCAGGAATGTTCCATCGGAAATTACAACGACGGTTGTGGGGTCAATAACGAAGATGGTACGTGCGAAATATGCCTGCAAAAGGATTCGTGTTCTGAAAACCAATACCTTGACCACACCGACGACGAGGGCTGCAACCAGACACGTGCACGCTCGAACTACGAGTGCAAAGAATGCAAGGCGTGGGAAGTCGACCCAGACGATACCGTGTGGCTGTGGGTTGGATGTGGTCGGAAACCCACGATCACGACTTGGACATTCACAGGGACAATTTCTAAACAGCTAGGTACATGTGCCTATAAATCTCAGGATTTGAGTGGGGACATCTCTCAGTGCGAATATCGCGGAAAGACAATCACACCGAGATACGAGATGCAAAAATTCTGGGGTCGCTACTCAATGCGCATTCCCTACTGTCCCAAATCTTATTTTGTGGAACTGGCCAAACTCCGGTCAGAGAAAGAAGAGACGGAACAGTACGACCCAGATTACTGTACTTTATGCCAAAGTGAGAGAGTGGATCAACGCATCGACGAGAGTCAGTACCGCGAATGCGACGGGTCAAGTAGTATAGATACCCAGAAACTAGGAATAGTAAACTCATGCGAGGCCAACCGCTATGAAGACGAGATTTCGGGATCATGCAAAATGTGTGAGACTTGCTCTGGTGGTAGATTGTAAATATAGGGTAATCGTGTATTTGAGATGCTGTATTGGCGTGTGACGCTTCTTCTGGGTCTATGTTGGATATTACAAATACAGTTAGTTGTTTCTGACCATGTGTGTTTGGTGTGTGGCGACACTTCTTTTTTTGATACTAGCAGCAGGCAATGTGTATCGTGCAGACCGAACAGTATGATTAACCAGACTGGCTTGGTTGGAAGTGCGCTTTCTGTAGACGAGTGCTTATGCAAACCCGGCTTCGAAGGGGATGAAAATGGTTGTACTGCATGTGAAGCAGGAAAGTTCAAATCGAATATTTCGAATACACTGTGTATTTCGTGTGTGGAAGTAAAGCCTGATAGTGGACATGACATACTGAGTTCGACGAGTGTAGACGACTGTAAATGCAATGCTGGGTTTTCATTACAGGAGGCCTTGTGTGTGCAGTGTGTATCTGGAAAATATAAAGACGTGCAATTTTCTGACAATAGTTGCAATGACTGTCTTGAGGGGTCTTACTGTCCCCGTGGTTCCACTGATCCAATTGAATGCTTTGGAAATAGTATGTCTGAAGTGGGCGCCAAAACAAAGGATGGATGTCTATGTAACACTGGGTATGAAATACAAGTCTCGTCTTACGTCTGTAGTGAATGTCCGCAAGGAAAATATAAAGACGTTGTTTCGAATCGAGACTTTTGCGAAGATTGCACAGCAAACACATACAATAATCTCACCGCACAGAGTGTCTGTGTGGCTTGTCCGGACAATTCATTTGTTTCTAGTGAGGGATCAACACAAATATCAGACTGTCAATGTAATGCAGGTTACCAAAAAAACATAGATGAGTCTTGCTCTGAGTGCCCTCTGAATTACTACCGTTCACAGGATATGGTTGATGCCGAATTAGATGCGTGTCAGCAGTGTTCGTTTGATAGTTACATTGAATCTATGGGGTCTACGTCTAGTTCTGATTGTATTACATGCCCAGTACATTCGAGTAGGGATAATGGTGGGAGTGAAGGGTTTCTGGAATGTACATGTAACGCGGGCTACACCCCGGGACAAACCGACTGTGAGGCGTGTGGGGTTGGAAAGTACAAATCATCTCGTTCCCCTGACGCATGCTCAGTCTGTCCGCCGAATTCGAATTCCGCAGAAGGTAGCACGAGTGCCATGAACTGTAGATGTAATCCCGGGTATTATGCTACACAAGACTCGCCATTATCATGCGAGAAGTGTCCTATTGGTTTTTTTTGTCCCACTGGATTGCATTCTGAAATGTGTTTAAATGACGCTTTCTCGGATCAGGAGGGTGCGAGTGAATGCCAGGCATGCCCAGAAAATATGATGTATCTAGATAAAAGTACACATACCATGGAAGTTTTGACTGACATCGAAGGTGTAGACGAATATGTAAACATAACACTTATGAACTGTCAGGAGTACGATAATCAGTATATACGCTGGGGAAATTCATATTTCAAACAAATTTCAGACGAACCGGACTTTTGTTGTCAGGTACGTGTTGACAGAGTTTCTGGATCTGGTCGTCTCTGTATCCCATGGCAGAAAAGAGACAGCGAGTTTATATATCACCAGAATAGTTTATGCAGAATTTTTGGGTGTGATTCGGACAGTCATACTGTGCGACCAGGGATTTTTCCTGCATATGACATCGATTCACTCATCTATGAAGGCGAATTCAACGAAACGTTTGACTATGAAACTGTGTTCGACAAATGTGGTTTGAAGGGAGAGCCAGAATCATGTGAAATGAATACATATTCAGATCCAGGGACATATAATCAAGAAGACCCCAGAAAATGTCGCCAATGGGGGTTTGAACGAAATCTACTATGTTGTAAAAACTTTGATCGTAGACAGGCCACATGCCTGGTAGAACCACATATCGAGAACAAGTGTATGTGTCGTGCCGGGTATGAGTCAAGTAATAGTGTGTGTATTGAATGTGAAGAAGGCAAGTATAAATCAGAAATTTCTAATACGACATATTGTGAACCCTGTCCACTCAATACATACACAGAGGGTACAGCAAGTGTGGAATGTAAAACGTGTCCAGCCAACTCCCTATGCACATTTGACTTTTCTTCAAGAGATGCATGTATCTGCGTGGATGGTTACTACAAAAACAGCTCTCTCACTCCGTTCGAATGTGACGTGTGCCCGGCAGGGTCTTACTGTGCAAACCAGCAACGAAATATTTGTCCTGGATATAGAACATCCTTGGAGGGGGCTCAGACTATAGACGAGTGCTTCTGTGCGCCCGGAATGTTCCTGAATGATACAAATTATTGCGAGTCCTGTGAGCCGGGGTTCTGGTGTAGAGATGATGTTTCGAATGCATGTCCTACAAACTCAGGCGCGGGATACGGTAACGCAGCTGAAGAAGACTGCAAATGCAATCCCGGATACTGGAGAAATTGTGTTAAAAATTCGTTAGAAGGCCCTGAATACATCAGTCACGTCGATACAGAACAGGAATGTACAGACAAGGGATACGAACTCGTTGAAGACAGTTCATCCTTCAGATGTGGATGTTCAGAGCAAGATGCATTGAAAGGACCATGTGAGGAATGCAAGCCTGATTTTGTTTGCACTGGGGATGATGTGCTACACTGCCCCCAAAACAGTGTCACTGGTTCTACTGGGGCAAGTTCCCTTTTCCACTGTGTATGCAGTCCGGGATATTACCAAGCCAATTATACTCGATCACGATGAATCAGACTATGGATTCTGCATTGTACCCCATGTGCGCTCGATTGTCTTTTCGAACTCCCGAGATGAGGGAAAATGGGTCAAATTGGAACAAGAAACCGAGTCCAAGTGTTGGTTTATGATTGTTCTGAATCAAATCCGTAGTTTCAATGTCACGTAGATTTTCAACTTGGTCGCTGACTTCTACTGCTATGAATGGATTTACAGATAGATCCAGTGTAGTAAACCTTATTATTTTTCATCACATGTCTTGAATATAAAATGAAATGCACGTTGAGATAATTTTATTTTTCGAATGTTTTTTAAATAAAATATTTTTCAAAGTCTTCCATGTGCACATATTGCAGGTAATTCTGATTTCTGTGTGTGGTGGTAGCTTGGAAACTACTCTGAAAAGCATGTAGTCTTTTTTCAAATTTTACGCCCGGTGTGCCATTTTCAGCATAAAACATGGGGTGTCGCGAAACAGCAAATCTTGTGAGGAGACTGTTGTAGTCTGCAAATTCGATCATGGCTATTCCTTGAAAAGTGGTGTAATTGTCTATGAAAGGGGACTTGAAAACATTTTCAATATCTTCTCGTAATTTTACCTTTGATTGATTATCACCTGTCCAATTTTCATTATGCTGTAAAATTATTTGCCAGACTTGTCTCCACATTTCCTCTGGGTTCAATGGCTGCCCCGTGCTATTTTTAGGAAACAACTCCAACAGTATATCATGAAACATGCTCTGTGACGGAGATGGCAACTGGTTGTGTGCAAACCAGAGTTTGTCAATTTTTTTTGGAGGTAAGTTGTCTGTGTATTGTTCGAATCTATCTGTTATGCTAGAAAAAAGTTCTGTTGACCTTTCGAAATAAACAGGCAGCCAGCGGTTTTCACCAGCCGTGCGTTGTAATGAATAGATCTTTTTGTTTCTTACATGATTCAGAACCCATTGTTTCATTGGCAGGGAGAGAAACGGCCACCATTGTTGTGTCCTTTCAGGATACTGCAAAAGATAACGAAAGATGAACTGAAGGCGGAAAAAGTCTTGCCAAAATGGATTTGTACTCGCGGATTTCAAATTAGGGTATCGATCGAACTGCTCTACATAACACTGCTTATTTGCGACGGGGATGAATTTCATTGCATCGTAATCATTACTAACAACATTTCTATCCCGTGGCATTGGCGATGTATATTCAATCTTATCGGCAGTTTCTCGATGCAATGGAGGAGGACCGTGTTCGGCGATGGATGTCACAGCATTGCGATGCGTGTATGACGCAAATAATTTTTGTGCTTTTAAAAACCCCTCGGGGCCATAAAATCGCACTAAATTACAATCCACGTCATGTTCAGATATCTGTGTCACTCTTGAAATATTTACGGTCTGCAATCCAGCCATTTTACGAAGCCTGAGATAATTTAGATCTGTCACGGTAATTCCACAGTGCCGTTGCATTTTTCCGGCTGCCATTTCGCCAAATTGCTTTTTAAAATCTAGGTTTGTTTTATGTTGAATTGCATCATATTGCTTTGCTATTTTAATGTCCCAACCAATTGGAAGATTCAACGAAGCTGGTCGTTTTTTTGTTTTAAAATGTTCGTTCAATTGTTTTCTTTTTTCTATTTCTGATTCCATCCATGAATTTCCAAAACAAATGAATAAAATTTCAGACGCAGGAAGAAGCATGTTTGTATGTTCTTTCCAGTTCATAGTTTTCTTAACTTCTTCAATGTAATCGACAAGAATTTCATTCGGCATTGCCAGGACTGTCCGCACCTTGACTTTGCAACACCATGTTTTACCTCGTTCACACTCTATACTCACCACACACCCCTCTACAGCAGTCTCGGCATTCCTTTCTTCGAGAAAGCGAATAACATACTGAGACTGGTTTTTCAATTGGTTGTGTGGAATGACCGTCAAAGGATCGTCTCCGGACTGCAAGTGTACCAATGGAGTTACGAATAGCATTCTGTAAGTGAGATTTGACACCACATACCGCGTGTCAGTTCTACCACTGCCAGCTCTAAAAAGATTATGCAGGTTTATCATTCGCTGAGCATAATTTGCCTGGAATCCATCTCCCCATGTCGAAGATTTCGACAGTTTCATTTGATTGCCCGTATTTTCACTTAATGCCCAGTATACAATGTCCTTTTTGTGCTTCGTTGGAAAGACGTCCGCATTTACTCTTGCAAGCATTTTATCATGAAAATCTCTTGCCGGTTTTGTGTATGCCATTGTAACTTCATCGAGAATAACAAAATGAGCATATTGATTTCCATATTCAGTATTGAAAACTTTTAACTCGTCTTGTACCTTTTTGCGTTCTTCTTGCACTTTCTTGTCATTATGATTTTCTTTGTTGTTCTTGCGCGAGAGAAATTTTTCTTTTCTCAGCGCACTCAGGAAGTTACGCGCTCGAAATGGTCCGCATTGATTCAACATTACTTCTACTCGAAATGCAAATATGTGGTAATATTCATCCTTATAAATACGGTCTATTTTGTCTATCAATCGTTTGGCCTCGGATTCTAATTGTCTGTGTACGAAAGTCTCCGGGTGTATGCGCCGCAATGACTCGCGTGGTAATTGTATGTACCACGAATGCGCATCTTGTTTGAATGATATCGGACCGTCAACCTCGAATTCCTGCACATACGCTGGATAGTGCAGTTCAAGAATCGCTGCATCGCCATCCCATTTTTTGGTACACGTGATGTTGAAATTTGATGTGGATTGTGTTGCTTTGTATATGGTCTCCAGTTTTTGATTTATTTCACTGGTACTTGTCAGTAGTGTCATGTTTGAGAAATTTCCAGCAAGTGGTGTTATAGTTTCTTTGAATTTGATACTTATTACTGAATATACATAATCTTTTATGTTACTGACTCGTGCACTAGGGTTGAACTCATTACAGATAACAGTTCTTCCTTTTCAACCCCAAAAATATTCTGAATTTCGACGCATGACAAGGCTTCAACGTGCGAAACACCAAATTTGAGATCAATCCACCCAGTCAGGGGGATCTGAAAATACGACATCATCTGTGGACTGAGGCCCCGCTGTTTCATTTGCTCATACGTAACACCCATGCGAGCAAGAGTCGCTATAGACCATCGCATGGACCAAACCTCTGCCAAGTCTGCGCCGAGGTCTTCAAATGGGTTTACGGGAAAAACGCACATATCAGGTAGGTCGTGAAGTGTGAGGTTTATGCGCTGAATCCATTCTCTCTTTTCCGGCTGTATCTTCTTTAGTTGTGCTGCAGTCAAGCCAAGTTGCTGCCGCATAAAACACCAAGAAAAGTTTCTCTCTACAATGTCATTCCATGTGAGTATAGTTCGTGGTTGGTCCCATAGACCAAACACAGCAATACTCTGGATCGCATCCAACTCAATTGTATGATTTCGAAGATGTTTATATAAAAACCACTGCAAGCTTTTTTTAATTGATGTTCTACATAAAAGAATCGATGAAATGATTTGATTGATACCCCGGCATCGACCACGCTTCCTAAAAGTCTCTATGTATTGCTGGTAGAAGCATGTATCTTTTGTCTGATTTTACTAGCCTGGGTCATTTTGGTGTCCTGGAACAACGCGACGCCAATAGCACCGGTGACCTTTCTTGTTCTGAGTCTGGTGGACGCATTCGCAGCACTGGGCATTACTGTCGTTTTGAGCTGGTATCGAGGCATGACAGAAAAGACTGCAATTGCCTATGACATTTTGGTCACTTCAGTACAACTCACGGTTTGCGTAGTAGTCGCATTCTTTCTGACCATGATTTGCAGTACCCTGCTTCCCGCCGCAAGTCGATATTGGATCCCGAATATCTTGTACGAGCCCGCATTTGAATTTCTACAACCCGAGTGGCTGCTTCAGCTTCAGAGTATTGGTTTGACGGCATTTATCTCGATTTACTGTACCGGTATGTTCGTTTTAGTAATTGTATTGCGACCATACGTACAGGTCAAGCACATCCAAACAGCCGCGCCAGTATTCAGAGTATTTTTGTTGATCTTGGTTCTTCTTCAAAACCAGTTGGTGCGCACTCTCGAGCGTATGTGCAATAAGATATCAGACTGTCAATTTGCATTATCAGATCTTCCACTTCAAAATTCATACGAGTCTATGTGGGAATTAGTCATTATCACCTTATGTCTCCTGTTTATTGAGGTCTTGTATTTACAGGAACTCCCCACACAGACACTCAAGCATTTTGCAGTGTATACCAAGAACGTGCCGATGTGGGTAGTACACGTCTGTAATCGAAGCGTCATACTCGCGTTTCTCTTGGTTTTGGTGGTTTCATATGATACTGGACTCTTGCCTGTGATGAGTACATTTCTTCTGTTATTCTTTCTTGTAGCCGTTCTTGCTACGGTGGCAGAACTCTACTTTCACCTTGTACATGGAAAAACAGCACCAAACAAAACCAGCTCTGTGACCAAGGCACTTCGTTTCCAAGAGAAACGAACACCACTTCTCCGCCTCATGACAATACCAACGAAAAAGGAGCTATAGCATTCCATTCTCTTCGTCAAACCCCTTTTCTTCTGTTGTGGTTTGTTTGGTACATAGTGGGACACCTTCCATGTTACTGTTCGTGTCTATTTTGTCTTCTTCCGCCAGACCATTCTTGCACCACAAATTGTATTTTTCAGGGTCTACAATTTTGTCTTGTAGGAACCAAATCGTCGTGAAGTGGTTGACAATAAGATCGGCAATCAGCCTTATGAGCATAAAATCCACCTGCGTCAGCGCCACAAAGAGGCCTATGACACTCATGATGACTGCATAGATTGTGAATACTTGTATAATTACAAGACACGTGGATTTATTATACGGAATAAATTTGGTTTTGTGGTCTTGAATTGTGTTTGTGACCCACGGCATTACCGAGTCTGACGTAAATGCGGCAATACATGTACTCACGAAAGTATAGATTGCCACAACCCACCACTTCCACCACTCATCGAGTCTGACCCCAAACAAGATAGTTCTCTGGTTAGGTCCGAACGAGAGGAAGTGTGAATTGTCCAAAATCATGATGTACAGAAATGGTATTGTTGATATTACAGTCCATAGAGCGATACAAAGAGTAATGATTCTTCTGTCTTCAAACAGAGTTCTGAAGCAGGACGTTACTGCTATAACATACAACGCTTATATCATCACCATGGCATGTTAATTTAGAGTAACAAATGGTTCTGTATATTAGTGTTAATGAATAACAACAATGACTCAAACAAGCGACATTTTTGACGTGGATATGACGGCCTTGAGTCTGCAAGAGTCAACCCACACTCACGAAAAAAGTATGCAGGCCCAACAAAGGGAGATGATGCGTGAATTACGTCTTGGTATGATGTCCAAGATTCTTGTAGTGAGCAAACGTTGCAATATTGACATACTGGAAAAGAAGACCATATCAGTGATAATATTTCTGAGTATGAAGGTGCACGATAAACTCAAATATCTGCAGCTATACCTCGAACACGTCTTACCGTCTTCGACGTCGAGTACCCTTGAGTATTTTAATTTTGATATCGTCGAACAGTGGGGACAGCTACAAAAGAATAGCTTCAACACGGTTACGGACTGGATCGCTCTCTTTGAAATGATAGAATTTGACCCATGCACCGAAGAGAAGCTGCGGGAAAACTTTCTTGTACAGCACTTTTTGAAAAGTATGCACGTCGCAAATCTCGTGGAAATCATACCACCGACCGTGCAAATGTGCGCAAAAGCAGTATTACATCTATATGTGGATGAGCTGCCCGCCGCCAAACTCCTCGAGCGATATTTGTCGAAATGTGTAAACAAATTCGTGCGCGACCTTGAAATCCGAAGTCTGCGAGCCATGACTCACTTTTTGGATCGAACTATATCGTCCGACGAACAAAGCAGCTACCTCATGGATATCATTGACCACGTCTACGCCAATGACGTGCTACTTGCAGAGCTTCGGAAGTTCATCGCTACAAAACGAGACACCGAGGTTTTGAGAGAGGAGACGACAAACCACTTGAACCGGCGTATGCAGCTGAGGTACTTTCAGCCCTCACATTGTCCCGAGTACCAAAACATTTCAAATACATTTCAGACCTGGGCTACAGCACAGAAGTTCTCAGTGGTCAGTAGTCAGCATATGCAGTTACTATTGTATTTTTGCAAGGCACAGGTCGACGACGTGCCGATTGAAATTATCAGTCCATATTTCTCAACCGTGGTCTTACAACGCTTCGAGAGTAGCAACAGAGTGACACATATAGATATTCATGCAATGCAGACACTGCTTCGGAGTGTCAGAACCTACAAGAATAACGTGCGGCATCTCATCGACTTTCGCCTGCGATGTTTGAATGGCCTCGCACACAAACTCCGCGAGTCTCTTAGTCCCACTGAAATATTTCAGCTATACATATGTGTGTACCAACACGACTCCATCAGAGCAGCACTGTGGAAAAGTATCGTGCCGGTTATTAACCATACTATTATTGTTGCCATCGATAAGTTTCGCAAAGAATTCCAGTATGAGATCAAAGAGGTTATTGAGAACCTGACTTCGTCACAGACAGCACAGCCCGTGGATGATCAAGAGTGCGTAGAAGATGCTACTATATAAAAGTCTACACAGTAATTAGTAACGTGTCTGCGGGGTGCATTTATCTGCATCGCATTTTTATGCGCGTCGGTCAGTTCGCAGGACACCAAATATCTTGTCGAGATAACCACAACATCAAGTCAGGACATGTACACAACAGCAGAAATTTTGGACGGTGTGATACAAGACAGAACCGCTGATCAGTTTCTTGGTGTCATCGACGGTACTATGACTCGTGTCATGGATGTATCAGATACTAAAATCCTGTACAGCCAGATCACACATCCTCCGACCATGACAATGATCGAAGAAGTATCATTTGATGAAGAGAGTTCGTATTGGACGTTCAAGTACGAATCGATGAAAAGTGATCCAGACGGTGATAGTATAAATAATTTCTATCGGATATTATATTTTTCAAAGGTAGGCACAGATTATGCAAAGGGAGACGCGGATAATGAGTGTCTGTGTGATCGTCAAAGTGTTGACTGTACGATTGATGCCTGCCTACAAAACATAAAAGACAACTATATTGTTAATTCAGACCTGCCATCACTTTCACAGCAGCTCACAGGAGATTTTGTTACCTTTTCGGATACCTCCAGCACCAACCAACCTGAAATATTAGTCGAAGATTTTTCAGGGACTGCCGTACAGAACATCACAATCAAGTTACATACCAGCTATTTGAAAAATACATTGGGTATTCAAAAGACCGTCACACTGACAGGAACTTCAGAGGACCTATACACGGCGACGCGCTTCGGGATTGGGATGCTTTTCATAAGTAAATCCCCCTCTGAAGGTGTATCAGCAGCAAACAGTATTATCATGTTCGACCAATTTGACATCGTTGAGGACTTTTTTGCACACGCTGCACTAACTATTTCCAACTCTTATTCTCTGGCACGGCATGTGCAATTTTACATCTCTAGAGTGGATCAAACTAGTGTGGGTCTTGCTCACATTGAATACTATTTGGACCCTAGTTATAATTTCTTGGATTTCCGAGCTTCTGTGAATGAAAATCTTATCGGCGACGATATCTGCGAATCAACGAAAACCGAGATGAGGCAATTGGACTGCTATGTGAAAGAAACTGCAGATAGTTTGTGTGTTGCAGACTTCAAAAACAATATTATCAGTGTAACCATACCAATTCCAAGCACAACAATCGAACTATCAGCACCCATTCAAATACAAACCACAATTAAATCCGAAAAAACCGGGTCCACTGAGGAGCTACCCATACTCTCTCTTTTGAATTTTATGTCCAATGGGCATGTTAACACTGTATGCAAAGATGCGTTCCAAGAAATATTTTCGCCGATTGACTATGTCGAATTGAAGATTTTCAAACAAGGCTTGGATGAGGTGCTAGAGGAAGTCGAAAGCGCATCAGATTACAATGCAGGTTCCTCGATGAGTACTGTGCAGTCTTTGGTGACACTAGTGCTTCAGCCTCAAGATAACACTGCCGCCAAGACACACTTTGACACTTCTAGTGATACAATTCAGCTCGATGAAATATACATGGTACATAAACTGCAGGAAGGCATTTTTCCAGAACAAGAAGTCCGTGGAGTCATGGATGCGAACTTACGCATGCGGTTACAGATTCCAGATAATTTCTACTCACAATGTCCTCTTGAATTTACTGCCTTTGTACAGACTACCGAACAAAAATGTGTCACGACCAAGGATTACGACAACACACCCCTCCAACGACCAATTACGAAGGGTACCTACGTATATGAAATTCAATACTCGACTAATATTTTACTGGAAGATGTGTCTTCAAACTCTCCAATCATAGTCAGCCCACATTTCAATTTTACAGTGCGAGTACCAGAGAACCACTCGATTGAATTATGGGAAGACGGTGTTCTACTCGAAGGAGATCACACTGAAAAAACGTCTTCAATCACATTTACACCCAAGACGGACCCCACTCAAACTATAAAAATTAAATCAACTGAAGACGATACGTTCGCAGAGGTTGAACGTAATATTGAAGTATCTGAATCAATTCCAAAATATACAAGCGACCTGACGTTTCTGCGTAATGTCTTTGGTACCACAAATGACGACGAAATCCAGACCTTTTTGGAAGCTGTTTATGGACTTCCCATCAACTCACCAGACAAAGCCAGGCGGTACTGGGCATGGCCGGTATATTCTTGGTTTCGCAACCCGATTGGCTTGGTAGATAAAACACGCATCTACATGTCGTGGTCTGTTGCATCGCCGAGTGTGGGAAGAAGGCTTCTACAGACAACGCATCCCAAGCCCAAGCGCCGACGCGCGAGACCGTTCGAACATCGTCTTCGGGAGGCTTTGACAAATCTCAAAGTTCTACCCAAGCTTCCGAGAATCAAGAAAACATATAGTAAACAATAATAATACAAACACAGTGTATAAGAGAGTCGCAATACAAATTCAATAGGCAACTCATATCAAAAATGTCTTTCTCACGCAATCTTCTGTCCCCCCCCAGAAGCTACATATCCCCAATTTCTGACAAGACAAGTCACTACGTCCAATTTCAAGCAAGTCGCCATTGCATATTTTGTACATCGCAATGGCCACATACAGCTGCTGCGAACGACGGCGGAAATTACAGAGGCAGAACGTCGGCCGTGGGTGTTATTCAGTCATGGCAATTCTGACGACATTGGTACGTGTACTGCATACTGCATGTGGATGGCCGAGACATTTGGAGTCAATGTTGTTACGTACGACTATCGTGGCTACGGTCACTCATGCCCGGGAGATGGTACCGAGACTGACCTCTGTGACTTTATCAATGCCGTGCTCGATGACATTGGACGCCATCGCGACCCAGAAAACGCACTAATTCTCGTCGGCAAGTCCCTCGGCTCAGTTCCCACCATGTATCTCGCGGCACATCAACATTCAAAAGTAGACGGAGTAGTGATAATCTCGGGACTTGCCACGGGTGCTCGTGCATTTCTACACACACCTCTGATCCCGAATTGGATTAAAAAAAAGTTCGATGATGTCTTCGGCAACAACATCAAACAGGAAAGGATGGTAGACTGTCAGGTGTTTATCATACACGGCACGGAAGACAGCATAATTCCAGTTCAAAACGCACATCTTTTACTGGCCAACATGAGCACCAACGCATACTGGCCACCACTCTTCATCAAAGCAGGGCACAACGACGTTGAGCTGAATGGCGACCGGCTGTTTGATGCCAAGCTTGATCAATTTTTCCAGCACTGTGCGCAGCTTCACCGCGCAAAGCTCGATTTATACGAGGACAGTTTTTAAAAACTTTACTACTTCGGAGACGAAAACTCAAAAACGACAATAACTATCGATGCCGGCTGGGTCAAGATTCTCAAGGAAAATGTACCGAGTGCATTTTCGCAAAAATGCCCACTTGACCCCAATGTTATGTTCATCGACGGCCAGATCAAATTGATGAAGGCTGAAAGTATAAACACCTGGTCTTGTTTCATCAAACAACAATTCATCAGATGTCTCGACCGAGCATTCAACCAGGGCATACCAGTTGTTGTACTAGGGTTTGATAATTACGTGCACGTACCAACGGCCAAAAATATGACCCAGCGCAAGCGCATGCGTGACGTGGAGGCCATCGAGTTTCAAAGGGGGCAGGAACTTCCGACGATCATCCCCGATAACTGGTCTGCTGCCATCAAAAATCGCGCCTTCAAGACCAAAGTGATTTCTTTTATCATAAGCAATCTTCGCAGCCACTACGAAAACACAAGTTTGACGCTCATTATTGACTACATGGGTGTTCCCGAGGTAATCGGGACTCCGATACAACTACCCAGTGAACTACAGAATGCGGATCTCAAACGCGGCGAATGCGACATCAAGGCGTTTATGTGGACAAAGCTGGGTCCACTTTTAATCGACAGTACGGACGGCGACTTTATTCCCATCGCGCTATTGCAATACGACGAGTGTACCAGTCCCATCGTGTTGCACCGATTCACCACGCGTGTCCGTAATAGCAAACCCAGCGATCCTCGCTACGAATATGTCGATATTCAAAAGCTGCATGCGTTTGTCGTCAACGAGATGCGGCGTTCGTCCGAGCCATGCAGAGATTTTGCCAGTCTTGTTGGAATGGTTGGCTGTGATTTCACGATGAGTCTGCCACAAATTGGCCCCAAAACACTCTGGTCCATACGCGCACACATCAAAAAACATATGCTGGAAACGCCGGCAGGCATGCTTCTGCTCATAGTACGGACAATGCTGAAGACCTACCAAAGCCACCTTTCTACTGTCATCAAACGCATCAATGGCATGCTTCTCGACGCTCCCACGCCGGAGTCAGCAGAAAATGCTTATACCCTGATTTATACAACATTGCAAAATAAACCCAACCTTTCAGAACGCATACGCAGCAAGCTATGGACGCCTACGCGCATGAACGCACACGTCAAAAACGTGGCATGGACTCTACAATACTGGAAGTGTCTACACCACTTCACAGACCCCCTCGAGTCAGACTTTGGATACAAGAAAATGAAAAATGTCATTACATACGAGGGCTAAATCAAAGCCTTAGGATTCTTGTTTTGTATAGTATTAAAGAGGACATTGTTTTTATTAATGGGTATGCCAAGCACAGAGCATGACGCGTGCGCCAAAAATTCTCATATCAGATATGTGCGATTTCTACAGGCCCTGTTGGTGTTTGCCGCAGTTGCTGCCGCCGGAACCAACTTTTATTTCTATACCATGCACTCACACGCGCTGCCCACCACTTCGGTGATATACGAAATCAATCCTATCCTACAGAACGACGGCATTTTTTTCAGTGAGGGCGACGAAAACATCTGGAAGACCGAAAACTTTCGCGATAAGTTGTTCCAGGAAGCCGCGACTGGTCTCACGGATGCCGTCACGGGGTACACTCTCCACGGCCTCACTGACGTGCAGGTCGTGAAGTATGCCCTGGGGTGCTACGGCCGCAGGGATCTCGGTGGAGATGAACAAATTCTGACAAAAACTTCTGGTGATAATACATATGATAAGTGGAGTACCGCTACTGATCCAGTGAAATACTCGATGCTCAATCAGTGGCAGTACGAGACAAACAAGATGGAGGGCACGATGAACGTGTGCTCTTGCATTGACCGTATGTACAAGGAGGCCCTCTCAGAAGACGCATTGACTGCGATTGCGACGGCACATACGACGAAAAAGGGTTCTGCCAGCTTAGCATATGCGGACGAGATGCCGGTAATTGCAGACAAAAGCGAGGAATTGTATTGGGCCAATAGTCTTTCGACTACTGCAACTCTGGCTCAAGGTAAGACCTACCTCAAAACATATTTCCACGACGAAACCAAGAAGTTCAAGCTTTTCAAGCAGGAGATCACGGACGTGTGCATTTCCTCCGCCATGCCGGTGCAGGCCATCGCGTACGAGGAGACGGTGCCCGCGTCGCTCTTCCTCTTTGCCGGCCACATCCTGCTCGTTGTCTCGGTGCTCCAGGCGTACTACTTCTTTGTTCTCTGCAGGACCTCTTCGGCACCCTCCTCCGTTTCGATCGTGATGGGCCTGAAGATCCTGCTCTGGGCGACGGTGCTCTTTACGGTTTGCTGGGGTGTTTTCAATACCTACAAGACGTTCACCACCGAAGAGCCCACTGTCCTTACCTATCGCTCTCCTCTCTGGAACCACTGGCGTGGATCTCCTGTATCCCTGCTATCTATCGGTGGTCTTTTTGTCTTTTTCTTCATCACGATTATCCTCGAATGGTTGCTGCGTGGCGCGCAAAACTCGTGCCACCACGAGTCGGGCCAGGATCAGCTCACATCCGCCATGAAGTCGTACATCTGGCGCGGAAGCATTGCGGAGGAGATCATACAACACGTCGCAGTGGATCTGCAGCTCATCCTCGGCTTCTCGCTGTGTGCCGTCGGTGTTCTCGCACAGAGTGACGTGTGCTCCACGCACAGCCTCGTCGGTGGCGCGCTTATTATTTTTGTGTTGGGGCTCCTGCAGCACACCTCCAATGTCATCAAGGCAATCTACAATCGCGTGTGCTCTCGCATGGACAAGCAACTTGTCATCGACCTGAGCACCTCTCCGCCGAACAAGGAGCCAAACTCCATCGCAGTCGACACACTGGAAACGCACGTGCGTCCCGTGCTACAGTACTTCGGCTGGACCCGCATGTGGCTCTTCCTCATCGTTGTCGCTGGAACCATCGCTTTCCTCACCGTTGCGCGCGTCAGCAACTATCCCCTTTCACTACACAACATGCTTGACGGCCAGTTTCTCTATTTTGCTTTCGTCTTCCTTATTTCCTCCGTCGGCTTCGACATTTTCTACGAGATCATGCCCTTCATGTTCGAGCACATGCATACCGAGAGTCTCCGATGCTACGTTGTTCTTTTGTATGTAATTTATTTCAATCTTAACCAGCTTGTCTATATTTCACGCATTCCTATGAAGTAAATAAACTACCAAAACATAGGAGTAAATATAGACAAAAACTCCACTTTCTCGCCCCCCATCATGAAACTAGTGTTCCATGAAAGCACGTCCATATTCCTGCTCATACAATGGTCCTTCTTATCAACCAGGACTGCACAGCCCAGGCTCCTCATCAACTCGCGGTGATCTCTTATTGTACTCTGCCTGCGATCGGAATACGTACAGTCCTTCTCTACATACAGCATAGTGCATGGTACCATTCCGAACCCATCCAGGTAGCGCTTCCCGTAAATGGAGCCCGGTGGACACCTCCATTCAGCACCACCTCTCTTCACCAAGCTTTCCACAAAAAAGCATTTATAGCCGCACCGAACACTCTGCGGTGTGTTTATGATAAGGCATCTGAATCTCACAGACCCGATCGAATCTCCCAAGTAATACACAGAAACCCCACTCTCCACACGCCCCCCCTCTGATTGCGCATATAATGCCCCGCTTTTTCTAAAGCTACTCCCGTCTTCTTCCTGTGACCTCTTCAAAAAGCTCATGTTCTGTGTGCTCAAAAGGTCCGTTTCATCACACACGCCATCTGTACGCCTTTCTGCATCAAAGCCTCTCTCACAAATGCCCTTTATAAACAACAGAAACTCGCTTGTCTCTGGACTATCCAGATCAACCTCTTTCTCGTATGCCTTTTTCACACTCCCCATCGCCTGCCTTATATCCTTACAAATTGGAACACGCACCACAAGACGATGCGTTACCGCACCCAATTCGTTTGAACCCTCTCCCCTCTCGAGCAAGATACGCAAAAGCCTGCCCCTCATTAGCTTCAAACTATTTTGCTTTAATACCGCCACTCTGCTTGCACTTGAAGCACCACCACCACTGATCCCTCACTTCCTTACTCGCCTTGAGGTTCATTTCCCTCGCCTCGAAAGACTCGCAGTGCGCACCACACTTTGTGCACTTCCACTTCGTAGTCTTGGAGTGCTTCCTCGACAAATCTGCGTCCTTCGTCACATCCACCCACACACCCGCCGGGTTTACGCTACCATCTTCCATCCAAGGCGGCTGTTTGTAAGGAAATTGCGAGTCGTCCCCGGGCGCCAGGTGCAGATTTCCATCGGCACATTCTACACCGAGCGCTTCGCGATTCTTGATGACATAGTTCAAACGCCTCGAAATCTCCTCATTTCCACGATAAACATCCTCCGCAGTCAACCTCAAAGTGCCATGGCATCCACATCGTTTGTGCGGCCCCGTCTCGTTCTTGCATGGGTTTGGGTTTTCGTATTCGTTTGTGAGGGTATTGAAGTACGCCGGATTGACATATGGTGGGTTGGACATGAACGTAACAGAGTATAACTTGCTTTGGAATCTCTCTTTATTTAAAGATAAACATAAGATTTTAGCAAATATACTAAAATCTTAAAAAATCTCAAATTCTATTTTCTTATACTGATCTGTTGAAATAAACGAAAGAGACTTCTCTTTTGTTTTCTTCGTGCCCTGCTTGATGACTACCATCCTTTTCTTGAAGCACTCCGAAGACATGACCAGCTCCCATATCTTCGGACACTTGCACATGTAGCTCCCCATACCTTGAAGCGACCACATACTACCACTTCCAATTTTATGAAATGGACAGCGTGCATAGTGCTCCAGGGCTTTCCCCGAATTACCCTTTCTGGCGAGTGCGCGACTTTTCGAAGCAAGACTCTGTATGTTACTCATGAAATCCTCTCCAAACACAAAAACCTGTATAATCATGGAGTTCCTCTCTTCACTGTAAATTTCCCTTACCCGAATATTCTGGCACTGGTGGTTGTAGTTCAGCATCAAAATACCATCCAGTGCACCCCGCAAATAGCTGACATTCTCAAAATCGAGCAGATCACTCGTCACAGTTTCGTACAGCACCATTTCACTGCGCTTGCTCTGCCTCGCATCCTTCAACCAAAACCTCTTGCCATTCTCAAAAAAGTGCCGCATGAAGAAAAGCTGCTGCTTCACATGCAATAGCCGGGCCCTTTCAGAAATGTGTGTCCATAGAGAGTAACAAGGTAGCGGATCTATTCGCCAATCAAGCCGCACCTCCCGCAGTCTGTGTCCTTTCAGTGCTACCATTTGAACGTCCTCCAGAACAATTTTCAGAACATCCAGCGAAAATTCCCGCAGCCAGGGACTACACGTCTCCCCAAGTCTGGCATGCTGAGAGCCTAAGAACGCGATCGCGCAAGTAGCCGACAGCCACGCTATCTCATCCTGTGACATCTTTGAAAACTATGTCACACAGTACAAATATGATGCTACTGAGATATTGACTATCCCGGGGGCATGGAAGTGTTGTTGTTTTTTGAGTTTATTTTGCACACTGTACGTAATTGGTAAATAAAGGAAAACCGCAGATTTTAGCAAAATAGGCACCAGCTAGCTATGCATATCGCAGTTTTGGCACGCAGTCAAATCACCCTTGCGGGTGATGGTAAAGCTTGGCACTAGCAGGACACGGGGCAACGTTCTTAGGGTCATTTCACTCATAATCCTAATCACTGGCATCAGAATCTTGATCGTCATCGTCTCCGGGTTCCTCTTCGGACTCCTGATCAAAATCTTCATCGTCTTCATCGTCTCCGTCTTCGTCTGCATCGTCTTCGTCTTCATCGTCGTCGTCTTCATCGTCGTCGTCTTCATCGTCGTTGTCTCCTGAGTCGTCTTCGGACCCATCTTCATCCGACGCAAAGTATTTCTCAAGTGCATCGCACATGCGATTGACCTCTTCATTCAACTTGTGTGAGGCCTCGTCTCCTTCCTTCTCTGTCTTGTCATCACCATCTACCTGCATCTGGTCCTCGGGGTTATTCTCGGCTTGTTTGCATGCCTGTTGGAGAGCCGAAAAATCTGCATCGACTCTCTTCTTGCACTGATCGACTTCACTTTGGAGCGCAATCACTTGCTCGCGCTTTGTGCAGTTGTGTAACGCCTTCTTTGCCGTGGAATGTGCCTCCGTTGCCTTGTAAAGATTCCGAGTAGCATTGAGAACACCCTCAGACGAATGCGCGTATACACGAGCCAGGTCAAGCTCCACGGGAAGTTGATCGCATAGACGAAACTCCGGATCATCCGCGTAACCCTCGTCCAGAGCACCCTCGGTGACGACAGCACCTCGCTTGCTTGGGTCGACAATCCATGACTCACCAGTCGGCCACTCACCCCTGACTTCCTGGACTGAGATCTTATCGGAGAGCACAACACCCTTCGCAGCAATATACAGCAAGGTCTTGTACACATTGTCCAAGAACTCAGTATTGATGGCTCCAGTGCTCGTTCCCATCGAATCTAGTCCGGGCATCTTGGAAATCTGTCCTTCTACCTCCGCTAACGCCTCGGGCTCGATTGTCCCGAGAGTCAGGTCGAGGCACGAGCTTTCCTCGTGGCGCACCGAACTCGTGGAGTTCTTGTCGAAAATCAAGTGCGCTTTCCCTACATCCGTTGTCACTGAGTAGGTGTGAATGAAGGTCAGGGCGTCGGTGAAGTCTCCGCAGTACCCCGATTCGATGAGTGCCTTCGCCATCAGGATTCCACTCTCCGTGCAGTCGGCCACGATTTTCTTGGAGTCGTGCTGGTTCTCGGACTCTTCGTAGTATTCGTCGAGTTTCTGCTGGAAAACTCCGGCGAGTTCCTTGCGTTGACGCAGCGGCTTCGTGAACTCGAGACTGGGTTCATCTTCCCCCGACATGATCTCCTGTACGGCCCCGAACTTGTTCTGTGCCATTGTCTTCATGAGCCACTCGGAGTCGGTCTCGTTGATGACATTCTGGACGTTTTGGCCATCGAGGATATCCAGAAGCTGTTCCTTCATGGCCACTTCATCCTCGTCTGACTCAAGAATGGTAATCATGTCCTTGAGCGCGTCAGTGAACTGTTTTCCACCCAACCAGAAGTCGTGGTAAGCCTGGGACAAATCATCTGCGTCATCACTGACGATCTTCTTGGCTGTCCTAACTCCCTCGTGAGAGAGACCCATCAGACACTTGCATACATCTAGCACGAATTGGAATGGCTCTTGGGTCAGCCTGTACTGCTGCTCGCCATCAGAAATGACGATTTGCTCGAGACCAATCTTTACTTCGAAGAGCTCTTCCATTTCTTCGACTTCAGCCTTCAACATGGTAAGAAAATCACCATGCACCAACCGCCTACCAAATTTGTCGGGATCAGACAGCATTTTGGCATCTGGGAACTCACTCTTAAAGTCATCCACTACCGTTTCCGAGAGCGCGAATCGCTTGCCGGCGAGATCTGTCAACTTCACTGTCTGTTTGCCCTCTTCGGAGATCCCGACGACCACGTTGTACGCATCGCTGTTATATTCAAGCCTCAGAGCCACAGTATCTTTGACATCCTCAACTGTCGCCTGGTCTGTCTCGGACAATACCACGAGACCCTCGTCGGTGATCGTCGGCTTTTCATCCAGCTGCACAACACCACACGAAGGAAATGTGACGACGTCAATCGAATCCTCAATAAGCTCCACGGTGTTGCTGAACTCCATCGACTTCGGACCCGAACGCGCGCCGATCATAGCTAGATACTCCGCTTGCACCCACTTGGTGTGATTTTCGGGGTCTGTCAGAAAGAGCTGTGCATAGACAACGGGGTCGTCTGTAAAACAGAATTTGGACCAACCCTGCATCATGTTTTTGTCCCAGTGCTCGACCTTTCCCTGGTATATCATATCAAGCAATAGTTTCTGCAGAGACCAAGATGCCCAGAGATGGCTGCCTTGGTTCTGTGCGCTTGCGAGGACGTTAGCCGGGACTGTGTAACAGAACAAGGAATGACCAGTTGCCACATCCACGACCATGATGAGATCTGTGATAATTCCCTTTTCCTGCTTGAAATATACATCCCCGGGTTCAAAGTCGCTGAATCCAAGTTTGTCGAAAAGCATTCCCCGGAGACGCTCGTCCCCGGAAAATTTCTGCTCGATGAGGCCGGCGAACGCAGTGCGTACGTCCGACCCTGCATTGGACAGCTCACATTCGAGGTCTACCACAAGAGACTGGCCTTCCACAGGCGTTATCTTCGACTCATTATCCCGTGTCGCGTTGTACATGTCTACAAGTGTCTGCACCGCTTTCTCGAGTCCGAAATCCTCGGGTGTAGAATCGCAGGAGCCCTCGTCGTCAGACTCACTCATGCCATCATCCTCCGCAAGCTGCAGAAGTTCGCTCTTGATACTCGTAAGCTTCTCGCCCATGAGCGTCTTCGTATATTCGTCCCACACAGAAGCAGGCTGCTTTCTCTTCTTCGCACCTCCAGCAGTGGGGGGGTCGGCGATGAGGTCGAATTTGATGCCCATAGCACCCTTGATCGAGCTGATATTCTCCTCAGAGAGGCCCATTTCCGCGATACTTGCGTGGAGATACGTGTGGAGTTTGTCGTTGCGTTTGTTCTCATACAAGATACCCACGATTTCCGCGCAGGCCCTCTGCAAAGGCGTCTTCTCGGGCTCAGACACAGCAGGTTCAGACTCGAACTCTGGATCGAAAAACTGAGGCAATTCGCATGCAAACTCAATGCCGAAATTTTTCGTGATATGTGTCACGACGACACGCCCATCTCCGCCTTCCTCAATTTGCTTTTTGTTCAGCTTTGTGCGGAGTAATCCTTCAATGGTTGTGCGCAGAGGGTCCGGTAAGGTCTTCAAGACCTCATTGGTCGCGTTTGTTCGTTCGTCCTTTTTGCCTTTCTTCAAAGCCGCCTGTAGACCCTCAAGTGCCTTCCCAGCGACCTCCGTACTCTCACGCTCAGTTTTCGCCTCACGCGCCTCATGCAATTTGCTCTTCAGAAACGCGACACGCTCATCATTTACACCCTTGTGAGCCATGGTGCTCTTACCTCCACACTCAATGAAAGCCTCACGGACTGCATCTACGTCTTTGAACCCGTCTTTTTCGAGGGGGGTGATGATATCCAGCACGCACTGGATATCCTCGATGTCTTGCTTCTTGATCAAAACACCCAATTCCTTTCGAGCACCAGCTTCAGTCTGCGCCTTGACGTATTTCTGCACGTCGTCGTCCCAGTCCACACCCTGTCGCGGTTCGACGTGATCCACGACAGGCTTCTTCTCGGTTTTAAACTTGCTCCTGAGTTTTTTCATCTGTATGTCATCCTCCTTCCAATCTGAGAGGGTCTTCTGAGTCACTTCAGCCCACGCCGTCTTCTTCCAAGTCTCGATAAATTCAGGCTGTGATTTCAGCATGGGCCCCATTGCGTTTTTTATCATTGAGAGAGCGTTTTCCTTTGCCTCTTCCTTTAACCACGCCTCAAATGCCTCAGGGTCGTCGATTTCGCCTTCGCCGGCTATGTCCCTGCTCGTGAGGAACCCAGGACCCTTGAACATATCCAACTCGCTCCACATGAGTGTGTTTATGGCAATAAACGTCACAGACTCACCGTCGAAAGATCCGAGGTTGTTGGCGTTCGTGGGGATACTTGTGTCCATCATCATAACCCAAAACACACGCACCGTATTCTCGTCTGGAGTCGCCATCACAATTGGTATGGCCGTACCCTGACTGCGGCCCACAGTGACCTCCAGGCTATTCCTATCACCTATGAGTTGGGTCCCGGTGTTGCCGCTCCCGCGTGGCTTTGTGTCGCTGCTCCCGACTGGCCCTGTGCCGCCATCCCCTGTTGGGTTCCTATTCCGGCGAGCAAAAAGTATGTTCCTATAGTCGATCAAATTCCCGTACTCGCCATACAACGGAGCATCGCGGCCCTCTTGAACCATTGTCATCTGCTGCGCCGTGAGAGGGCGCAAAGCCCCTCTCGTGTCTTGCATTGTCGTATCTCGGGGGCCAAATCCTTCCCTGGTCCCCTCGGCATTGTTACTGAACAAGTGATTCCCCATTGCAGCGCTGAGTGCGAATCTAGCCTCCACAGCGGCATCGGTCCTCTGGCCAACTTCAGCTTGCTCGCTTACTTCCATCCTCTCTGTCCTACCCACAGCTGCACCACCTCCTGAAAACGGAGTCGTGGTATTTATAGCGACTGCAGTTATCGGTGCCGAAGCCGCTACAGAAGGTCCAACAGTAGTTGATGCCGAACCTTGAAAGTTATTCACTACCCTAACCCTTTGCATTGTACACTCGTATACATGGAATGATACAAGCACACTTAAATACTCCCAATTTCACAGCTAGAGTGTTTTGGTGAAGCATAGAAATAATATAAAGGTAGGTGCCATGTCTTACAATATCGGACTTTTTTAGCGGAGTCCGAGCCGGTATCAAAATGCCCGACGTGCAGATGAACAAGGGCCCCCTGCCATCGACAGCGGGGGGGCCTGCTGGCTCAGACGGCACGCCCGACGGTCGGTACAACTTCAACAGCGAGCTTCTCTCTGGAATCGACGCGTACTCGTACGCCGAGTCTGCGCGCATGGGCTCCGACAAGGCATACCAGCAGATTCCCCACCGGCTGCAGAAAATCATCCCGCTTCTCCACGTTCCGGATGGCAAGAAGGGTAAACAGAAATTGCCCATCTCCCACGCCGTCGACCAGGGGGACATCGCATTCGCGCTTGCTCTCGAGCCCAAGCGCATGCCCGGCGTATTCTACGAGAAAAGCAACAGGGGGTCCTTTCAGGTGCAAAACCTCAGCATGCTCACGCCGTTCTGCAATTTCGTGACCGTGAACTACCTGCTGGCCGGGCTGCAGATTTATCATAAACACGTCAATTTAGCAGAAAAGGATATAAATGATGCATGGTACCGACTATGGGAGGCTCTGGATCCACACTGGGAGAGCCATAAAGGCGATCCTAATTATTTGCACGACAACAATTATCAAAACCTCAAGATGCTCGTGCGGAAGTTCATTCCCTTCGGGATCTGCGCCGGCTCTGAGCACCAGGGGGGCAAGCACGAGCTCTCCTACATGCCAGTGCAGGCCGCCGTCAACCACGTCACCACGATGACCATCGACGGCCAGAGCAGAGACCTCGTCAACTACTGGCGCGACCACAACCTCGACGCCGGCGACCAGCTTGGATTCCACCTCGAAAAAATTCAAATTTCAAATACCTACACTCTCAACCACTACTACAAGTCGTACGCGACGGCAAACATTGAAGACGTGAAGGAGTGCTGGCAACTGGTGCCGAGCAAGCTGTACCCCTGCACGAGTGCCTTGTACAATTCAAAATGTCTTTCGCCGTGGGAGCACGGCTGGTGGCGCGTCGGCCAGATGATGCACTTCCGCGGCAAGCACGGAAGCACCGACTGTAAGGATATCTGCTCGAACGACATGATCTACCTCAAAGGCGGGCTGCTGCAGGTCACCTTTGCGCCGGTGTGGCACGACTACAGCCGCGGGACTTCAGGGGCGCCCTCCGTGCTTTCAACTTCAAGTACAAGTGCATATTTCTTAAGACCACCCGGCGCAGGGGGTAGTTCGTCATCAAGCAGACCTCGAATTCATGGACATGGTACAACGGGTGGGGGGTCAGGAGGAGGAGCAACACCAGCACCACCAGGAGGAACAGGACTAGGACCACAAACAGGAACGGGAACAGGAGGTGGAGCAGGAACGGGAACAGGAGGTGGAGGAGGACCATCATTAACCACACAAAAATTTGGAATAACCACCCAAATCAATTGGCGTGGCGAAACATATCCACTATTTTCAGAGGATGCAATAATCAATGGAGGTTCTGTTTTGTGTTGTGTGAAAGAATCGGATGAGTATGTTTACATATACAAAATTACCTCAGACAAAGTTGTAATGTTTAAATTTAAAACCGATAATTTGAACTCTGCAGTGGATGCTTCGGAAACTCCAATGAAAGATGTTATGGGCACTACTCTCGCACATATGAAATTGAATAATATGAGATTTATTGATTTCTGTATATTGCAACAAGAAGATGACACCAATAAAAAGTATCTTCTACTCGAACCTGCGAAAACTGAAGAATTGCCTGCATTTGATGCACAGGAAACTCTGCACTTTTCCACACACAAAATTCAAAAAGATCCTGCAACCAAAACTTATCAAATTATTCGAAGAAACGATAAAAGGGTAATCAATGGTAAAATTTCCAGATTTCCTTTCAACATGGATGGTTTTAACCTACACTGGAATGGGATTTTGTTTATTCCAGGCAGTACACCTGGCAAAAATTACCTATTAAATTTAAATGCCCCCAGTAACGCGAGAGTTGAATTTGGAATGGAATCAAATATTCCACCTCCAGGGGATCCCTCAAACCCAGATGCGCCAGGATTTTCTATATTCGGGCTTTTCTGGCCAGATTCCAGTTTTTTTGAATGGAATTCGCGTTCTTATGTCGAAGCAAACGGACCGAGAACCAGAAAACCAGCCCCGACAAACGGTTCTTCTATAACGGTACATAACCAATGGCAAATATCCAAAGATAAGGTGTCTGAAGGGGATAACTATGTGTTTACCCTAAGCGGAGAATTATATCCGTTGACTCGCAACAACGTTTTAGTATTTTCAAACGGTCATTCTTTTCGGAAAAAATCGAGCACATATCCAAATGACTATGAATTTTGTGATGCTTCAGGTGGGGCAAAATCATTAAATCGAGTTTATCATTTTAACAATTGTGACATTGGAGTCAATTATCGCACTGAATGGATTGTCCGTGAAACCAATCACGGTAATGTAGTTTATGCGTCTAATACTCCGGTAAGCGATAACGAAGGCCAGGAATTTTTGATTCGATCTGCCGTAGATTCGGTGTTTGGAACCACAGAAATACCCTGGAATTTTGAATTCAGTGACGGAAAAACGCGCATAGTCTTTGATGATGGAAGCTATATTGAAAAAATAGACCCACCCCCTGCTGCGAATGGCTCAAAAATGTATGCGTATTACGGAAGGGACGATAAGGTAATTTTGCTGTCAGGTGCTTTGCAAGTCGGTGAAATGAAAATACATCCAACAATTCCAGCTCATAATGACGTATCATTTGTAATAGAAAAAACTTCGAATCCAATAGCATTTGCTATAGCAGATGGAACTAAAATCGACAAAGTAACATTTGATTTGTATACAACTCTAGCACCCACACCAACACCATCCCCTCCACCACCTGCCCCGGCGTCGGCCAGCGCTACCACCCCACCCGATGTTGTAGACTTTTCTCAGCCATTGACAGACGAATACAAGATGCTGAGTGAAAGTGATGCGTGGTTTAAAAACCTACCAAGTTTTGAATCGTGGAAATATTATCCAGAGACTGATTCAGGAGATGACTATGTGCGGCGGGTCCAAAATTGCAAAGACGAATCCGGTTCTGAAATCAAACTTGGCGTGCAAATCAATTATTTCGATGCAGACACGGAATCGGATGATTCTGCCAATGTACAAATTTTCAATTTAGATACATCTGATAATTTTACAAGCAAAAACACTGAATATTTTTTTGATTCTACACAGACCGAAAATGGTTTGAAGGGAATTTTAAGTCACAAAAAACAATATTGGTTCGAAAAGATCAAGTCTCTGGATACATTTACAGATATTCCAGAAGACAAGCATATCAAAATTGACCAGATTTATTATAGAGATATCACGAATGCATGCAAAAATAACCCAAAATTGATCAACCCCCCGGCGTGTAATGTTTATTTTCGTATTGGATCAAACAAAAAAGAACGTGGTTGGTATGTTCTGGTTGTGAAAAAAAATCCACAATATTCAATCACAAACACATTTGAGATTCAATGTACTGTACTAAAAAAATCAGGGTATAAAGTTGGCAGCGAAGGCGAACATGTAATTGTTGTTGAACCCAACCCACTGAAGTACGATAATTTTAATTGTTCTTACAAAATTTCATACGATAAAACATCAAATCAACTTCATATAATAGAAGGAAGTGAACCGAATTTTAAGACTAATTTTGAAAAATACGAATATAAAGAGAATTATGAGGAAGCGATGAAACATTTCGCTTCTATACCTAAAAATCAGATGAGAGATGCAAACGCAGCTTTTAATGTTGAAAACGAGTGGGAAATAGATTTCGACCCCGCGCCCAAGCCGCCGGCCAACCTCCTCGACAAGGCGCGCAGCATGTTCGGCGGCAAGCAGGACCCCAAGGCAGCGGCGAAGCGAGCGGCGGCCGAGGAGCTCACGACGAAGAAGGCGCCAGGCAAGCGCAAGATTTCAGTTGTTCGCGATGACTGAGAGTCGTACTCTTTGAGTATAAACGACACTTCAATTGTTCATAATAAATACCAATGGCATACAGAGTCCTCGCTCTATGCATACCGAACTTTCTTGCTGTCTCTCCCGTGTAAATAAATCACTGTCTACACCCACCACTGACGACCGCGTGCACTTCCACATCCGCGCCGACGCGAGCCACACCGACACCACCCATCCGCGTCTGCACATAAGCTGCTTGTACGACGGTCGGTACTGGCTACAGCGTCTTCCTTTGATTCTAGAGCGAGGCGGGGAGAACTACGTGCTTGGTCTGCCACGCGCCTCTCTTTTGGTAACAGCGGACGGCGGTGTATCTCTGACACACGACTCAAAAGTTCTCGGTGCCGAGGGTGTTTGTATGCAAGAACCACCTTTTAATCTTACAGCCCACATTGGAACTTGCACCTATGTTCTGGAGTTTTCCTCGGATAATCCTAATTTGTATGTTTCAAAATTCAAACAGTCTTTTGTGCATGTTCGACGGCGTCTGCAGTTGTACGGGGTCTGTCGGAAAATTACACAAAATATTCAAGCCAACCCACAGTCTGAGAGGGACAAGGCCCCCGGTGCCAGCGTGTCACTCAAACATCTACTCACTACCAGCAGGAATCTAGACGAATGTCTGTGCGATTTGCACACGCTATCTCGAGTTCGTCTCTGTTCTTCCAAAGACCTTCTACAATTTGACGAGCCCGGTGTATTCAAACAGCAATGTAGTTACTACATCACACCACTCCTCTCGCCACTTCAAGCCCCCCAACTTTACGATCTACAGCAGCAATTGCGCACGGCGCGGCAGAACTTCCGCGTTGAGACAATGGATCAAGGCCTTGCACTCGCGAGTGTTCTCTTCAGTCTACAGAAGGACGCTGTGGCATTTAAAAGGGGCATGCAAGCACTGGCCAATCTGCGCAACTACGCGGTAAATGCGATCAACAGCAACAAGCAGAGTGTGAAACGCAACGTGGTCTTCAGTCGAATGATGTATCTTCTTCTCCGTGCAGTAGATAACGCCTTCCAGTGCTATTCGAGTGCAATCAGCAACAGACAAAAGATACCGCATTTCCACACCCGTCGCCACCGACTCTTTCGATATGAACTCTCGCATCTCGTCGATCAGAGAAACAACGAAACGCTGTTTGTTTCCCCCACAGTTGCCAACAACATCCACTCCCATCTCGCGGACATACACGAGTTGATTCTCGCCGCTCCGAGTGGTAATGGGAGACTGGGAGTGGTATGTACGAGAATTTTCATGGATGGTATTTTTGACTGTGTCTCCGAAAATTGCAAGTTCCGGGTGATGGACCAACTGTGTACGCCCTATGTATACCGTCGCAAACTCACAGAGCTACCCACGCAACCACCCATAGAAGACGCTTGCGAGCTCGCCAGGGAGCACTTTTCAATTTTCTGTGACATCATTCTCTTTGCACACGAAAACTACGCACTGTCAAAACCGGTCTTTCAGCTCTTCTGTCGGCATCTTTCAGAGTCTCCAAGTTCTTTTGATGCGACGAGACACCAACTGCTCTTGAGCATCCTTAAACCACCGCTGCACCCTCTTTTTGAAGTTGCGATGGGGCGCGCAAAACCGGACTTTGGTGTCACCTGTAGTTTTTTGGAGGAATCGCAGTACATTCCAACGTTTGACTGTAGCATGCAGGCCAAGGCCACGCTCGACATAATTATGCCCGACACTATCAAGCACGCGTCTGCTCCCACCGGCACTCCAACGATCAAGCAAACTCCCAAGACCCCGAGTCGACCAGAAACAAAGCCAGTTAGTTGCTAAAATCTGTTTTAAAGCAGATTTTATTAATTTTATTTTCTCTAAAATCTGTTTTATTGCTACATATTCTCTGTTTGCTACAACTCACCAAAGAACAGCCCACGCATGTCTAAGCGCACGTACTCTCAGTACACCTCAAACTTCTTCTCTGGCAAACACGATGTTGCAGGTATCGAATGCGAGCCTTTCAATATCGTCGTGGAGGTAATTGAAGTTCGGCACATGGAAGACATGGTATACACTGCAAACAATCGCTGCACCATCTTCCAAAAGATCGAATTGAGGTGCCTCGTGCGCAAGTACTCCTTTTACAATCCGTTCTTCACAAGGGGTGTCAGCTTCCAAGAGAGGTTCGGCGTTGATCACGTTTACAAGCTCTCAAGTGGACTACACGCAATTGCGCAGTGCAGGAAGTATCTTCCATACGATACATCGGACAACAAAGAGTATGAAGAAGTGAAGATTAAGATGAGGATCAGGAAGGAACCGGGGGATCGCACATTTGAGATTTCGAATGGTTACTGGGAGCTTCAAACGTACGACCTCCAGTTTGCAGACGGCTACTTCAGCATGCAGTGCCATGGAATGACACGGGTTGAGAACTACAGGATGAACTGGAGGAAGGTGTCTGTCGGAGTAAGGCGCCCATTTGTTGTGAGGGATGAAACGATGGGCAAAATTCTAGCGAATGCTTCTATGGCTTCTTCGCAAATGAATAATATTGAGATAGAGAGATGGCAAACTCACAACTTTGGAGGAGTGGACTCGAGGCACATTGTGTGTGTGCCTCCGCATGGGCAGGAGATGCAGGAGACATTTTACGAGATGAGTCCTTTCGAAACGACTCTTCGCACATTCTTCAAATGCGCCGCTGCAGTCAAGTTCGAGACTGTGATTCAGCGCGGCATGGTATGGGACTACATTCCGATCAACCACGCGACAAACACACTTATCAGCAAAGACGTGGCAAAGGTATTCGAGGTTTCCATTTTTGAGAAGCTGGCAGCGCAGTGGAAAGTAAGCACCAAGTTTGAGTGCCCTCAAGACGTCAAAGAGATGCGTGGAAATGTTATCAGAGAGGGCAGTCTTTTTGAGAAGGTGCGTAGGGCATATTCGAAGAACAAAAACAACAAGTCACACACGATCAACGTTCTGCCCGAAGATATGCCAGACTTCTTCGGAATGCGGTCTTTGGTTGAGGTCAAGAAACCTATGGTATATGGCATGGGGTGGGAAACCATTGAATCAGAGCGTACGGCAGACATCTCCGGAATGCTGGATTGGCCAACTCTTTCGAGTATCAAGAGCCGACTCTGCATCAGCATGGAACAGATGAAAAAAATCCCATACGGTCTCTTGACGCCAAGCTGCTTTGTGAAGGTAGACGGTCAAATGTTCTCGCCATGCAACCAGAAGATCGTGTACCTTGAGCCGAAGGATGCGGAGATGTTCCGGCAGAAGGGCGTGATTGAAATTTCGGCGAAGAACGCAGAGCTTTTGAGTACAAACAAGCTCGAGAAGAACACCTGCTTCAACTTCGATGGAAGTCCTTACTTTCTACGCCCGTTCTGTAAAGAAGGACAGATCTACGAGGTAGTGCGGAAGTCTTACCAGAATTTCTTCGATGCGATGTTGGCACGCAGTGACCAGAATAAGCTATCTAGGATAGAATTGATACCAGATGGCGATGCCTTGCCGAGTGATCTCGAGCCGGTCAACGTAGAGGATCTTTATGTCTGAGGGCTTGTGTGTTGAATTGCAGTTTCAACTTTCACTAGATTTATTTAGAGTAATCAAAACTGGTTACAATTTGATCGCAATATTCGATATGCAATTAAAGAGAACAAAGCGTATGTAATGGCGTCTGACACAGAGAGTGCAAATTTCCTGATGATAACAACATATCTTCCCACCATCATTCTCTGCATGCGCACGCTGCTACTTGTGATGGCAAACGCTGCAGCACTCAATGTAGGCGTTCCGTCACACTTTTTGTTCTGTGCCTCGTGTGTGGCCTGCTATTTTGACGCACAGATGTTCTTGAATACCAAATTCGACGTTCTGGTTGGGCATCTTCTACCCACACTCTTTGTGATGACAGTTTCTTGCGAACTCTCCCCCCTAACACAACCAATTGTCAATGAGCGCTTTTTCTCCACGGACGTGCGACGTTGGTTGATTCTCGTCATCGACTTTGTATGGCAGTGTGGTAGCTTGTATGTCGTCTTCAGCGTTAGACACAGTCAGATCAACAACAAGCCTCTTCCAAGGCTTTGCCAGACTCAGAACTCATCATCATTCAGTACCTTTGTTTGTTTTTGCCTTCTTTCACATGTGCTCCAGCAAACATATTTACTGCGCGTCTACGAGGTCATATTCCGTTGTATGCTCTTCTACATTCAAGCCATGCTCTTCTACTTTTTTCGATATCTATACAAGCACCGTGGTGCAAACCAAGACTACCTCGTACCACACGCCTGTCTCCATATTCTACATGTGCATGATTATGTTCTCTTTCTCACCGTCCTGGCCTTCACAATTCTGGCAGTGTGCATGTATTTCGATACCAAACAAATCAACAACGAGCACACCACTTCTAAACCCCCAAATCCCATTACTGATCTGGAGGCCGAGCTTCGCGCCGCAAAACTAGCAACACTGGAAAGCTAATGCTCTAGCATATCCATCAGCTCGTTGACATCTCTCTGTCTCTTTTTCATCACTTCGATCGCATTCTCGGTCTGGAAGACGCGCTTGCAGATCACGTCCAGATATGCCGTCATCTGCCACATTGCCCGCTGTAGAAGCTGGCTGTTCATGTCATCGCACTCGATGTTGCTTGCTTGTAGAAGTCGCTTGATCTCACGAGAAGGCGTTGATTAGAAACACCCTATCTTCGAATCAGACACTTTCTATTTTTCAAGCCGAACTTTCGAAAGGAATACCATTTTCTGTGTCTGGATCCAATCATTCATGGCTTTGAAAATCAAATCGTCATGCGAATAATCAAAGTTCTGTAGGGTTCTGTTGTTCAAAGGACAGCTTGCCAGCATATTCTTCGATTCGCAGTCTTGCAGATACTTCACAAACTGCTCGCTGTCTACAGTGCATCCACATGAAATCTTGATCGGTGTGTTGATCAGTTTGTTCGAAAAGGGACACACAAACCTCTCGTCTCGGTGCTCTTCGAGAAATTTGTTGAAGGTATCCTTCATGATTTGGTCCTTCACGTCCATGCACTTTTCGATGACATCATGCAGCATCGTAACACACCGCATAGCTTCGCTTCGCCGATCCTCCATCCTGATGTAATCCTGCTTCGTGAAACTTCCCTTCAAGAGAAGTCTGTCCGCATCCAGCAGGCTCTTACCATGATACCTTGTGACGCACTCTGGCATCGCAGAAGCAGACGACGCCCCCATGCGAAGTGCTCGAATGCAGCGGTCCTTTTCTTCTTCTGGCATGTCTGACAACCAAACACTGTTGATAACCTCCTCCGTAGATTTGAAATTTACGCCAGGACAGTCCATATAAAAGACTTTTGTCGTTCCTGCAATACAAATATTTGTCAAAACCCTGACGGGCAAGACAATCACACTTGAAGTCGAGAGCACAGACACAGTAGAAATGATAAAAAGCAAAATACAAGACAAGGAGGGCATCCCTCCGGACCAACAGCGACTTATATTCGCAGGCAAGCAGCTCGAGGAAGGACGCACGCTTGCAGACTACAACATACAGAAGGAGAGCACTCTCCACCTTGTTCTGCGTCTGCGTGGAGGGTCTCGGGTGGATATTAGGTGGACCTGCTAAAATCTTCCTGGCGTTTTTAATACAGAGTGCTAAAATCTGTTCAATTTAAATTGTTTAAATATTCAAAGCCAACCATGACTCGAGACTACTTAAGTTGTATTGATTTTCTGTATGTGTAAAGAAATAGAACACTAAGATGTACAAGACCTTCCAAAGGAAGAGGCTGGTGAGGGAAGTATGGCGAGAACTTCGTCGCGCTGCCACAGCAGAGGGCACCCGTGGCGAATTTGACGCTACTACCGCACAGATACGTGAAGTTGAGCGTCAGGTCAGGATCATACAGGCCGCGTTCGATGAGTTGAGCGACCAGGATAGTGTAAAATGGAGGCCAGTTTTCGAAAGCAACAAAAAGAGGCTCAGGTGGCTGATTGGTCTCCTAGAAAGATACACCAGAAAGTGGGCGCCCGAGTTGGAGCGTGTCGAGACCGAGAAACGGCGCGAACTATGCGCAGCTGCTGCGGAAGCTCGCATGCTTCGTTCCACATAACGGGTGTATGTCTCTGTTACAAAAAAGACGAACCCCGTTCAGATTGAGTTTTATCCAATAAAGTTCTTTATTTTTTCATTGAAAACTTGAAATCCTTAGCGCGCACCATCACCGCAAACGCCGTGGCGTGGTGGTGCTGGATGTCCCAGTCCGATCGCTTGGTAATTTCATGTGCACTCAAACACTTCGCAACAAACTTTTCCCTTGCCTGTGCTTCTTCCATCCATGCCTTCTCAAGGGAGCCCCCCTGCTTTGCTTTGGCCGGCAAGGCTGTGAGATAGCCATCAAACATAATACTTGGATGTTCACCCCAATCCGAGGGCACACACCTTAGACTCAATGGAGGCAGTGAAATTCCAGTCTTCTGATAGCATTCCGCTTGCATTTGTGCGGTCGAGCTCATACAGCTGCTCGCCTGCACCAGCATTTTAATGTCATGCTTTTCCTTCTGTTGTAGCTTGCGGGTGAAACCATACACATTAATCCTGTCTGAATACTTTAGGTCGTACGGAACACCCAGTGCCACGGGACTTGTCAACTGCCTGGCGTCGCACTGTCCCACACTCTCCGGACTGACATGAAACAGGTAGTGCTCACCAGAAGTGAGCTGCCACTTGTACCACGAGGGCTTACGCAAATCAACCTTCATGGCGGCATTTTTCACCTCCATTTCCCCACATGTGCTACTCGATAGATTTTGAGCAAGCATCTGAATCAACTGATTTTGTACCACGTTCTTGGGCATGACCGCGTTCAAGCCTGACATTTTTATGGCGAGTGGTATGTCATCAGCATTTGCATACATTTCTACAGGCTTTATGTCATCACCAAACGCCTCCTGCATGTGCCCCGTGCCCTCGATAAAGTGTGTCATGTGCTTTTTGAACTGCACAATTTCAAAGGTGTGGCCATCTATAGTTTTTGTACTATACCTCTCGGCACCATTCCACGCACCAACTCTAGAATGACCCTGCTCGGCGACCGCATGACCCGCGATTGTTTGCAGTTGTATGCTGCGCGATATTTGCCGCAGCGTCTCGGTCGCCGTCACAGCTGCGTTCTTGTTGCTGTCCTGCACAAGCTGAAGAGCCGCCGATCCAGCCAATACGAAACTCACCATACAGTCCAGGCTACCCGGTATGGAGCACATCCGCTTACACACCGCATGTGTAATAGCAGTGGCCTCGTCAAAGTCACCCCCATACACATTACGCACGCTCAGCATTGCTACCTTAAAGTTTTGTGCCGAAAGTTGCCCGAATTTGTTCACGGCAGCAACGAAATGGCTTGTCATGATACCCATATCCTCGCAGTCCTGAAACATCATCACAGCCATGCGCTGCAATGCATTCCGCATGCCCTGTAGATGCTTGCGCTGCGATGCACCGACCACCGGTAGCTGCGAGTCTATCCTTTCCAGCACAGTCGCAATTTCATGCACGGCCATTTGCTGGTCCATGCCAGGCATGCCAAACAAATTAAATGCCTCTCCTGGAGTTTCACTATCTACGATTTTGGAGTGCGTTGCCCCATACTCATCCATATAAGTCTGCAGTGTCTTTTGCATATCAAATGTGTATTCACAATTTGTTGCAACGTATTGCCGGAGACTCTCACGGAAACATGTAATCATAGTTTCATCCGACGCACCTTCAATTGTTTTTGGTAGTAGTTTCTGTGCTGTACCTGCAGAAATTTTAACCCCTTGCTTTGCTGCAATAGCGCATGCACAATTCGTGCATAGTTCCATCACGTAATGCGCAAAGTGCCGCGCAACCGAGTCCCTCATGCATTGCTGGCTGTAGGCCCACTGTCCCTGGTCCATTTTTTCAAGACCGAGTGCGGACGCCCTGAGCGTTGGTAGTAGTCGAAAAGAATTCAAACAATCTCCCATTTCCTCCGAACCAGCATCTGTATTTGAGGGATCCAAAATGTGTTTCAAAAACTTCTTGGTAACTTTGGACCCGGCGGCCTCCACACTTTCAATGCGCTGGCTCACACTATTCCAGGAATGCATTTTGATCTTAGACATCTCCTTCAGGGTTTTATTGTTTAAGGTCAATTTGGGTCGATGTACGGAAAGAAGCATAGTGTGACTGTCGGAATCCGTTCCATAAAACGGCATGCTCTTCTCAATAGTTATACCCTTCTCTGGACTTTTAATGAAATCACTGAGATCAACACAGGTCATACCTACAGCTCCTACGTTGCAATTGGTCTGTTGTAAATTATCCAAATCGCGATACATCTGCTTCATACCGGTTCCCTTAGAACTTTCGGGTTTGAGTCCTTTCATAAAAAAACGAAACAAGAAGCCATGGATTCCTTCGATGTTTGGTACATCAATACTTCTTTGTGGTATACGATATTCGTTGTTAGAGCATTTTACGAGATCACTCCGCGACATATTGTTTCCCATCGTATAGGTACATGCCAGTAAGGGATCCGTGACTGGTATTACTTGGTCGCCACTTTTGATCTTCAATGAAACAGTTAGCAAAGGTATTTTAATCTTTACCATTAACATTCCGTAAAATATCTTATATATCAGCATTTACAACATCTCTCGGCATATCCTCCATATGCTTGGGTAATACCTTTTCTATGCGATACAACTTTACAATTTTGTTATCAAATACTATTTTATAGTTTTCATGCAAGTACGCACTTACTACGTCATTACTATCAATGAGTAATGCGCGTTTACATTTGTGTATGAAAAGTTTATAACTTGCCGTATCAAACACATTACACGGAACGGACTTTTCGACGCGGTATAATATCTTTAGTTTTTCTTCAAATGCATCTATATCTTCAACTGTTTGTAAATCAAAAACATCCTTTTGATTCAAAAAGAACGTCATTTGTAATTTCATCAATAACATCTTTTGTATTTCAAACAAACAAAATTTTAAAAAGGCCGTTTGGCCAGTGTCGCTACCTGTGTACTTCAGTCTCTTAGTATATGTTACAGTAATCATCACATCATGAGGTTCGAACATAGATCTTCACCATATTAACATACATACTGACCACCGGGCACTTTCGTCGTAAGTGCCCTAGCCAAAAAAACAAAAAAAACAAATAAATAACAAAAACCTTTCATCAAAACTAATCATAACTATATCTATTATATATATATATATATATTAATATAATATAATATAATATAATATAATATATATATATATATATATATATATACATATAGTTATACCTGTCAATAATAAACAGAATCTCTGGGCCCCCGAGTGTCCCCGTTTTGGTAAGTCCCCCCCCCCCCCCCTTTTTCCCTTTTTTTCCCCTTTTTTGGGGGGGGGGGGGGGGTTCCCCTTTGTGGCTCTCCTAAAACACCCCCCCCACTTTTTTTTTTTGATTTCCCCTCATAAAAATTTT
>Ga0194029_1000002_pt1 | contig 83394 bp, 88 predicted proteins | sample IW18Oct16_MG_FD_140360 | JGI IMG/M metagenome (GOLD analysis project Ga0194029, IMG submission 140360) | Freshwater microbial communities from the Broadkill River, Lewes, Delaware, United States - IW18Oct16_MG | ecosystem: Environmental > Aquatic > Freshwater > River | place: USA: Delaware... | reverse complement strand
TTTATTAAGACCACAATGTTTGGTCAATCAACATACAATCCATTTGTATTGTTAAAAGAAAATGATAAACAATTACACTTTAGTGCAGGGATGGTTACATCAGCAATAGGTTACACATGGTCTTACAATAAACATCAAGATAAAAAGAGGGCGATGATAACTGGCTTATGTACATCACTTGTTGCAGGGATTACAAAAGAATTACTTGATAATATAAGGGGTGGTGATTTCGATGAAAGAGATATATTCGCCACAACTCTTGGTGGAGTAGGTATGTCGGTAACGATACCTCTGTTCCAACCAAAGAAAAAAAGAAACAAATATTAGATTATGGTAAAAGTCGTATTTATAACATTAGGTGTTATTTGGTTATGGATTTTTTATGAAATGAAAATCGCACCTGAGGTTGACGAGAACGGAAATATAATTCCAAAAAAGAAAAAGAAATGAAAAAACTTTTAATTATGTTTGGTAACCTATTCGATATGGGTTGGTGGGCAGACAAAATCAATTCTAAGTTAGGACTATACGAGTGGGCAAAGAAAAGTCGATTCCGTAAGTGGCAAGAAGGGTTGACAGGTTGGAAGTTTTGGGCATGGCAAATAATAGGTGGAATTCTTTTCGTAATCATCTTTGAATTTATATTTAACAAAATAGGTATAACAATGCTACCCTGGAAATGATTTGGAAAGATAAAGAAGTTTTACATTTAGTTTTGATGAGAGACCCATTTGAAAGAATTATGAATGGGACTAAACCAATAGAGTATAGAGACAACACACCCTATTGGACTAAACGGCTGAAAGATAAAGACATCAAGTACATATACTTTCAGTACGCATATCACAAGAACCCCACACACATGGTGGTCGAATGTATCGACAAGAAACTTACAGACAAGTGGGAACTTCACTTAGGAAAAATAATTCATTTAGATAATAAACATTTATGAAAATAGCACTAATAGCACACGATGGTAAAAAGGCTGAAATGGTTTCATTCGTTATGAAACGATTAGACTTTTTTAATAGAGACGATGTAGATATCGTAACAACAGGAACGACAGGTCAGTTCATGACAGACGCCGGAGTAAACGGAATAGAAAAAGTATTGTCAGGTCCACTTGGTGGTGACGCACAGATTGCAAGTATGGTTTCTGAAGGTAAACTATCAGCAGTCATATTCTTTAGAGACCCACTTGGAAAACACGCACACGAAGTTGATGTGTCTATGTTGATGAGGTTATGTGATGTACATAATGTACCATTGGCAACCAACTATAAGGCAGGTCATATCTTTATCAAACACCTATCAAGAAAATGAAAACAATAGTAGCATACATACCACCACGAGGTAGGAAGGTTAGAGTGGAGGCGTTTGACATTCATGTAGATAAGTTACTGGCTCCTCGTAGTACAAGGATACCAGTCGGTAGTAAGATATTAGATGTCGGAGTTGGTGAATCATTTTTAGAAAAATACACTAAAAAATATTTGGATAAGTCAAAATAAATTTGTATATTACACAATGTAATATAGAATCATGAATAGAATAGATAGTCAATACATAGACCTAATAGACGAAATTTTAGATATCGGTTACGATAAGCCCGACAGAACTGGCTACGGAACTAAATCTTTATTTGATTACACAATCAGACATTGTATGTGTGATGGGTTTCCTTTGTTAACCACCAAGAAGATGGCAGTCAAATCTGTGATGACTGAACTTAAATGGTTCTTAAAAGGTAGGACTGATTTGAGATACTTGTTACAAAACAATTGTCACATCTGGACTGGCGATGCATACAAAGTATATGAACGAGTACATCATTGGGACTTAGAAGACCCTGAATATGATGTCAAAGAATTCGAACAAAAAATATTAGAGGATGATGACTTCTCAAAACAATGGGGTAACCTTGGATTTATCTATGGTAAACAATGGAAGGATTGGGATGGTCATGACCAAATTAAGAACTTAATTAAATCATTGAAAGAAGACCCACATGGAAGACGACACCTTGTCAACGCATGGAATGTCTCAGAACTTTCCTTAATGAAACTACCTCCCTGTCATTATGGATTCCAATGTTATGTAGACTCAGAAAACAAGTTATCACTTAAATGGAATCAACGAAGCGTTGATGTCTTCCTTGGGTTACCTTTCAACATAGCATCGTATGGTACACTATTACTATTACTATGTGAAGAAACTGGATACAAACCTGGCCAACTGATTGGTTCGCTTGGCGATGTACACATATACAATAATCATATTGAACAAGCAAAAGAACAAACAACAAGAATTGGTTACGACTTACCAGAACTAAAGGTATCTAATGTAGATATAATGAATGGGGAGTTTGATTATGAATTAATCAACTATCAGTCACACCCAAGAATTAAAGCACCTTTAAACAACTAATGAAGAATCTAATAGTTATAGGACATCCTGATAAGAAGTCATTCTGTTACAATGGTATTCTCAAGACTCTTAAACGAGAACTGAGAAAGCATAAGGATAAAGAGGAATTGGAAATTATTGATTTATATAGAGATAGTTTTCAAAGACCACGAGAAGAATTAATGAAGTCTTATCAAGACTTAGTAACTTGGTCTGATAGAATTTATTTTATATCACCTGTTTGGTGGTTCAGACTAACACCACGAATGGAAATCTTTTTCGATGAGGTATTGACTCCAGGATTTGCATACAAGTTTGTTAACTTTACTAAACTATATGCATATCCGAAACCATTCCTCAAGGATAAGAAAGTAAGAACATACATCACACATGGAGCACCATCTCTACCTGTTAGAACCTTATATCTCAACTCAGTCAAGTTGAGATTGGTGCTAGGTGTATTCTCATTTGTATTCGGATGGAAACTTTCCAGATGGCGTAAGACAAGACAATTTTGGTCTGTACCATTTGTGAATGATAAGAAACGATGGAAGTATTTACAAGTTGTTAAAAAAGATATTAGAAGAGATTTAGGATATGAAATCTAAAAATAAAAAGACCTTACGAGCAAAAGCATGGCGAAAGTTTTTAGAGACTCTCGTTAAAGAACGAAAGCTTACTGCCGCGGAAAGAATGTCATCAAGAGTTGGATATATGGGAGCAGGATTCCTGATGGCAGGTCAATGGACTGTTGAACCTATATTATTTATCATGGGATTCATTTGTGTATTAGTTCAAGTATTCAGTAGGAAGCAATGGAACTTAGTAGCCCTACAACTAAATGGATTAATCGCATGGACGATTCACTTTGTAAAAACACTAATGTAATGAAAAAAGTTTACACATTTATGATTGTATTATTGACACTAACATATTGTCTTAATACACACGCACAGAACGAGAAACCTAAGATGGGTTTCCAATCATCGAATGAAAACATTTATGGAACTTGGTCATCATGGGATGGGTCAAGTATTCTGTATATGAATTATGGTGATGTTGATACTTTTGTAAGGGTATCACATACAGAAGATGGTAAGGAAACTGCAACAGGACAATTCACAATAGAAGAAGAGTATCTATATGTCCAAAAAGAAAATGAGGAATATAGATTAATGTTCTTTCTAAAAGGAATGCAAATGGTAGTTATGAAACCAGACTCCGCAGGTGGAGCAGGTGAAGCATGGTTATTTACAAAGGTAAGTGATTACGCACTAAATTAAAATGGATATGACACAAGAAGACATGGATTACAGACAAGGAAGAAGTAGACAACAATACGAGAATAGTTTCTTTGGGATTAAGGTTTCTTTAATCGCAATGGTGGTGATTGGTCTATCGGTATTGATTCATAATTTAATGGAATCGATATGAGTTACTCTAATGAAGAACATATAGAAGAGATACTATTCGAAGCACACGCATATGGTATACGATTAGAAGTAATGCAGTTAGCCAGTAAGTTACAAGAAGAAGATAAAGGCTTAGGTAAGGTTGACTCATATCAAATAGCATTAACACAAATTAAACAAGCATTAGATGAAGAAGTATAAAGTAATGTTAGTTAGTGGTGGGTTTGACCCTGTACATAAAGGACATCTTGAAATGATTGAAAGAGCTAATGAGATGGCAGATGAAGTTTGGGTGATTCTAAATAACGACCATTGGTTGACTCAAAAGAAAGGGAAACCTTTTATGGATGAGAAAGAACGAGAATATATTATGTCTCGTATAAAGGGAGTAACTAAAACTATTATATGTAATCCAAGAATTGCAACAGATAAATCTGTGTGTGATGGAATTTATTCTGCGGTGAATATCTTCCGTAGAGATTATAAAGATAGAACTAATGATAGATTCATTGGTGATAAACTACCTATGGCATTTGGAAATGGTGGTGATAGAGGAAAGGGTAATGTACCAGAAGAGGACTATTGTAATTCTATGGGAGTAGATATGGTATGGAATCTTGGAGATAAAGTTCAATCATCAAGTTGGTTGTTAGAGAAAGCAACGAACTCGGCATACTCATCATCACATGGATAATAATAAGATAGTAAAACAATTGAAACAAATCGCAGAGTTATGTGAATCGGATTGTTCAATGATGGCAGGTGAGAGATTGAAGTGGTTGATAGATGAGATTGAGTTGACGCCTAAACCATGGTATAAATTTTGGTGAATTCAAAGATATGATACTAATACTCCAGCGTATAGACAAGGTATCGTACCTACGAGTAACCCAAAAGAACCTATGTACAACTATATCCGATTCAGATAATTATAGATAACTAAATTAATAATATGAACACATTGACAACATTTGATTATATATCTATGTATATCATAGTAGGATGTCTCAGTACAATCATAATAAATCTTATATTGGATTGGGCGGATAGAAAGGGAGCATTGACTCAACCTTACAACCCCTCAACCGAACAAAGGATTTGGGCGTTCCTTCTATGGCCGATAACGGCATGGATATTTTGGTACAACTTTTGGAAATCGTGGTTCGACAATATGAAAAAGTGACTAAGCCGCCAAGGTGCAAAGGTGCAAGGTGGAAACGAAGTTTCCTTTTCACACGAAAAATTAAAAAAAACACACTATGAAATACAATTTAATTCGAGACAAACAACTAGCGTCCACCTTATGTAATGGGACGAGTAAGAAGGATTATCTTATTGGATGGTCTTATAAACAATTAATTCAAGCATTCGGTGAACCGACATTCTCTGAACCAAGTGCCGATGGTAAGGTTCAAAAACAATGGGTATTTAAAAGAGAAATGGACGGCGCATGTTTTACCATCTATGATTTTAAAACCGACAAACAATATAGAAGTGGGGATGCGTTGACTGTCGCTGAAACATTTAACACTAAGTGGAGTGTTGGTTCTAAGGTTTACGCAGGTGAGTTTGTAACTGATATAATAACACAATTGAAAAAGAAAAACTAAATGAGTGACAAAGAAATCATTGCGAAGATTCTTGAGTTGAAAATGAAAAGACCTCAAACTCAAAAGGACAAACTACAAATCCAAAAACTACAACAGGAGTTACATGACCGAAAAGGCGATAGATAAGATATACATTGTTAGTTTAGATTGGAGTGATGAACACATCGCATCTATTCTAAAAGAAATAGACAAGGTTGGGCTACCACATGAAGTTCCATTTGAAGTACTTGGTATTGATGGTAGGAAGTTGACAACTCATCATATGCAATTGATGGGGATTAAAGCATATAAAGATTGGAACTTAAATACAAGTGATGTCTATGTAAAAGACAATGCTAATCGTTACTGGCAAAGAGATGTTACATTAGGTGAGATTGGATGTACACTATCTCATATCGCTATATGGGAAGATGCATATAAGAATGGGTATGATAATATACTTGTATATGAAGATGACCTTGTATTTGAAAAACCCATGGATTGGTCACAACTTGATAAAGTAAAGTCTATGAACTATGATTTATTTTATTTAGGTAGATTACTTCAAACAGGATTTGAGGGTGTTCAAGATACTCCAATAGATGATATGATATGTAAACCTGGCTACTCATATCAAACCCACGCATTGATGTTAAGTAAAAACGGAATTAAAAAGTTAGTAGAGAATCATTTGGACAAGTATAAAAAAATGATATTTGCTGTTGACGAATTCCTACCAGCATTATATTGTGAAACACCACGAACAGACCTCAACTATATCTTTGAAAAAGACTTGATTACATTCGCATTGAATGAATGTGTCGGTGTACAATACAGAACAGAGATGTATAATAATTCATTAACCCAACCACATGACATATAGACCACTACCAAAAGAAGTTACAATTAAACAATCTGAAATTGAAGGATTGGGATTGTACTCAACTAAGTCATTACCACACGCAAGATTTATCGGAGTCACTCATGTACCTAATGATAAATTTGAAAACGGATATATCAGAACACCATTAGGTGGATTTATAAATCATAGTGATACTCCCAATTGTGAAGTAAGACAAGATGTCGATGGAAATCTAATGTTGTTTACACTTAGACCAATTCCAAGTGACGAAGAGATAACGCTAAAATATAATCTATATAGCGTTGATTAAAAATAAAATTATATTTATATAAAGTTAACTATTAAAAACAAATTTGTTATGAGTAAATTATCAAGAAGATTATACCAAGCCTTAGAGGCAAAGTATACTGCAGACATAATGGACGCAAGGGCGACATTATCAATCTACTTTGAATCACCTGTTGCGATAGGTGAACATCCACAACACACAGAAGAAATCGATAAGTTATTAGGTAAGTTAGAATCCGCAACTGGTAAGTTGTCGGTACTTACTAAAAACTTTGGTAAAGAATATGGTCACGACATTCCTGTATCCGAATCGGATAAAAAGGAATTGTTAAAAGGATAAATCTTTATTGGGGAATTAGCTCAGATGGCTAGAGCGCTTCGCTTGCACCGAAGAGGTCATCGGTTCGACTCCGATATTCTCCACTAAAAATTTGGCCATGTCAATTTTATTTTGTATATTGTGTAAACAATCGCGGGAGAAGACTTAAAAGAAAGTCGTTGTACATCCAGTACAAAGGAGTTGGGGCAGTTCCAACCTTCCGCTCTAAGCGGGAAAAGAGTTAAAAGAAACTCGCCACATTACCAATGTGGAGATGGTGGGGCAGTTCCACCTTTCCGCTCTAACATACTGGCCCCTTCGTCTATCGGTTAGGACGCCAGGTTTTCATCCTGGAAAGAGGAGTTCGATTCTCCTAGGGGCTACAATAAATTTTATTATGTATAGATTTGATATTATAAACAAACTAATAAAAGAGAACGATTTTAAAAAGTATCTTGAAATCGGTGTATGTGACCCTACTCATTGTTTTGACAAAGTACAATGTGAACACAAAGAGGGTGTAGACCCTGGCGTTGAGTTCGAAGAAAATCCTGTTGACCATAAGATGACATCTGATGAGTTTTTTAGATTCATGGATGATAGAAGACCTAATGATAGATTCGATGTTGTATTCATAGATGGGTTACACAAATCTTATCAGGTAAAAAAAGACATTCACAATTCTCTTAGATATCTAAATCCAAATGGTTACATATTATTACACGATTGTAATCCACCAAATTCTTTTATGGCAAGAGAAGACTACTTGGTGGATGGTGAATATAGAGAATGGAATGGTACGGTATGGAAAGCAATCTATGAGTTAAGAACAAGTAGAAGAGATTTAAAGGTTTGCGTAGTAGATACTGATTGGGGTATTGGTATTGTTCAAAATAATTTCTTTATGGATACACCAATCGTACAAAGACACAATCCGTTTTATGAGTTTAATATCATGGATGCAAATCGAGAAGAAGACTTAGGTTTAATTCAAGTCGAAGAACTTGACAATTGGTTGTACGGATGATATATTGGTTCTATGGTCAGCCCGGCGCAGGTAAGACAACGATAGCAAAACTTTTAAAAGAACACTTTGAATATAAGACCATTGGTAATCCTGTAATACATATCGATGGTGATTTTATGAGAGGGGTGTTTAGTAATACTGATTATAGTGAAGAGGGCCGTAAGAACAATATGAGAAAGGTTACTACTATTGCCAGATTCCTTCACCATAAAAACTTTCATGTAGTCATATCAGTTGTTGGTCCATACAAAGATGTACGAGATGAACTATTAGATTTAAACCCTAAAATGTTTTACTTGTTTACACAAGAAGTTAGAGGACGAGAACACTACCATACAGACGCAATGGAAATAGGTACAGATGATATATGGTTATGTACCGATGATAAACTACCAATACAAACATTAAATGAAGTACTCACTATTCATAGGTAGGTGGCAACCTTGGCATAAAGGACACCGATGGTTAATCGACCAACGATTAAACGAAGGTAAGAATGTTTGTGTTGCTATTCGTGATGTTGAACCGAATGAGAACCAACCATATACACCACAAGAAGTATACGAGAATCTACATATAGAACTTCAAGACCTTATACATGATGGTAGAGTTAGAATAATAATAATACCTGATATTGAATCTGTAAACTATGGTCGAGGTGTTGGTTACGATATAATAGAACACACCCCACCAGGCGATATTCACGATATATCTGCTACAAAAATTCGTCAAAATCTACGAGACGAAGGTAAACTATAATAGTTATTAACATATAGTGTTGAAAACTTTAACAAAATTTTAACATTTAAAGTTTGGCAATACCAACTTAATTCACTATCTTTACATAGTAAAGAAAGAGATAAGGCATTATGGCTAAATCAGATAAAAATATCAAATTAGAGAAGGTAACCCTTACCTTTCAAGAGTGGAGAGATTCACTCAGGGTTCCAATGCCTCATAAAAGCAAGAAACACTATACTCGTAAAGAAAAACATAAAGGCAAAATTTAACAATTTCTTAACATTAGAAATTTGGCAATTAGACAAAAATGTCTTATCTTTATACTGTAAGATTAAAAAATGAGAATTATGCGAAATACAAACCACATGAATTATTCTTCCTTCTGGCTTGACAAGTCAATATGGGATACGGATAATGAACCTAACAAAATTGAGAAGAAGTCTAATGACTTAATGAAGTTGATGGCATACAAAAAGTCAATCAGTAACTTCGTTAGTATCGTTACAGGCCAACCTATTCCCGTTACCTTTAATGGTAGGGGTGATGATAGTTACACCGATGGTAAATCGGTTGTTATATCAGCTAAAATGAATGACAAAGAATTTGACCCTGTGGTTGGGTTAGCACTTCACGAAGGTTCTCACATCAAACTTACTGACTTCGAAATGTTAAAAACTCTGATGGACAACAATGGTCTTCAAGGGTTTCCAAATTCTATGTTACCTTGGGTAAAAACTTTATCATCATATATTCAAATGGTTGAAGATGGTGATGAGTATTCTACCGCATGGTGGTCAAAAAGAAAAGACATTGTAAGTAAGTTAAAAGATTTACTTAACTATGTTGAGGACAGACGAATTGACAATTACATTTACAAATCAGCGCCTGGTTATAGAGGGTACTATGAGTCAATGTATAACAAGTACTTCCACTCTAATGTAGTGGACAAAGGTCTTAAGTCTTCAGAACATAGAGACGAGACTTGGGATTCTTATATGTTTAGATTGATTAACATCACTAACGCTAACAGAGACCTCAAAGCTCTTAAAGGATTGAAACAGATTTGGAATCTTCTTGACCTTAAAAATATTTCAAGACTAAGAACATCAAATGACGCACTCGAAGTGGCAGGTCAGATTTATATGATTATCCACCAAAATGTACAAGACAATGAGTATGAATCTAAATCATCTCAAAAAGAAATGGGTGGTGATGACAATGATACTAATGGTAAGTCTGAGATGTCTTCTGATGACAAACCAACTTCCGATGGTTCACCAATGGAAGGTAACGGAAGTGGTAAAGGTAAAGACTCTAAGGGTGATGATGGTAAGGATGGTGGTTCTACCGAAGAAGGCAGTCCTCAACCAACTGGCCTCGGTAATAAGAATGGTGCTGGCGGTGACTTCCAACCTTTGAATGATAAACAAAAGAAAATGTTAGATAACGCTATCGAGAAACAAAAGAAGTTCTTAGATGGTGATATCAAAAAAACTACAATCACTAAGGCTGACAAAAAGAAAATTGATGTTCTTGATAAAGCTGATATCGAAACTGAGGTTACAGGCAAAGGACTTGACCAAGGTTATTGGAGAAATCAATCTCAAGGTGTTCAGACTTATGTAATCAGAAATGTAAATCAATCATTGATTGACTCAAATATGATTGGTCACTTAAGTACTTGGAGAGTTGAGAGAAATGATGAGGCAGTTAGAAAAGGTATTACGCTTGGAACTATCTTAGGTAAGAAACTTAAGACAAGAAACGAAGAGAGAATTGACAACACTCCAAGAATGAAGAGTGGTAAGTTAAATGGTAGAATGTTACACGAGATTGGTTTCGGTAACTTCCAAATCTTTGACCAAATCAATATCAATACGGCGACTCCTTGTTTAGTACATATCTCGATTGACGCAAGTTCTTCAATGAATGGTGACAAGTGGTACAACACTCAAACGGCAGCCGTAGCGATTGCAAAGGCAGCATCGATGACCGACAATATGAATGTAGTGATTTCTTATAGAGGTATCTACTACAATAGTGGAAGTGGGTGTCAACCTCTAATGATGATTGCATATGATTCAAGAAAAGATAAGTTTTCTAAAATTGTAAACTTGTTTAAATATATTTCACCAAGTGGAACTACTCCTGAAGGGTTGTGTTTTGAAGCGATTCTAAAAGAGTTGACCAATACAAAAAATGGTGTGGAAAGTTACCTAATCAATTTCTCAGATGGATGGCCTGGCTTTGACAACAAAGAAATTAGTTATGGTGGTGACTACGCAGTAAAACATACGGCAGACCAAGTTAAGAAAGTTAGAAACGCAGGTGTTGGTGTCCTATCTTACTTTATCTCTGATGGGTACTATGGAAGTAGTAAGACTCAGTTTGAGGAAATGTATGGTAAGGATTCGGAGTTCATCAATGTTGATAACATGACTCAGTTAGCCAAAACATTAAATAAAAAGTTCGAGGTGAAAATTTAACAATTTCTTAACATTAGAAATTTGGAATTGTCAAATTAATGTCGTACTTTAGTAGAGTAATAAGTAATAAGAGTAATTAATAATTAAAAAGTAAAAATGATGAAAGCACAAAAATCAGTATTCGGAAAGATTGTTCAAGTAGATGGAAAGTTTCTATTTGAAGATTCGGCAGGAAAGCAGTTCTTGATTCCTGAGTTCAATGAAGAAGGTACTAACCTTTACAAAAGGGTAAGACAATCCTTCAAAAGACCCGACAAGTATGGGTTCAAAGTTAGAGTTAGTGGTAGACTAACTGATGGTAAGATTGACTTTACAAGAGTTCCGGCATCTAAGGTAGAAGAAAACCTTGAGCCAGTTGGTAACTTCACCGCTCCTAATGGTGGTCTTGTCGCTCTTGAGTATTCTAAACCTGAACCTGTTTCTGTCGCTACTGAAGCGATGACTTCTGATGTTCTTAGTTTCATTCACGAAAAGTCAGAAGGTCTAAAACCTAAGATGTTATTCATGCAGTCCCTAAAGTGGAAGTATTTGGTAAGAAACATTCTTAGAGGTAAAAACATTATGATGACTGGCCCTGCCGGTTGTGGTAAAACTATGGCGGCTAAAGCAGCGGCTAATTCACTCGAAGGTTTCAACACCTTCATCATCAACCTTGGTTCTACTCAAGACCCAAGAACAACTCTGATTGGTAACACTCAGTTCGATTCCAAACAAGGTACTGTGTTCAACACTTCACCTTTTGTTAAGGCGATTCAAACACCAAATACTGTTATCATTCTTGATGAGTTGACGAGAGCTCACCCTGAGGCTCACAACATTCTAATGACGGTTCTTGACCAAGGTCAAAGATACTTGAGATTGGATGAGGCGGCTGACGCTCCTGTTGTCAAAGTCGCTGAGGGTGTTTCCTTCATCGCATCGGCTAACATCGGTAATGAGTACACCGCTACAAGAGCTCTTGACAGAGCGATGCTAGACAGATTTACTGTTATCGAAATGGACACTCTAACTCACGAAGAGGAAACTCAACTTCTTCAAATGATGTATCCTTCAGTTGATGAAAACATTTTGTCTAATGTTGCTGAGATTACTTCGATGACAAGAGCTGACTTGATGTCAGAAACTCCTAAGTTAAGTAACGCCTTGTCTACGAGAACGGCAGTTGAGATTGGTTCTCTACTCTATGATGGTTTCGAATTAGGTGAAGCTGCTGAGATTACTATCTACCCAATGTTTGACCAAAGTGGTGGGGCTCAGTCTGAAAGAGTTTATATGAAACAATTCATCCAAAAGTTTTTGGGTGAGGTTCCAGAGAATGAAGATTTGTTTAATACTGATGAAGTAGAAGCTCCTTACTAAGATATGGGATATAACAAATTTAGATGGTGGACAAATGGTAGGAAGAAAAAACTATCAGTAAAACAACCCTTGATAGAAAAAATTAACAATGGTGATTTCGATTACTCTTATTATTACTCAGAGGCAGAGGCAGCAAGAAAGCTGGCCTCTGCCATTTACGATGAGGTAATGGAAGGTTACTATAAGAATCCAAATTCAGATGACTATTGGGGATATGTAAATGAGGCTAGACAAAAGTCTTATATGAAAAATGTCCGAGCAAATAAATTAGATGAGGAAGGTCATCGTGATGAAATAAAAACATTAGACCTTCTTAAAAAGGAATTAGAAAAAGAATTTGGATTTTGTCTTTGGGATAAGGTTATGAAGAGTAGATTGATGGACGCAGAACAAGTCTATGAGTTTTACCTCATCGAAAAATTGAACAGACAAAGTTTGGTAAATAAGTAAAATTTTTGTATATTTAAAGTTATGACTACAAAGTACGACCCTGAAAATCCTCTTACGGATAAAGAACTTGACAAGATGGCTCAACATAATTTCGATTGGTTCTTAGAATATCTTGATTCAAAATCAGCGTATCTAAAAACAAAAAGTCGACCTTTAAATTCACATGAATTAAAAAAGATAAGTTTCCTTGACGCATCACTTAGAGGTGACACTATTGATAAAAAGAAATGGGATTCAATCAAGAAGATGGGAAAAGAAAACGAGAAACATTTTTGGGATAAAAAAAATAAAGATGGGATTTAATAAAGTACATTTACCAACCATACAAGAACTTAAAAAGATGGTTGAAGATTGGGGCGCCGAGTCGGTGTTGAATAGATACAACGGACCGAAGGTGGATTGTCTAATAGGCAGTTCTGACTCAATGGATTATTTAGATAGTTTAGTAGAATTTAAAGATGAACAAGATGAGATGGAGTGAATCAGAACTTAAAGACATGACCTCATCAATAGTCTCAGAACTTATGGAAGGTAATTTTGATATAAACGATTGGGATACATTCGCAGACTATATCAAACAAGGTTTAAAAACATCGCAGTCACAAGATTTTCTTTCTGAAGTTATTGTGGACGCATACCAATTATATCAAAGATACGAAACTGATATGGCATTGTCCAACTTAGTAGATAAGGGATTGGTTAGTATGGTAGTCAATGAAGATGGCAAACTGGCATACAAGACTACCGATAAAGGTAGAGATTTAGAAACATTAATTAATAAAATGAAAAATGGCAAAATTAAATGAATTCCCAAGGGATGCTAAGTATTGGCAAGACCAGGGGGAAAACTATGGGTATGTAGTGATACCTGCAGGAAAGGTAGATATCGGTGAAGGACACTTCGTGAGTTTCTACCACACTATATATGAAGACGCCCATTCGGCAAATCCAAATGGGGAATATAAACTTGTTGATGAACAAGAATTAGATAATATGTTAAACAATTAAAATTAAATTATGAAGTATTACATCGCAAAAGTAAAAGTACATCACACAGATGACAAAGGTAAAGTGAAAAAGTTAACTGAACAATATGTTGTTAACGCAGTGTCTGTTACAGACGCAGAGGTGAAAGTTACAAAGGATTTCGAAGGTTCAGGAATTGAATTCGAAGTTGGTTCTGTAATTGAAACAAAAATAATTAAGGTTATAAAGTAATGGTATTCGAAAAAGGAGATAGTGTTATATTAAAAGTAAACGGCCACTTTAGAGTTGGAATGGTGACGAAACGAACTAAACTAAAACGAGGTTTGGTATATGAAGTACTCCTTGAAAATGGTAAGAAGGTTGACAGATGTTCTGTAAATAAGGAATTGTCAACCTGCCATATTCATAAAGGTCTTACTAAGAATTTAAAAAACAAAGTAAATGGACAAAGTTCAGACGAGGAAGTTTAAGTCATTCCAAAGAAAAGTTAGGAAGAAGTATCCTAACGCAAAGGTTCAAATGAATTCAAGTGGTATGTTTTACATATCGAGTGGTATTGGTACTGTGGTGGGTGAGGAGTTATTTATCCCACCACAATCGAAGGTGTACGATGCATGGTATTGGGCAAGTAGGTCTTGTCAGATAGAACAACATTTTAACAGAACACACCCACTTAAACAAGACATGAAATTCGATGAAAAAAAGTTTGATAGAATTTCTCGAAGAAATCGTAAGAAAAATTAACTTTATTAGTATTGAGAAAACTATTTATTGGTATATAACCAACAATTAGTTACTTATGAAAAAGTATAATAAGACCAAAGTGAGGCATGGTAATGTAAACCACTCATTTGGAGTTCCTCAAGAAAGACAGGAACGAAACGAAAAGAAGTACGGAAATATCTACAACACTTTAGATTTTCGTGTACACGAACAATTTGATTTCTCAAATCACCCACATGGAGCTACTAAGGTAGGTTACATTCAGATAGACAATAAGGAATTTGAAGTAACAATGGCCGAGTTAAATAAATTAGCCATGACTTGTTTTGAGGCAGTTGAGTTGTCGAAGAAAAAATATAGATTAGGATTATAAAATCTTTTATTAGTGAATGATAGGCATTTAACTGAAGATTATGACGACTGGATTATGAGGTCTCGTAGGCACGACAAGTATTACTTGAACTTCGCGTCACCCGACATATTTGATATGTTGGCAGATGATACGCTTGGTGAGAGGTCTGACCTTGAAACCTATGTCGCATCGGTTAGAGATGTTGTTGTCGCTAAAAAAGAACCCTACTACACAATCGCTAAAAATAAGATTCATTCTCTTATAGACTCAGAGCAGGCGCCTGATACTAACTATGTTGTTAATATGGGGGCAAAACTTAACCAGATGAAGGATAGGTTTACCAGCGAGTTTGTACAAACCATAATTGATATCTACATTGATTTCATAAAAGCAGATAATACGATTATCAATAAAGAAGGTTTAGAATATCTAAATAAATTGTGGAAAGACAAACCATGAGTCATACTTATAATAAAAGGAGTATCATGGAATGGGACGAGCCAGAATTTAATTACTTCATGAGTTTAGATGATATGACGAAAGTCTATTATATGCATGACTACCTTTTTGGTGAACTTGAGGACGATGATTTCGAAGATGGGGATTTCGATGAACCTATGTTCGAATTCACTCCAGAGACCGAAGACAAACCAAAAACTACAAAGGTTAGTGTTATACTTGATTTAGATTCTCTTTGGATAACTTGTGATAATGAAAAGTTGATGAATGAAACTATCCGAATGTTTCAAATGGATGGTTTAATGTTAGAACTCGAAGAGAGTTTCCAGGACACAAGAAAGTATCGTGTCATAAAACAAGGACCAGCTATATCCTTAAATTGACAAGGTGTCAGTAGTGTCAGTATATAACCTTACAAAACTGACATAATGTCATACTATACCCTTACAAAATGGAATGGTACACAATTGGTACTATAATAATCAAAGAAATTAATGTTTAATTAAAAAAAGGTTATTATGACAAATTTATTTTATAGCAATTTTGATACTGTTATGGATTCAATGTTAAATTGGGACACCGAGGCAAGAAGTATTTCAACACCAACATCTTGGATTAAGGATGATGTTTTGAAAATTGAGTTGGAAGTTCCTGGACTATCAAACAAGGATGTTGATGTGAAAACTGAAGACCGATATCTTTTAATCAAAGCTGAAAAGGATAATCGTAAACTCGAAAGAAAATATAAGATTCACGAGTCCTTCGACTTAGGTTCTACATCAGCCATTTGTAAAGATGGTCTTCTTAATATTGAGATTCCAAAGTATGAAGATAGGAAAGCAAAGAATATTACAGTAAAAGTTAAGTAGTTTAGATGTCAGCATATTCGTGGTTTAGGTATAAGAAGTTACAACATAATGATACGCTATATTTAATCATTCGAAAAATCCATGAAGAAAGAAGACCGATTGTGGAAACATGGAAAGAATATCTAAACTGCGATATGGTACTCAGAGGAAGTGATGGTTACTTCTATTTTCTCCAAGAAGTTACAGATGTAGAGTACGATGAGATTTAACAATTTCTTAACATAGGGGGCTTGCCAGAGTCCCCTTTTTTTATTATCTTTACTATGTAAAGTTTAATAGTATGAAGAACATAGTAATTTTTGATTTAGATGGTACTCTCGCTCTTATCGATGATAGAAGAAAGATATCTACTAAACCAAATGGAAAAATGGATTGGGATAAATTCTTTGACCCAAAAAATATAAATTTAGATAAACCTAATATACCTGTTATAAAGATGGCACAGATGTTGGCGTCTACTGACCACAAGATTATTATCTTTAGTGGTAGAAGTAAAGGTACTATTCACACTACCAAGTCGTGGTTAAACAAACACAAAGTTCCTTGGAGCAGATTGTTTATGAGACCTTTGAAGGATTTTACTCCCGATGATATCTTAAAACAAGATTGGTTAAACGATATTGGTAAAGACAATGTTCTATGTACCTTCGATGATAGAAACAAAGTTGTCGATATGTGGAGAGCAAATGGTATTACTTGTTTTCAAGTTGCAGATGGTAACTTTTAAATTTGGAATTGTAAAATAATTTTCGTATATTGTATAATAATTAAATAATAAAAAATGACAAACTTAGGTTACGCGTGTATCAATATGACACTACGCAAAAACAAGATTACTACAAATCGTAGTATGATTAAACGAACATTCCTTAAGGAAGGAATCACAAGGTCATCAGACCTCGCATTACAAAACACAAGAGACCTTATTGAGATTATCAAGTGGAATCATCAGAACGGATTCAATCTGTTCCGTATGACCTCTGATTTAGTTCCTTGGGCTAGTGAGTTCAAGTTATCAGATATGCCTGATTATCGTAAGATATCTACACTCCTCAAGGGAGCAGGTAATCTGGCAGAAAAGTATGGTCAACGAATCACATCTCATCCTGGTCCATTCAATGTTCTTGTATCACCAAATGAACGAGTAGTAAACAATACTCTTAGAGACTTAACCATTCATGGTGAGATATTTGACTTGATGGGATTGTCTCGCACTCCTTACAACAAAATCAATATTCATTGTAATGGTGTGTATGGTGATAAGATGTCCGCTATGGATAGGTTCTGTAAAAACTTTGAGAAGTTGCCTGAATCTGTTCAGACACGACTTACTGTTGAGAATGATGACAAGGCAAGTATGTATTCTGTCAAGGACTTAATGTATATACACGAAAGGATTGGTATTCCAATTGTCTTTGATTATCACCACCATACATTCAATACAGGTGGGTTATCAGAACAAGAGGCATTGGAGTTGGCGATGTCCACTTGGGGTGATGTCAAACCAGTTGTTCATTACTCTGAGTCAAAAACACTTGAGGATGAGACTGCACGAGCACAGGCACATTCAGATTATTTGTACTCTGAAATTAAAACTTATGGTCATGACCTTGATATTGTGGTTGAAGCTAAGGCAAAAGAACTGACTGTTCTAAATTATCTTTCCAATTTTAGTAGACACTAAAGGGCACAACTATGGGGAAAGCTTGTTTTTATTTGTTTTATTATTTTTACTTTTGATATTTATAGAGTACTTAAGTACGGATGAAGCTTAGCGACTTAGCGACTTTGTCTTATATAAGTACAATTTTAAAAGTTAGTAAAACCAATTTTTAGGAAAAAAAATGAAAAAACTTTTCAACAGGTCAAATGGGTTCGTCCTATTAATGATTATCAGTACCTTCTCAGTAGCAGGTTCTGCGGCTTATTATTCAGTATTTGGATTGAGTTCTTTGTTCGCAGGAGCTAAGTTTGAAGTTATTATTATGGCAGGTGCATTAGAAGTGGCAAAACTTGTGACTGCTTCATACCTACATAACAATTGGAAAAAAGCAGGGTGGATGAAATGGTATCTAACCCTTGCAGTTGGTATACTTATGGTAATTACATCATTAGGTATCTATGGATTCTTAACATCAGCATATCAAACAACCGCAGACCAATTAGGAATTGTAGAAAAACAAGTTAAAGTAATTGAGTTAAAAAAAGACCGATTTCAAGAACAACTTGATTATTACAATATAGAAAAAAGTAATTTAACAAAATCTATCCTTGACTTGAGGAATGGTATCTCTAATAACAGAATACAATATACAGATACATTAGGTAGAATTATTACAACGCAATCATCCTCAACAAGAAAATTGTTAACGAAAGAATTAAATACCGCGGTAGAAACAAGAACAAATATAAATGTCAAACTTGAACAATTGACTGATTCAATTACAAAACTTGAATTACAAGTATTAGATATTGAATCAAACAATGAAGTGGCAGCTGAGATAGGTCCACTTAGATATATGGCAGAGTTAACTAAGAAACCAATGAATGTAATTGTGAATTGGTTTACATTACTAATCGTATTTGTGTTTGACCCATTAGCAATTGCTATGGTAATAGCACTAAACAAATTAATAGGACGACATGATGACAACGATGGAAGCAATATTATATATGACGGGAATGGTCGGAGTCCCTCTGATAGTGATTCTCACGAACCCATTATTGAAAAAGATGGGGAAGAATTATCAGAACTACAAGAAAGCGTGGACGACAATAGAATATCAGAAACAGAACTTGAGCAAGAAGAAGTACAAGAAGTTTTGGAAGAAAGTCAACCAGAAAATCAAGTAAGAACTTTTGATGATAATGAACAAGTTAGATTTGTACCAAACGAAGATGCAAAAGAACTATATGGTGAGAATGAATCACCTGTAATTAAAAAGATACCTTCTACAAATATAACTAAGGGTACTTCGAAAACCGCTGCATGGAGAAATCTTTAAATAAAATCAATAAGATTTGGTAATTACAAATAAATGTTGTATATTAGTATAAATTATAATTAAACCTATGGACGAATTATACGGAAATGAGACAACTACAAGTCAAGACGAACTTGAAGTTAGATATGATAAAGAGTTAAGTGAGGCTGAAAGAAAACAAGCATCAGCGTCAGATAAAGACCCTGACAGAAAACACTTCAGACATTTTGATTATGGAATAGACACTCAAGATAATGTTATTATTATAGAAGGTGAAATCCAATCTGGTATGACATTTGATGTTATATCAAAATCAAGATTACTAAATAAACTCAATGGTGGTGATGTTAAGACATTCAATATCTTATTGAATACACCAGGCGGTGATGTGATTGAAACTCTTGGGTTAATTGACTTTATGAAGTCTCAAGAAAAACAAGGTATCAAATACAATATCATTGTTAGAGGAGCTGCGATGTCCGCAGGAGCATTATTACTGGCGTGTGGTACGGGTACTCGTATGGCATCCAAACACTCAAAGATTATGGTACACCAATTGTCTACTGTTGTAGTAGGTAAACTAAGTGATGTAAAATCAAATGCTAAATTTAGTGAAGAATTGGAAAGTGATTGTAATCAACTTATGGCTGAGTGTACAAAGAAAGATAAAGAACATTGGGAAAGTATATCATCCAATGATTACTTTATATCTTCAGAACAAGCATTAGAACTTGGAATAATAGATAAAATAATATAAAATGACAAACTTTTTTACTGCAGAAGAATTAGTAAGTAATTACGAAAAATTTAGAAAATTAATCAACCAAACATTTACAGGTGAGAGATTAGAATCACTAAACAAAATGTATGACCATTTTGAAGAGAGAATAATTTATACACCTGCATCATCAGTTGAACATTATCATAATGCATTTCCTGGTGGATACATTGACCATGTACTTAGAGTTACAAGAAACGCACTTAGTATATATGACCTACAAGAAAAGTGGGGTCTTGATTTAGAAGGACTCAGTAAAGAGTCTCTTATATTTACGGCGTTACACCACGACTTAGGTAAACTTGGTTCGGTTGAAGAAGACCACTATATTAAAAACGACTCCGAGTGGCATGTTAAAAACCAAGGTAAGATTTACAAAACAAATCCAAACCTAAATTATATGGACCATAGTCTTAGAAGTTTTTATCTTCTAAACTATTTTGGAGTTAAGTGTAGTGAAGAGGAGTGGATAGGAATACAACTTACAGATGGGTTGTATGATGAGTCTAATAAAAAGTATTATATTACTTTCAATAAAGACCAAACCCTTAAAACACCTCTACCTCATATCATGCATCAAGCAGATATCAATGCAGCTAGATATGAGTATGAAAGATGGCAAAAAGAGATGGCACCAGTAAAGTCAACTCGTAATCCAAACGGAAGACCATCTACAAAAGGAAAATTATCAGATACATTTAATACCTCAAAGACATCGACTGAGGATACTAAAAAAGTATTTGATGCATTTAAAGATATCGTAGAAGATTAAAATTATGGTACAAACAATTATTATATTGTCTTTAACAACAATAGTATTTGCATTCACTACTTGGAATTTACTGAGAAAGAATGAAGCTGCTGAAGAAATTGTTGAAGAACAAGAAAAATTTATATCTGACTTTGCAAAGGAAGTAGATGACTCAATGCAAAAGATGAAGGACTTAGATACTAAAGGAGCATTTGAAAATGATGATGAAACTGGATTTGTATTTAAGCAGTTATATACAATCATAGAAAAACTTGAAAATTATTATGCCGAGGAAACGAAGGAAAAGGAGTAAAAGGTATTTCACGAAGATTACTGAAATGGCTATTAACGCATACAACAATTCAGACGACTATAAGATGAAGAATAAAATCTACAATAGATTTATTCACTATCCATTTGACAAGTTAGCTGAAAATGTTATTCACACATATAAGACATACTATTTCGATGTCCCATATGATGATGTCAAAGCTAATGTTGTTGCGTTCCTAAACCAAAAGATTCATAAATTTAATGGAGCTAATGGTAGGGCGTTTTCTTATTTTACTGTGGTAGCAAGAAACTATTTATTCAATGAGAATAATCAGAACTATCAAAGAATGAAACAAAAGACCGAAGTAAAGTATATTGATAGTTCAAGAAATATAGGTAACGAAGTTTACGATAAGGAGTTAAAAGAATCAATAGCAGACTTTTTTGATTTCTATGTTAGATATGTTGACGCAAATCTATACAAGTTGTTTTCTAAAGATAGAGAACAGAAAATAGCAGACTCAGTTACAGAGTTATTTAGAACAAGACATGATTTATATTCTTACAACAAAAAGGCTCTTTACATACTTATTAGAGAGAGAACTGGTGTTCAAACCCAATATATTACAAAAGTAATTGGTAAATTAAAAAATGTATATAAAGAGTTGTACATCGATTTTGTCTCAAAAGGACACTTAGAAATAAATCATAGAATCGAGGAATTCAATGACCAAAGACGATGAAATTTTTAAAGGTAAATCTTTTTCAGATGTAATGGCTGACATTTACTCTAATCAGAAAAAGAAAGACCGACAAATAAAACTACTGATTGCACAACTTGAACCAATGGTCAAGAATCTAAATGATGCCTCAGTAGTTGTTCCTTTAATAAAGGAGTATCTCGACATATCCGTTAGGAACGATGATGCATTAATAAAACTTGCAGCAATTGTTCAACGAATGATGAAAGATAATAACACCGATGGTGGAAACTATATGTTGTCTGATGAAGAAAAAAGACAATTGATGGACGCCATAGACGAGGTTGAAAAAGACCTACCTAAAGAAGAAACAGGAGAAGTATAATGGCCACAGGTCTCGTTACAGAAGTAAAACTACAAGACTCTGATTCCGACTTACTTTACTCAATTAAGGTTGAGGTAAACATGGCATCAGGTAGAAGTAAGGTTGAAAAAATTGCATGGCCGTTGGATACCAACATAAAAAGAGTACCCGTTGCAGGGGAAATGGTATACCTCGTTAATGAAAGAGGTCCTGATTCCAACGCACTATCAAGCAGAACACGAATGTATTATGTAACTCCTTTGTCATTACAAAGGAATACAAATCATAACGCATTACCAGCAGGATACACAACACTCGAAGGTGATTCAGCTGACGCAGGTGGATACGCAGAAGCATCTGCAGGTAATCCACAAGCAAGTTCTACTAAACCTTTTAAATTTGATTTTGGATTTGAAGAGGTGGGTGGTGTATCCGCACTACAACCATTTAGTGGTGATGTGATAGTTGAAGGAAGGTTTGGGCAATCAATCAGACTTGGATATACTCCAGCTGGAGCTCAGACAACTCAAAAACCAAGTTGGAAAGGTGACTCTACATCACCAATTACAATACTAAGAAATACTCAAAATTCAAGTGGTTGGAATAAGTTTGTTATAGAGGAAGTTGATGAGGATGATACTTCATTATATATGACATCCAAACAAACTATATCCTTAAGTCAAGCACATCCATTTTCTTTAGGAGTAAAACCTGCTAACCTATGGGGTGACCCACAATTTATGGTTAACTCTGACCGAGTATTATTAAATGCTAAAAAGGATAGAGTTATATTGGCAGGAACAGAAGATGTGAATATATCAACACCAGCATGGAAAGCTGCGATGGATAATATGTTTACACAAATAGACGAAATTAAAAACGAACTCAATGCATTGAATAGTGCAGTTAGTACATTCGCAACTTCAGGAGCTCTTGGAAATATAAGTTCACCACCAGGTATACCGAATGGTCCATTACTTGGAGCAGGTGGTGCATTGAAGGGACAATGTACAGGAATTCAAGCAAGAATCGCTAAAATAACGACAGAGTTAAATTTAATGAAAAATTAATTAAAATAAAACTATTTATTATTATGGACACCAATAAATTTGTAAAAGCAATACGATTGTTAATAAAAGAAGAAGTAAAGAAGCAGGTGGCAAAAGAGAAACTTGCCATTCGTGAATCTATTATTCAAGAAATGAGTACACCACAACCAACAAAAAAGGTTAAGAAGCCAAGTGTTAAATTTAAGGGCGGGAAATTTTCAGACCTATTAAATGAAACAGTTGACCATTGGCCAACAATGGGTGGTGGAACTATGACTGCAAATAATGCACAAGGAATGGATAGGTCGACTATGGCGTCTATGATGGGGCTTAGTAGTTCACCAACACCACAATCAATGATACCAACAAAAGATTCTGATGGTAGAGTGGTTGATGTAAACGCAGTGATGAGTTCTGGTGTAGGAAACGCATTAACAAAAGATTATTCAGGTTTAATGAAAGCAATAAACAAGAAGAAGGGTAGAGTATAATGGCTACAAGACCTACGAAAAAAATAAATCCATTAGATTTAAAAAAGAATACTGCAATTGGGATTCCATTCCCATTGGGTGGTGCTCCAATATTTCGTAGTACGATGACAACCGAAGAACAGGCATTATCAAATCTTAAAAACTTATTACTTACAAGAAAGGGTGAGAGACCCTTTCAACCTTTGTTTGGAACAGACTTACCTTCATTTCTTTTTGAAAATATAACAGACGAATTAATCGAAAGATTAAAAGGTGGACTTGAAAAAGATATTAAGTTTTGGTTACCTTATATTAAAATGAAAGAAATTAAAGTTGATACTCTTGAAGATAATAACAGAGTAAACTTTTCATTTTCATTTTCAGTAGGAGAAACTGGAGCAAACAAGATAATTATAGTAGGGATAGATGAACAAGGTGGTCTATCAATAGCATAGGGTAATACAACATGGCAGATAAAATTAAAAAAGATGTTAAGTTAATAGGAAGAGAGTTTGGTTCTATAAGACAGAATCTTGTAGACTTTACAAAAACTTATTTCCCTCAAACTTTTAACGACTTTAACGAGTCCTCTCCAGGTATGATGATGTTGGAACTATCTTCATATGTTGGGGATGTACTTTCATATTATACTGATGTTCAACTTAGAGAATCTATATTAGAACAAGCACAAGAGAAAAAGAATATATTTGCAATATCACAGGCGTATGGATACAAACCAAAATTAAATGTACCCGCAACAACAAATATGGCAGTATTCCAATTAGTACCAGCAATTGGTAGTGGTGCAAATGTAAGACCAGATTTTAGATACGCATTAAATATAAAAGAAGGTGCAAAAATAATCGCAGAATCAAATGGTGATATCGAGTTTAGCACAAATCAAAAAGTTAGATTTAATTACTCATCATCTTTTGACCCAACTGAAATATCAGTATACCAAGTAGATGATAGTACAAACTTACCTGTAAAATATCTTTTAAAGAAATATGTGCAGGCAACAAGTGGTAAAGAAAAGACTCAGACTTTTACATTTGGTTCACCAAAGATTTATGACAAGATAAAACTTCAAGATGAGGATGGGTTAATTGATGTAATCAAAATAACAGACGATGATGGTGAAGCTTGGACTAAGGTAGATTACCTTGGACAAGATACTGTATTTACAGAAAGTCCAAATACGGCAGACTACTCATTAACATATTCTGCATTTAGTAATGATACACCCGCTTTGTTAAAACTAAAAAGAGTTCCTAAAAGATATATAACTCGTATAAGCGATGAGGGTGAAATCATAATTCAATTTGGTGCAGGTGTATCTGCAAACGCAGACGAAGAGTTACTTCCCAATCCAGACAATGTGGGTTCTGCATTATATAACTCAAACGGAAATCTAAATCAAGGATTAGACCCATCAAACTTTTTATATAGTAAAACATATGGAATCGCTCCTGCAAATCAAGAACTAACAGTAACTTACAGAGTTGGTCTTGGTGTAGTTGATAATGTAATCGCAGGTGACCTAAATCAAGTAGCCGAGGTTGAAATAGAAACAACGGGCATAGGATTAGATTCGGCGTTGTTTAACGAAATCAAACAATCTATCGCAGTAATAAATGAGAGACCTGCGGTTGGTGCTAAGTTTGAAGAAGAGATTGAAGAGGTAAGAGAAAACGCAAAAGCTTATTTTAGTGCACAGAATAGAAATGTGACACGAGAAGATTACTTAGTAAGAGCATACGCATTACCACCACAATTCGGTTCAATAGCAAAAGCGTTTGTTGCTCCTGATTTTCAAATCAAGACACCACTTGATGATGGTCCGTTAACAAACGAAAGTGTTTTAAATCCATTAGCTATAAACTTTTATTGTTTAGGATATGACGCAAACAAAAAGTTAACAGTTTTAAATCCGGCAACTAAACAAAATTTAAGAAATTATTTATCGTATTATAGAATATTAACTGACGCAATCAATATCAAAGATGGTTACATTGTAAATGTAGGTATTGATTTTGAAATCGTAGTTAAACCTAACTTTAATTCTAATGATGTACTTTTAAAATGTATTAAAAAGATAAAGGACTATTTTGCAATTAATAAAAGAAGTATTAATCAACCGATATTATTATCTGATATATATGTAATGTTAGATGAAGTGGATGGGGTACAAAGTGTGGTACGACCTGATAAAGATGGTCTTGGTGGTTTACAAGTCATTAACAAATATGGTGGAAGTTATTCCAACAAACGATATGATATTGTAACTGCAACAAGAAAGGGAGTTGTATATCCACCCAAAGACCCATCTATATTTGAGATAAAATTCCCAGAACAAGATATCAGAGGAAAAGTAGTACCACTATTTTAAAGGGTTAAAATATGATTTATAGAATATACGCAAATAAAGATACTACAATTTACGAAGATTCAAGTCGTAAGGGCCAGAATACGGGTAAAGACCAAATTCTTGAGGTGAATAAATTGTATGACCCATCTAATACTAACTTGTTAGGAAATAGTAGGGCATTGGTTCAATTCGACTTAACTGAAATCTCAAATTCAGTTTCAGACGGAACAATAACATCACCTGAATATAGATTACGATTAGAGAATGTTGAAAGTTCAGACCTACAAGAAGATTTCGATTTGTTTGTTTATCCAATCAAACAATCATGGGTAGAGGGATTAGGACAAGAAGCAGATACACCACATCACGAAGAAGGGTGTTCATGGACTCAACCTAACACAAGTGAAACTTGGGATGTAACAGGTGCATTGGTTGGTGAGATAAAAGATTCAAGTTTAATAAACTCATTAATATCTTCAATAGACTTTGTATCAGGTCTTGGTGGATTTGAGTTAGTAGACAAAATTGATGGACCAAATGGTGATGAACCATTGTTATTTGTTTCTGGTGGTAAGATGGCAATGTCCGCATCCGAGTTTAGTGGTGGTACGGCAAACTTATCAGCATCATTAGATGCAGGACAAATATACAAAATAGAATTTGATTTCAATAGAGAGACCTTATCAGGCGTTGACTTTAATGTAGTAAACCCTGCAGGAGATTTAATGAATAATGATATTGCAGGATTCCAAGAATCACTAATATCAACCGCAACATATAAAATGGCATTTACAGCAAGTGCCTCTGGACTTCATAAATTACAATTTTCTTTCTTTGACCAAAATGGTTCAGATGGGTCAGCAGGTTCAATCGACAACTTCTTATTCTTTAAAGATGAACCATCATCAACATTAGTAAATGACCAGTTCTCTGTAAATGTAAGTGGATTACCATCTACATATTTTATAAATGAGGGAATAGATAACTCACAAGGAATCACAGGGTCAGCTTTTATAGGTAACGATATTTTAAATATAAGCGCATCCAATAATGGTGGTGCAACTTTAAATAGAAAGTTCTCATTACAAGAAGGTAGAAACTATACTGCAAGTTTTTCAATAGATACAGGAAGTTTCCCAAGAGTAAATGCAGAAGGTGCATCGTTGGGTGTTGAGTTTACAATACAAACACCAACAGGTAGATTAGTTGATGTTAATGATTTCGATAATGCAATACGATATATTACATCAAGTTTTACACCAACAGTAAAATTCCAAGCAAGAGAAACAGGACAACATTTATTTAGATGGTCATATTTTGCAAGTGGAAGTTCAATACAATCAAGTGCATCTATTGATAACTTTAAAATATTATCAACAGACCATGACCTAACAGGGTCAGCATTCCATGATACATTATGGGAAGCATCGTTTGTTAAAACAAGTGGTGGTGGAACATGGTTCACATCATCTTATAGTGCAGGCACACATTACAAACAAGTGTTTACAAAATCAACTGACAATTTGAATGTGCCAGTTACAGAGTATGTAAACGAAATGATTAATGGTACAAGGGTTAATAACGGACTGATTATTAAAAAGTCTAACAATGATGAGGCATCGGATAAAAAATTCGGTTCAATAAAATTCTTTTCGACTGATACCCATACAATCTATCCACCTGTATTAGAAGCAAGGTGGGATGATTCTACATTTGTAACAGGGTCTTTAAGCGCACTAACAGGCGATGACCTTATATTATATGTTAAGAATCTTTCAACAGAATATAAAGAAAGTTCTAAAGCTAAGATTAGAGTATTTGGTAGAGACAGATATCCAACAAGGACATTTGAATCGTCACCTTTAAAGACGATAAAGTATTTACCAACTACATCATATTACTCAGTAGTGGATTCCCAAACCGAACAAGTTATCATTCCATTCGATACAAACTACACAAAGTTAAGTTGTGACGCAAGTGGTAACTATTTCAATTTTTGGTTTAACGGATTACAACCTGAACGATTTTATAAATTCTGTTTTAGGGTTGACCAGGGAAGTGACATAAAATATTACGATGACAACTTTTACTTTAAGGTAGTACGATAATGAGTGTACAAGGAATAAGAGATATAAACAGAAATGTCAGAGGACAGATAGTATCATACCCCGTTCAACAACAAGGGGAACAATATGGTAATATCTATTTTGTTGATAAAGATGATGGTTCAAAAACAAAAGTAGCCAGATATCAACAAAGTGATGTTGTTAATAATCTTGACATTGAAATAAAAGAATTAAGTTTTCCAGAGAGAGGTATTGTTCCAAACCAATCGGTTCAACAAAGAGCTAGGATGGGAGCAAGATTAGGTTCTATATATTTATCAGGACCTTTTACAACAATCCAAGGCACGAATTCAATTCCTTGGCCACCGATTACTCAATTAGATGATGGTTCACGAATTCCAAATGGATATGGTTTCCCACCTAACGCGTTCCCTCAACAAATAAATGATTTTGTAGGTAATTCATCAGGACAAACCAGTGGTGGTAATACTACGAGTGGTGGCAATACTACGAGTGGTGGTGGAGTTGTAACTGATGACCCATATGCAACTCCAGGAGCTGGAAGTGGAAATCAAACAACATTCCAACAAAACAACCCATATTATAATAGTATGTTTGGTGGTGGTGGATACTTAGACTCATAGGAAAAAATATGTTTTATTTTAAAATAGGAAATATCGAAACTACAACACCATGGGAAAGACCAAGGTATGATAAGTTTAAAGGGTGGTGGAACAACTTCAACAAAGAAGTTGATTTATCAGACTATAAAGTTTATTTGGTTGGTGCATTTGCAGAAAATATTTATGGTGCAGATATTCCAACTATGGATGTAGATATTGTCTTACGAAATGAAATAAAAAATCATCAATACCTAAAACATATTTTAGATACTGCTATGATTTTAGGATTCCAAAGAAATATGTTTATTGATATTAAATGGTCAAATGAGGCGTTATGGCAAGACCACTTAGGTCTTAGAAACAAATGTGAAAGACCATCTAAATCAAAAAATAAATTTAAAAGAGTTAAGAATCATAAACGAAGTTTAAAAACATTTAATGGGGTTACTCTACAAGAAAGAATGTTGCCTGATAGTTTAAATGTAACTGAATTGACAACGGGTCTATATGAAATAGAAGGGTATGATTACTATACAACTTCTAAAGTAAAGAAGCGAATGAGAGAAAATATTTATAATGGTAAGTTTTTGGATTTAAAGAATGGCATTAGATAGATTTTATAATCAAGCAGAGGTTTTATCAAAACAACCAGTTTATGGTCAAATTTTTGATAATGGTGACCAATCAATACTTGATGGTGGCCAAATCAGAGTGCCTCTTAGAGATGCCGATATCGTTGGTGTTGCAGGAGTATCAACTCCCCAAGTTGAAAAACACTTTTACGCAGGTGCAACTCTTGTTGCAAGTACAAATGGAAATATTCAAAAAATTGGTGATGAACAAAATGGTTATACTGTATTTGTAAAACCAGAGGCAGATATTAGAGCTGCAGGGTTCAATCAAGGAACATACAACATAGTTTATAATTTTCTTCACAACCTACCAAGTCTAAAGATTACAGAAATATCAGGGGACAGAAAAGAAATTAAAGTAATTGGTTCTCAAGGATTTATTCAAGACGCTCTTTCTTCGTTTGCAGCATTGTATAATAAAAATCAACAAATACAAGCAAACTCATTTACAGACCCAAGTACAACTTACACACCATTGATGATAAATCTTGGTGGTAATAATTTAATACCAATTATCAACGCCGCATTTGATGGTACAATTGTCGGTGAAGTACAAGACTACTTACCATATCCACCAGGTGATACACCAAATAGTATTTGGTTTCCAGTTGAATCAGGCGGTATCGAAGCTTCATTGAATTTAGATGGTGAGTCTGACTACAATACATTTACCGAGGTAATTGTAACGAAGAAAACAGAACAAACCTCTCCTGTGACAGGCAACTGGCACTTTGAGGTTACTGGTAGATTTGATGAATTTAAAATTAAACAAAACCCTGATACTACTCTAAGTTGGGTACGAAAGTTTTCTTTAGGAAGTGTATCAACATCGGGGTCGTTACCATTAGATGTTACTGAAAATGGTATTAGAGAATCAGTAGAGTTAGCAGGTGTTTGGAACAATGGAAGTCCGGGTGGTGGAGTTGGTGTACCATTATCTGCTCCAAGTTATTGGAGTATGGCGTACAAACGACTCAATATGAGTGTAACTTCAGTTGACACCGCTATATTAAAACTTTATAGTCCACTACCAGATGAAGTAAATGTAAATGATACAGTTGGAACATCTGCACAACTACAAAAATCTTATATAGAACGAGTTATAGTATTTAACGAATTGGGTGAAGATAATACTGAGTTTTTCTCAGACCCAAACTTTAATATAGATTTAGATGATGGTTCTGGGGCAAGTAGTGACTACGAAACATGGAGTAGTTTATTAGACTCTGGCGCACCTACACAACAAAAAATAATAGATAGATATTTTAGTGGTTCTCTTGGAAATGTAAAATTAAATATAGATTATTCTGACTTTGCAAACTTTGTAAACTTCTCATCAGCAGAAGAACGAGTTAGAAACTTTTATTATAAGTTACAACAAGTTGAAGCATATGATAGAAGAATTGGTGTATTAAACAATGTAAGTGGTTCTGAGGCATTAACAAACATATCTTCATCTAATAGAAGAAAATTAGAACTTATAGGTACATTTGATGACTTTGAGTATTGGTTATATTACAATCATGACGCACAGATTTATAGTCACCACTCATCTTCAGCATTTACTATTAATCCATATCCAAAACAAACAAGAAATCCTGATGTATTGTATCATAGTACATCAAGTCAAGGTAGTTCGTGGTTAACTGAGACACTATCAAGTGCCTCTTTATATGACCACCAAAACCCAACAAAATTAAGAAGTGTTATTCCTGTAAATATAACTGATGATAAACTTAATGAAGAGTATCAAACATTTGTAGATATGTTAGGACAACATTTTGACATTTCTTGGAACTACATAAAATCATTGACAACAATCAATGAAAGAGAAGAACACCCAGCAGATGGTTTAGCAAATGACCTAATATCCATAATAGCAGAATCATTTGGTTGGAAACTATATAATGGATACGCAGATACAGGTCTATGGCAATATGAATTTGGTGTTGACCAAAATGGTACTCCACAACAATCAGGGTCTTTGTATTCCAAACCGACTAAAGAAATTGTACAAGAGACTTGGAGACGATTGTTAAATAATGTGCCAGGCATTTACAAGACAAAAGGTACGGCTCGTTCATTTAAAACATTAATATCATCATACGGAATACCAAGTTCATTCTTGAAGATTAGAGAATATGGTGGTCCAAGAGTAGAATCTCAAAAGAACATTTATGAACACGACAGATATGTTTACAAATTACAATTAGATGGTAAAAATAGAAGTGAACATATTTGGGATACTATAAATAATATTAGACCAAAGACTATTGAGTATGTTGGTAAACTTCCAACAGACAATCATACGGTATTTAGATTAAATCAAAAAGATGGTGGGCAGATTGACTTACATTGGGATTACCAACAATCAACAAAAAAAGCCAGAGTAAGACTAAGAGGTGGTTCACCAGTAATATCAGTAACTTCAGATTACTTCCCTTATATACAAGAGAGAGATGTTGTTATAGGATTTTCATCTGCATCGGGTGGATATCATTTAGGAGCTACATATGTAGACGACTTTGGTGATGTATTAGTTCACGCAACCGCATCAACAACTAATAATAATTGGAACTTTATTTGGAACTCAAGTGGTTCATCAGACAACAACAAGTTAATGGCGCCTTATCTTGGAACAACCTCAACTGCAAGTATTCAAGAGATTAGATACTACAAAACAAAATTAGCATCTGAGGTTCTCGAAGGACATGCGGCAAATAGAGAAGCATATTATTCTGACGCCAACACGACTGATTTAGATTTAGATACATCATACGAAAATGTTCTTTATAGAATATTCCCTGATAGTGTATTTAATAGTGTTAGTGGGTCAATTCAATCAAGACACCCTAACCAACATTTCACATCTTCAGATAGAGGATTTATATTATCAGCGTCATATGAACATGGTCAGCCAGATAATCTTTCTGGTGAAGTGGATACATACTTTGTATCAATCCCATCAGCAGGCGCTTTAAACCTTAGTAATAATAAAGTAAGGGTAGAGTCATCATCATTACAAGGACCACTACAAAGAGACACATCAAATGAAGTAAGTCAATACGATAGAGCTCCAAATGATTCAAACTTATTAGGAACTTACTTCTCAACAACTGATACTGTAAACTTTGATATTTATGCATCTGAAGGATATTTTGAGGTTGATGATTTAATTGGTGATACTGATGTTAGAAATATTGACGGGTATGATTTATTAGATTTTAGAGCAAGAAACTATTTCCAAAAATATAATAGAGGAACGGCTCTTAATATTATAATAGGAATGTTATCAAGATATGATATGTCTGTCTTTGATAGTATGAGACAACTTGTACCTGCGAGAGCAGATTGGCATAAAGGTATAATGATTGAACCTCATGTCTTTGAAAGAAACAATTACAAAAGGCCTGATAATATTGATTACACACAACATCAATATGAGGCACCTGGAATTAGTGTACTGAATGTTGTATCAGGTTCTTACTTAACTTATACTTCAAGTATTGAACGAGACCCATTTAAACCATCCATATATAAGTTCACCGACCTCGCATTGTTTAATACGGCATCTGGTGCATACTTTACAGGTTCAAATGGTTATTGGGAATATTCACCAACAGGGTCAACAATCTTAGATTCAAGACCTTCAAGGTACGCATTAGAACCAAAGTATTTTTATTCAAATGATGTTAGTGCTTCATTAGGAATTAAATTTGCAAGTTCGGCATCATTCCACTTTTCACAAATTCAAGATGATAGATTAACAGGTAACTTAAAGAACTTATTTTTTGAAGGATGTAAAATATCAAGTGATTCATTGACAACCAAATCTCCTGATACTCCTGATAATTCGCCTGTTATTATAGTAACTCAAGTAGAATCAGATGTATTAGTATACAATACTGATAATGTAGTAAAAGGTGATGAAGTTAAAGGTGACTTGCCTGATACAGTTAAAATTGCAGACCCAGATACTTTAGTAAGTGTAAAACAACACATTCTCAGCAACAATAATAATGAGGTAAAGTCTAAAGGGAAAACAGTTGTATTGGAAAACAATATATTTAGAAGTTTGCCTGGTTTAGGTTTAGGTACAACAAACCCTGTTGTAAGAGCAAGACCAAGAGGTACGCAAACGACTACAACAACTACACCAAATGGAAGTCCAGTTCGTATTAACACAAATGCTGCTAATGATATGATAAACAGAACTCGTGGCAGACAACAACGACCAAACCAACAAGGTGGATTTTTTAATGAAACCAATCCTAATTCAACAGGGGCTGCAAGTCCAAATACAACTTTAGGTGGGTTTATAAGAAACAATCGCCGAGGTGGTTAAAATAGAGAAAATAAGAATCATAATAGAAAAATGATTTAATTTAAAAAAAAACTATATTTATATAAGTAAAAGAGGAAACAACTATGGGATTTTTAGATAATTCATCTGTAACAGTAGACGCAATACTTACCAAGAAGGGTAGAGAGCTATTAGCTGAAGGCAGAGACAAATTTGCAATAACACAATTTGCATTGGCTGACGATGAGGTTGATTACGACCTTTGGAATCCAGCACACTCATTAGGTAGTGATTTTTATGGTATCGTTATAGAGAATATGCCTGTGTTAGAGGCAATTACTGATGAATCATATCTAATGAAATATAAATTATTATCATTACCAAAGAGTACTATTAAGTTACCATTCTTAGAAACATCAATCTCATCGATTAATGTTGCTGAGGAAAGTATTCTTGTACCAATCAATGTGGTAACCAAAAATGGTGGTAATGAAAACTTAGGATATACTGCAATACTATTAAATAGTGATGTCGGTACTATCGCAGGATTAGGGGCAGTACCTGGTAAACAATCTGCAATTATTAATATTAACACTTACGCAACCGCAAAAGCAATTTCTGTAACAGGAACTGCATTTCAATTTCAACCAACTACAAACTTACCAATTAATCAAACAACTTCTACAAGAATTGTTATCATTGGTAATGAAACAGGTGGTAGAGCTGAGATTGATGTAACGGTAACGCCTAAAGTAACATCAAACGCATAGAGGAATAGATTATGGCAATGTTTTATCCAGGACAAGGAATGGTTTACTCAAATAATGGGATAGGCGGAAACACATCAGCATTTGACGGAATGTTAGGATATGGTGGTGGTGGATTTGGTAACTACGGTATGGGTACAGACAACCCTTATTATGGTAACCTCGGACTCGGCGGTCAAGTCTTCATGCAAAATGGAGGCGGCGGTGGCGGTGGTTCATCCGTATCTGTCGGTGTAACAAGTGGAAACACAGGTGGTGGTTCAGTAGTAGTTACAGACCCAGTTGTAGATATAGTAAGAGACGATAACACTAATAACACAACACCAGTAATCGGAGCAGGTGCATACGACTTCGGTAGTGGTAAAGTATATACTGCATTTACAAATGAAGATATTGTAGAAGGTGGAACTAAAAGAGTAACACGAGGATTGTGGAGTGGTAATAGTGGTGAACTAACAGTATTCCATACATCATCATTTCAATCAGCTACTCAAAAAGCATATTATTATGAAATCTATAATGGCGACCCGACTGTATCAACAAACGAACCTCAGTTCTCAATCTCATATGGTCACTACGCTGGTAGTGGGTCAGCAGGAACGAATGAAGATTCACCTTCATCAGCGATTTACTCACAACTACAACAAGTCTTATTACCATCTTCTCAAAAGTTCTTTAGATTTAATGACACGAACCAAAACGATGTCTACGCAATCGCAATAAACAGAGCAAGATTAAAAGATAGACTTGACCCTGGAAATTGGGAACTATGTATCTCAGGTTCTGGCGGAAACGATATGTTAAGGTTAATTGACGATAGTGGTGATAGAGACCAATCAGGTAACGCAAGACAAACTAAATACAATATTGTAAGTGGTTCATTATTAAACGGAATCCAAAACTCATCAAGAGTATTCGGTGAAGTTTATCCACAACATGGTATCATTGTATTAAGTGCAGCATTACTCGACACATCAGCATCTTTAGGAACAGTTAGAACACAAGCAGATAATCAAAACCACAATAGATTGTTTACGGCAATTAGTGGAGCTGCAGCTGCAGATGCTACAAACGGATTCCAAGCAAGAAATGAAGAAGAGATAAAGTCTACATTTTATTTTGTTAGAGCTAAAAATGCAGAGTATAACTTTAGTAATAACCCAACATACATTTCAGGTTCAGAAGGTAAGTTAGCACAAACTACTTATATCGGTGACCCTAAAACTTATATCACAAGTGTTGGTTTATATAATAACGACAACGCGTTGTTGGCGATTGCTAAACTTTCTAAACCTCTATTGAAATCTTTCTCTAATGAAATTTTAATAAAAGTTAAATTAGATTTCTAATAAAGCGATGAAGTATGAGTCAAGTTTTCAAAAGGATATTCAACCAAGGGATAACCAAGTATCCCTATACGGCATATAAAAATTATGTGGTGACTGATACTAATCATTCATCATCTTTTGAAATATCTACATTTAGAGCAATATCACCAAATGGTATTCGAACAGAAGTTTCTGAATCTAAACATCAAGGTATACAATTTGATAGTGACTTACTTACTCAATCAAGGGCAGTAGTTCCTGTTATGAATAAGATTCCACAGAAAATTATGTGGGACACTATTAATACCTCATGTTTTAAATATGGACATGGTGGTCACTTATTACATCCAACGGCATCTATTATATCAATACCTCAAAATAAATTTGGATTAGGTATAAAGCCAGGTTCAGTAACAATAACAGACCATTCTAAATTAGCCGCATCTTCTTCTTTATTCTTAAGTGAATCAAAACATACAAACGAGTGTGGTATCTTATACGATACAATAATAGACAATACTAACTTTGTACCTAAAGAAAGTTTAAAGTTTTACTTAGGATTCCAAGATGGTACATTTAATACATTTTACAAAAAGTCTAAAGACGATGGGCCTGATGGAAGAGATGTTTACATAAGTAAAGCAAAAGTTGTTTCTGGTATTACTACAACAGGAGAAGTTAGTTCAAGTGGATATGGTGTACACATGACAGAACAATCTCATTTATTTACATCAATGGGAAGTTCTTATTACACTTTCTTTACACAAAATAATGACTTTGGTATTTCTTTATGGGTAAAGTTACCACCAAGTCAATCTTTTACAGATAACACTACCAATACTCTTATAAAGAAATCAAATCAAAAAGTAGACCCGTATTCAAACAAACCATCATATTTCAGACGAATGGATACTACAACAGATGGGCAATTCCCATTTGACATTAGTGTACATAATCAAACGGCAGGTGCAAAAAACGGACAGATAGTTTTTCAGTATAGTGATGGTAGGGAAGATAAAAAACCTATAATGACTTTAAGTTCATCTACAAAGTATAATGATAATAATTGGCATAATATTATAGTAACTCATAATAATTCAAAAAATAAATCTGCTCAAAAATTTGACTTTTATATCGATGGTGTAAGTCAAGGTACTGTTGCAACAGATGTCAGACGAACATTTGCAAATGAAGCTGACATTACTATAATGTGTGACAATGGAGCAGATACAAAATTTACAGGAACAAGTGGGTCAGTTGATGAGGTCAGAATTTATAACAGACATTTAACACCTGCGCATGTAGGTTCTTTATCAAACAATCATGTGATAAGTGGGTCAGCATATCAAACACGAGATGTTGGTTATGTATATTATCAAAAAGGATTAATAGTAGTAACAGACCCAAGACCTAAGTATCAAAATTGTTTCTTAGGAAATGGTGACTTTGACTATACAGACAAGGGATATGAGTTTACATATAAGTCAACAAAGAAAATAGAAATGCAATCCATATTATGTGAGATTGGAAAAAATGAATATAATGTATCACAAAACAACACTTTAAGAAAAGGTGGTACGGAAGATAATCACGAATTAAAAGCGTTTGTAACAGGGTCAGATTTTAGACCATACATAACATCAGTAGGTTTATACAATGATACGGGTGATTTACTCGCAATAGGTAAATTAGGTTCGCCATTAAAGAAACGACAAGATGTTGATGTAACGATTGATATTCGATTAGATTTTGAATAGTTATGAATAAAAAAGGCAATTGGAGTCACATCCAAAAACAAAAAGGACATAAGTCCGGCCTTGAGACACGAATTGATGAACAACTTCAAGCTCAAGGTATTGATGGTGAGTATGAACAACACGAAGTATCATATACAATACCAGCAACACATCATACTTACAAACCAGATTTTAAATTACCAAATGGAATCTATATAGAATCCAAGGGGTGGTTTTTACCTGAAGATAGAAAAAAACATTTATTAATAAAAGAACAAAATCCAGAGATGGATTTAAGGTTTGTATTACAATCGCCGAATGGTAAAATATACAAAGGTTCTAAAACTACTTACGCTGAATGGTGTGAGAAGAATGGGTTCAAATGGGCAAAGAAGGAAATCCCACAAGAATGGATAGATGAAAAACCTTCACAAAATTTCTTTGCATTCTCGAAATAATTTCGTATATTAAGGTAACTTTATATTAAATGGAAGATAGACTACTGCAATTATTGGAGTCCGTTCTTGGTAAATCCAAGAGAACATCAGGTGATAACTATGCGTTTTACTCACCATTTGTTGACCACTATAAACCTAAGTTAGAAGTAAATATTAAAATTACTTCTGATGGTAAGAATCCATGGCATTGTTGGATATCGGATGAAAAGGGTCGTACAATTAAAACCTTATTCAAGAAACTTCGTGTATCCAAATCAACATGGGATGAGTACAATAGTATATTCAGTAGGATAAACCGATACAATTCAGATTATCAAACTGACACTATTATAGAGCAAGTAGAATTACCAAAGGAATTTAAACCACTTTATAAGAAGTCAGATTCTTTCAAGTATAAACACGCATTAAATTATTTGTTAAAAAGGGGATTGAGACCCGAAGATATAATTAAATACAATATTGGATATTGTGAAACAGGAGAATATGAAGATAAGATTATTATACCATCGTATGACGACAGAGGTCGGCTAAACTTTTTTGTAGGTAGGTCATTCTATCAAAGTAAATTTAAACATAAGAATCCAAAGGTATCTAAAAACATTATAGGGTTTGACCTTTTAATAAATTGGGATACACCATTGGTATTATGTGAGGGGGCGTTTGACGCAATCGCAATACGAAGAAACGCAATACCATTATTCGGAAAATCAATCCAATCGGAATTAGAAAAGAAAATAGTTGCAAATAAAGTAAAAAAGTTGTATATTTGTTTAGATTCCGATGCTCTATCTAATGCCATAGGTCTTTCAAAGAAGTTTATGTCGTATGGGATAGATACGCATTTGGTTGATATGGGTGAGGAAGACGCATCCGATATGGGTTATGAAAATATAAACCAAAAAATTTATGATACACCATCATTAGACTTAAGAAAGTTAATGGAGTATCAGCTTTTTAATGTATGAGAAAAATAAAATACATCGACATCGGTGTTGAGAAAATTGATAAGATATATCATATTGCCGATGTTCATATTAGAAATCTAAAAAGACATAAAGAGTATCGTGAGGTATTCTCACAATTGTATGGACACATATTATCTACTATGGGTGAAAATGATATCATCTATATTGCAGGTGATATTGTTCACGCAAAAACAGATATGTCACCTGAGGTTGTAGACTTAACTCAAGAATTCTTTTGTAAGTTAGCAGACTTATTACCAACTATTGTAATTCCTGGTAATCACGATGCAAATCTAAACAACACATCAAGACTTGATGCACTCAGTCCAATCATGAAAGCATTAGACCACAAAAACCTTTACTACCTAAGAGATACGGGTGGTTATGGTATTGGTGGTTATACATTTATACATAAGTCAATATGGGATACTTCTGAAGGATTCCCACAAGCAAAAGACTATAAAAAGAATAATGGTAGAATTGGTGTATTCCATGGCCCCGTAGATAATATAGAAACGGAACATGGATTTGTGATTCAAAACAAAAATGTTAAGGTATCTCACTTTACTGATTTTGATTTGGTTTTATTAGGTGATATTCATAAACCTAATAATTCAGTAATGGGTAATTCACATATAAAATATCCAGGTTCTCTTATAGTTCAAAATCATGGTGAGGCTAAATATCCAAAGCATGGTATTTTAGTTTGGGACATGGAAACTTTACAAAGTAAGTTTATCGAAGTTCACAATGATTATGGTTATGTTACTATTGATATTGAGAATGGTAAGATAGTATCTGATAACTACATTCCAAATAAACCAAGAATAAGAGTAAGGGTAAAAGATACTAAGGCATCGCAACTAAATAAACTTATAGCAGAAATAAAAAAGGGAAGGGATGTTCAAGAACTAACAGTACAGAAAGTTCTTACTCGAAAAAGAGATGTAGAACACCAATCAATAGTTTTACAAAATGTAAGAGATACAGGATTTCAAAACAAATTAATTTCTGAATATTTAGAAGAGACCGACCATCTTACAAAAGAACAACTTGAAGTAGTTACTCAGATTAATAATGACATAAACGATAAGCTCGGTAAACATAATGTTATTAGTAATTCAACTTGGATTCCAAGAAGATTTGAGTTTTCTAATATGTTTTCGTATGGTACTAACAATGTAATTGATTTTACTAACATGAAAGGTGCATATGGGATATTCGCACCAAACGCAAGTGGTAAGTCAACTCTATGGGACGCATTGTCTTTTTGTATGTTTGATAAATGTTCAAGGACAATCAGAGCAGAGGATGTTCTAAACTATTCTAAAATGGGATTTGATTGTAAGTTCCAATTTGAATTAAATAATGTACAATACTTTATAGAACGAAAGGCAAAGAAAAGTCCAAAAAGAGGAACTGTAAAAGTTGATGTAGAGTTTTATCGTATTGTAGATGGTGAAAGACAATCACTTAATGGTGAACAAAGAAGAGAGACCAACGCAATCATTCGTGAGTACATTGGAACATATGAAGACTTTGTTTTAACTGCGATGTCAACACAATCTAATAGTAGTGGGTTCATAGAAAAATCTCAAAAGGAAAGAAAAGAACTATTAGCACAATTTTTGGATATGGATGTATTCGAAGATTTATGGGCGATAGCAAGTGAAGAGATTAGAGAGTTAAACACATTACTTAGAGAATATAAGAAAGAAGACTTTCCAAGTCAGTTAATTGAAGCAGAACAATCTCTAACATCAATCACAGGTTCTTTAGATGAGTTACAAGAAAGAAAAGATGAACTCGAATTAAAGTTAGATAACACCAATATGAAAATGGAGTTTGAAATGAGAACTTTAAAACCAGTCGAAGATATCGGTGACATCGAAACCTTAGAATCTAAGTTAGACGAGGTCAAAGTTCTTTTAGACAATCAAAACTCAGAATGTGATTTCAATAAATTACAGATTGATGATATCGAAGCCAAACAAAAAGATATAGAATCTAAATTAAAGAAATTAAATATTAAAGAACTTAAAGGTAAAAATATTAAGTATGAAACTTTAAATGCAAAATTTAATAATTTAGAAAAACAATCTGAGACTATTGAGTTAGACTTAAAACATATGAGGTCTCACTTAGATGGTATCGGTCAATTAACCTTTGATGATAATTGTGAACATTGTGTACAGAATAAAAATACACCATTCGCTAAACAAGCAGAACAATTACAAAAAGACATTAAGAGTCAAAATACAAAATATGAAAAGTTAATTAAAACTAAGATAAAAGTATTAGAGGACCGAAATGACTTTGATGTTAAAAATCAATTACAAGACTATGAAACCTTGATAGATGAACAATTGAATTTGGCTAAAGAGTGGTTAGATGCAACAAAGGTTTATGATGATTGTATTAAGTTAGTAGATAAATACAAATCCGAAATACAGACTTTATCTAAAACAATTGACAAAGCAAATAAGCAACAACAAGCAGTTGAGCACAACAAGCTAGTAAATGAAAGAATTGATTCTTTTAAAAACACACGAGAAAGTTTAAAAGACAAAATATCCGAGGTTAACGAAGAAGTAATGTCGATTAACTCTGATATAAAATTAGCAGAAAAGTCTATACAACAAGTTAATGAATCAATAGAAAAACTTCGTGATATGGAAATCAAGTACGATGGATATGAGTTTTATCTTAAGTGTGTTAGACGAGATGGGATTCCGTATCAACTAATATCAGAAGTATTACCAAAATTAGAAATAGAAATAAACAACATACTACAACCGATAGTAGACTTCCAAGTATTACTAAATACAGATGGTAAAAACATCAATTCATATATCGCATATGGTACTGATGAATACTGGCCTCTTGAATTAACAAGTGGTATGGAAAAGTTTATATCTTCTATCGCAATAAGAACTGCGTTAATAAATGTATCTAATTTACCAAGACCAAACTTTATCGCCATTGACGAGGGATTTGGTTCTTTAGATACTGATAACTTTAATTCTCTATATTTATTATTTGATTACCTTAAGACACAATTTGATTTTATTGTAACAATAAGTCATATTGACAAAACGAGAGACATGGTAGACCAAATAATAGATATCAGTAAAGTTCGTGGGTTCTCAAAAGTTTCATATTTATAGTTATATATGGAGAGTATAAATGGCAATACCATTCAGAAGAAGAGGTAAGAAAAATCTAAACAAACAATTCGCACCAAGAACAAGTGCGAGTTTAAGAGATTCAAGGTCTGGACCGACCCCACGATTTTCACCTGCGAAACCACCTGTTGTAGAAGACACCAATCCAAACTCAACATTTTTTAATGTAACGGAAGTGCCCGAATTCTTTGGGTCAGGTAAAAACACAATAAGGTTAACGGGTTCTAACTCACTTAAAAGAAACTCTGAAATACAAATAGAGGTTCTTGATTCAAACGGAAATCCAATCTATTTTGAAATAATGAATGGAAAGGACCGAGATGGAAGTAAGATAGTTAGTATTTGGGTTTATACAGATAGAACAGACCCTTCAGAAAATACCGCATCTGGAATTGCAAAAGTAACAATTATAGGTACGGCTAGAAATGGAAACGCAGTAAGGTGGAATAGAGATATTCCTGTAAGAGTAAATCAGGGGTCTTCTTCCGATATTATTTTCAATGAAAAGCTTTTACCACTCGCATCAATATCTGCAAGTTTACAACCATTTAGTACATTTGAATTAAATCAAGAAACTGAAGATGAATTGGGTCAGGGTAGAAACGCAACCCTAACATTAACAACAGATACACATAGTGTCAAGTATCAAAGGTCAACTTTTGGTGATGATGTAATTCTAACCAAAACGGCTGGTAGTGGATTTAATAGTATGATGATTGGTGGTGAGGTAAGATTAGACTTATCATCGACCACTATTTTCCCAAGACAAACGGGTGTTGAACAACCAACAAGTTTTACATCATCTATCTTAAGTGTATCAAGTAGTAACATATTACAAATAAAAGACCCTATAACAGGTAGTCAAGAACACCAGTACAGATTTAGTGACGCAGATACCATTCCTACTTTTATAGAATATTTTTCATCGGCATCGGTAGGAACATCACAAAACCTACAAACAGTATCTACATTTACAATCACAAGTGCCGACCCAGTTGCAGGTAAAATTGAATTGCTAAGAACCTCTGTTAAATCACAAGGACTTGGTACTGATTTTGAAACAATTGCAACAACACGATATATAGAACCAACTGATGGTTCAGACTTCATATTTACAATACCAATACCATCTCAACATATTGGTGACCCCAAGACTATTAGAATAGAATTCTTAAATAGTAAAAACGAACCATCGGAAACCTTCATTATAATAGAAGATGTGGTATTTCCAGGTTCTACTACTTTTATTGGTGGTAAGGGTTCTTTAATAACAGGTTCTATTTTTATATCAAACGCATTAGGTAGTGGTATTGAAATCGGTGGAGCAAGTAGTGGATTCTTAAGGTCTGTTGGATATAAAGGATTTACATCCGCATCCGAAGGAAAAGGGCCAGGTGGATTTTTAATATATTCTGGTAGTGGTAACTTGGTAGTTGGTAGTGACTTAATGGAAGGTGTCGGATTTGAGTTCGTATCTGAGAATGATAAGAGTCACCTTATATTCACAACATCAGGTAGTGGTTTATTAGATGTAAAAGCAGAGAAGTTTTTTATAGGTACGCCGGGTAGTCAATTTATGAGTGGCTCGGATGGTAAGATTGAAATTAGTTCATCTGACTTTCACTTAGACCCAAACACAGGTCAATTGATAATTGGTACAAACGCAACAATAAAATCATCACTTACAGTAAATCAAATTAGGACTCCTGCCGTAGTTAATGGTGCACCATCAACTAAAGCAAACGCATCATCGTCAATTGACCAAGATGGTTTTGCAAGATTCGCATCTGCATCTATTGCAGGATTTGAGGTTGTTTCAGATGAGATTAGGTCATCAGACAATTCATTAAGATTAAAAGCTCAAGGTGATATAACCGCATCAAAAGTATTAATAGAAGGTGGTACGATTACAGATGGTGTAACTATCTTAGGGGCAGTTACTGCAAACAACATTCGTACTCCTGCACAAATTAGTGGAAACCCTTCTACAAGACAAAACGCATCGTCATCTATTGACGCTGATGGATTTGCTATATTCCAATCGGCATCTATTGGTGGATGGGACATTACAACATCATCCATTGAGGGTGGTAATCTTATAATGAAACCAGAAGGTATTTTACAGACAAAAGATTTCGCAAGTAATTTTAAAGGATGGAAAATATCTTCAGAAGGTAATGGAACTGCAGAGTTTGAAAATGTAAGAATTAGAGGTACTCTAAGAACAACTACATTTGAGAAAGAATCTGTAAACGCAGTTGGTGGTCAACTATGGGTTACTAACGCAACAACATTAACAGGGTCAAACATTACTGCAAATGACACAACAATGTCAGTTAAGAATGCAAGTGGGTTTACTGTTGGTGAAATTCTATTAGCTAAAAAAGTAGATAGTACAGGATTCCAAACAGAATATATTTTAGTAAACTCGGCATCACTTGATGGTGATAATTCTGGCGCAGACGAAGTACATGGTAGACTATATGTAACAAGAGGATATGGAAGTGGGTCACAAGGTGATTTTGTTGGTGATTTAGCATCAGCAGCTCAACCATACGATGAAGGTCAGGTGATAGTATCAACTGGACTGAGTGGTAGTGGTTACATTAAAATGAATGCAAATCCACGAGACACCAATACTCCGTTTATGGATATTGTTGAAAGGACGGGTAGTGGATTATATGATGTTGGATTAAAAGTTCGATTGGGTGACTTAAGTGGGTTGGCTAACTCATCTTATGTATTCGGTAATTCAAATCCAGGATTTGGATTGGCAACTGATAATGTATTCCTTCAAGGTGGTATAATAGCAAACACAGGTTCTATTGGTGGAATCAAAATGCAAGATTCCAAATTGTTTACAGGTGTCGGAACACATGGTAATACAAACACAGGATTCTTTTTAGGTTCAGATTCAAAATTCTCATTAGGTGATAAATTTACATGGGATGGTACTAACTTAGTAGTAAAAGGTACTATTCAAATAACTGCACCAGACGGTGGATTTCAATCAGTAGAAGAAGCAATTAACGCCGTAACGGAATCTGCAACTGCAAAGTCATTACAAATAACAACCGACTCATCGGTGTACGCATTTGATGATTCTACTGATACTTCAGCAACTCCGAATGTAATTAACTTTACAATCAGTCAACAAAACCTATCAGCTACAATCGCAGGAAGTGATATCACAATCACTAAAGCAGGTGGTTCATCAATATCAACACCATCATTAGGTGGGGCTTCGGGAATAGTATCAGGGTCAGGACAACAAAGTGGTAGTTTATCTTTTAGTGGATTGTCATTAAATAAAACTGATTTACCATTAACACTATCGGTTACTAAAGATGATATAACTGATAGTACAACAATATTTAAAGTACAAGGTGGTGCAGACGGAACGCCAGGTACAGATGGTCAAGATGCAGTAACGGCATTCTTAACTAACGAATCACATACATTCCCTGCAAACTCATCAGGAACAATATCAGACTTCACTCAAGGTGTTACTAACATGGTTGTCTTTGAAGGTATCACCGACAGTACATCAAACTATAAATTTAGTGGTACAGGTTCGGTGGGACTTGGCCATACCCAAAATGGACATGGTTTTGGGGATAATTTATTTAGTATAACCTCAATGGGACATGATAGTGGTTCTTTAACAATAACCGCAGTTAGTGCAAGTACTCAATTAGTTAAAACTATGTCACTTGCAAAATCAACCGCAGGTGCTGCAGGTGCAAAAGGTGCAGATGGACTCGCAGGTTCTAATGCTAAAACATTAGTAGCAAGTTTAGATTCTCAAGTGATGGCATTTGACGACTCAAGTGATTCTTCAGCTACACCTGCAAATGTTATATTCTCATTTAACCAACAAAACTTAAACGCCGCAATTGGAAGTAGTGATGTTACAATCACAACTCAAGGTGATGATGCTATTACAAACTTTGCTTTCAATAATACCAATGTAAGTGCTACTGATGGAAAGTATAGTGGTATAGCAAGTGGTAGTATTGTGTTTGGAAATAATCTAAATGCAGGTGGTATAGAAGGAACTAAGTCACATTTCCCAATTACAATATCAGCAACTAAAAACGGATTAACCGATACAATAAAATTATTTAAGGTAGAGGGTGGTTCAGATGGTTCACCAGGTTCTGATGGTCAAGATGCAGTAACGGCATTCTTAACCAATGAAGCACATACCTTCGCTGCACAATCAGATGGAACAGTTGTTAGTTTTGATGACGCAACTTCAGAAATGGTTGTTTTTGAAGGTGTTGTAGATGTAACTGAAAACTATTCTTATAGTAGAACAGGTAGTTTAGGAGTAACATCAACATTGGGTGGTACAAATGGAAATGTATTAACAATATCAGCAGCAGGACACGATAGTGGGTCAGTAGTAATTACTGCAGTAAGTTCAAGTACACAACTTGCAAAAACAATGTCCTTGGTTAAATCAAAACAAGGTACTGCAGGTCTCGCAGGTTCTAATGCTAAAACATTACAAGTTACTGTTGATTCTCAAGTTTACGCTTTTGATACATCTGCAGATACTACTGCAACACCAAGTTCAATATCGTTTATTATCAATCAACAAAATTTAAGTGGGGCACTTTCAACAGGTAATGTTACCATTACTAAGAATGGTGGTGGAACAATCACAACACCATCATTAGGTGGTAATGTAAGTGATGGTTCTGGTTTATTAAGTGGTAGTATTTTATTTGCAAATGGGGGAAGTCCGGCGGCAGGTAAAGTCGTATCTAAAAATCATTTACCAATTACAATTGAAGTAAGTAAAGACACATTTACAGATAGTATAAAAGTATTTAAAGTAGAAGGTGGAACATCTGGTACAGACGGAACGGATGCAGTTACCGCTTTCTTAACAAACGAGAATCATAACTTCCCTGCAGATTCTGGTGGTAGTATTGCATCATTCGCAGGTGGTGTAACTGATGTAAAAGTATTCGAAGGTGTTACAGACAAATCATCTAATTACTTATTCTCTGCTACGGCATCGACAGGAACAACATTTTCACATTTACAATCAGCAGGTGGTTCGTCAGGTAATGCAACAACGGCAGGTCATAATCATTTTAGTATAACAGGCCTAAATGCTGATTCGGGGTCACTAACAATTAACGCAGTTAGTTCAAGTACACGATTGATTAAAACAATGTCACTTACACGAACTAAACAAGGTGCAGATGGTAATCCTGGTACATCCGCTAAATTACTAATTGGTAGTTTAGATTCGCCTGTATTTGCTTTCGATGATTCATCCGATACTTCAGCAACCCCATCTAATATTATATTTAGTTTCCAACAACAAAATCTTACAGGTACTATTGGAACAAGTGATATTACAATTACAAGAAATGGTGGTTCGGTAGTAACGGGATTTGCTTTTGATAATAGTGATGTTTCAAATGGAACTGGTATTGTAAGTGGTAGTTTAAAGTGGGTCGGTGGACAATCCGCAGGTGGGATGCAACAAACTAAAGGATTTTTACCTGTTGAAATTTCTTGTACCAAAGATGGGTTAACTGATTCAGTAAAAATATTTAAAGTCGAAGGTGGTTCAGATGGTTCGCCAGGTTCAGATGGTACATCCGCAGTTTCAGCGCTTTTAACAAACGATTCTCATACACTTCCATTAAGTTCATCTGATGAAGTTATTTCATTCGCAGGCGCAAGTACTGAGATGATAGTATTTGAGGGTGTGACTGATAGTACAAGTGATTATAGTATATCTGTTACTAAATCAGCACATATAACAACGAGTGGTACTAATCCAGTAACCATTACAAATACAACTTCACCATTTAGTGGTTCTATTGTATTAACGGCAGTAAGTTCAAGTACTCAAATTGCAAAAACTATGTCGGTTGCAGTAGCAAGACAGGGTGATGATGGTTTGGATGGTTCAACGGCAAGGTCACTAACTTTACTTTCGGATTCTCAAACTTTTGCATTTGACGATTCAAGTGATACATCTGCAACTCCTACTACAATTACCATGAGTGTAGTTCAACAGAACTTAGCACATACAATTGATACAGGTGATATTACAATTACTAAAGGTGGTGGTGGGCCTATTACAACCCCAGCATTGAGTGGTACAATAACAAATGGTTCAGGTACTCAAACATTTACATTAACATTTGACAATGGTGCATCCAATGCAGCAGGGAAAGTTACCAATAAAAATCAATTTCCAATTACAATTGAGGTAGCAAACAATGCAAGTGATTTATCTGATTCAATTACAATATTTAAAGTAGAAGGTGGTTCGGATGGAACGCCAGGTGCAGATGGTTCTGACGCGGTAACAGGGTTCCTTACAAATGAATCACATACAATTCCTGCAAACGCAGCAGGTTCGATTGCAACAGGTGGATTGAATGGTGCAATTACTGATATGATTATATTTGAAGGTATTACCAATAAAACTAATTCATACAAGTATGCAGGTACAGGTTCAAATGGAGTTTCATTTAGTCAACTACAATCCGCAGGTGGGTCATCAGGTAACGCAACAACAAACGGACATAATCACTTTACCATAACGGGTCTGACACAAGATTCTGGTTCATTAGAAATTAACGCAATTAGTGGTAGTGGTTCACAAAAAGTAATAATTGCAAAAACTATGTCGTTTGCTAAATCTAAACAAGGTTCGGCAGGTGCTCAAGGTGGTAAGGGTGCTCAAGGTGGTGCTGGTGCTCAAGGTGGTCAAGGTGCTAAGGGTGCGGCAGGTTCGGCAGGTTCGACAGGTGCAAAAGGAAGTACAGGTGCTCAAGGTGCAGACAATCAAGACTTTAGTTTCTTAGGTGATACATTATCCGCAGTTCCATTCCCTGCGCCAGCTGGGTTGGTAATGAATAGTGAAGTTCTTGGATATCATAATACATTAACTTCCGCAGCTACAATCGATGACATGAGCGCGTTTATGGATAATGATGGTAACTTCTACTTAGGAAGTGGTTCAGGTCCATTGGGTGCAGGGTATTTCGCATGGGACAATACGGCTAAAACATTATTGATATCAGGTTCAGGTGTTGACTTCGCAGTACAAGAATTTTTCTTTGGTAGAGGTAATACATCGATTAGTGGTTCTAATGGTAATATTAAAATTACTGGTGATGTTGAACTTGTAGGTAGAAATCAACCACAAGCATTATACTTTGAAGACTTTAACCCAGCAACACGAGAAATAAGACCCACATATATAGAACAATCAAATAATCCAAAATTAGATGGTTCAGGTGTAGGATTTTATTTATATTCAGGAACGAATACTTCGGCCAACTCAATTACAGATACAGACTACGGACAATTCTTTGGGCCAGTAGTTATAGTTGGTAATAATGCTGGTAGTGACGACCAGGCCTGGCTTAGTTCAAATACTGTTATGCCATTTAATCCAAACTCATTATATGAAATGGAAGTCAGAGTACAGAGAGCTGAAGCTTCAGGAGATGGTGGAATTTACGCAGGTATAACCGCATTCTCATCTTCATTACATACAGATGGTAGTACGAAACTTACCGCAATTAATGCTGCAGGTAATACTACTGGTACGGGAGGTAATTTTGGTTCTCAACACTACTTTGTTGCAAGTAATGCAAAACCAACGGTTGGTGAATGGGTAATATACAAAGGTTACTTTAAGGGTACTGCAGGATATTACCAAACTTCTGGCCTTCACCCAAACATTGATGACCCAGGTCAAGTTTGGACTACAACAAACGCATTTGCACCAATGATTCTTGTAAACTATTCTAATAAAGCAGGTAAGACACTTATAGATTATATTAAAGTTACCGAGTTCGCGGGTGGTGGTGGTTCTACTACAATTAGCGGTGATTCAATTAAGACAGGAACAATTAGGTCTAACAATTTAAGTACTACCAATGGTTCTATAATAAGTCTTGATAAAGGAACATTTAAAATGGGTGGTACAAGTTCACCAAAACTTGAATTTGATGGAACTACATTATCCATTGATGGTACAGTAACCGCAGGAGCTGGTTCTATTGGTGGGTGGACAATTGGTTCATCACATATTGGAGTAAAAGGAACGGCAACCGCAAATGATACTTATGGTGATTTTACATTAGGTTCTTCAGGATATATTTCAGCACCTGAATTTAAAATTGCACAAGATGGTACTGCAACATTTAAAGGAATTCTTGAAGATACCGCAACCTTCAAGTCTGGTAGTACAACAAAAGCATTTAATACCATGTTTGGTGTAGACTCAACTGGTTTAATTCTAAAAGTACCAAGATTTGTAGATGCTGATGGACTTATTAAAAATGCTGCTACAAGATTTACAGACCTTGAAGATGATATTGATACTGAATTGACTTCTATTTCATCTGCGATTTCATCGGGTGGAAGTTATAGTTGTGTATTACCTGGTACTAAAGTAATTACTAAAAGAGGTGAGATAAATATAGAAGATACCAAAGACGATGATATAATAAAAGTATTTAACTTTGAAACTAAAGAATGGGGATGGTCACCTATTGATGAAATTACTACTAATAAAGTTAAAGGGTGGAGTTTGATAAAAACAGAATCAGACAAAGAATTAAAATGTTCTAACTCACATTTACTATATCATCCCGATTATCCAAATTCTGAAATTGCAATAGATGAACTTGGAATTGGTGGTGAGTTATATGTTGTCGATGGTGAAAAAATATTCATTGATAAAATAAAAAGTGTAGAAACTTTTGACGAAGAAGTTGAAGTTTGGAATTATGAATTAGATATAGTTCACAACTATGTTTCAAATGGAATACTTTCACACAACACACTTTCAAAATTATCACCCTCGCCAGGTGCACCTTCTGGATTTGAAACAACACTTGGACACCAATACAAAAAAGATATAACATCAGATATTAATTCTGGTGATTTAGTTAAATTGGGTCTAAATAATGAACTTCAAAAAGTCACAACTGCAAAAGATAGTAATGTTGTAGGAATTCTGTGGGAAAAACTTGAGTTAAATTTAGTTCCGAGATTTGACGGATTTGCATTAGGAAAAAATAACGAAAGTGATTCAGACGAACTTATCCCACCTGAGGAATATTACTCCGCATCACGAAAAGATTCATTTGGTGATTATATTCCTGTAAGTCAAACTGGTTCTAAAGAAATTTGGAAAGTGGCTTCTATTGGGGATAGTGTAACGCAGGATGAATCAGGTTCATTTGTTTTGCCTGGTTTTAAATTGTGTAACCAAGGTGGTGATGTAAGTAAAGGGGATTTACTATGTTCATCAGATACGCCTGGTTATCTAATGAAACAACCATCAGAGTGGGTGGTAACTTCATTTAGTGGTTCAAGTCCAGTTTACGAAGAAAGACAATCACATAGCTCATATACAGTTGCAAAGTGTATGATATCCTCTTCATGGGATTCTAATGGTAGAATGGAAAATGTATATGGATACTTGTATTGTGGATAAGAAATAACTAATTAATAAATCTAAGATACTTATAGATATGGGAAAGACTTTAACAAATTGGGTAGTAGACTCTATACTGAGTGAAGATATAAAAAAAGAGGTAGTAGTTTACTCAGGTAGATTTCAACCCTTCCATTCTGGACACGCAAAAGTTTACGAACATCTTGTCAGTAAGTTTGGTAAGAATAATGTATTCATAGGTACATCAAACAAACAAGGTGGACCAAGACATCCATTTAACTTCAGAGAAAAAAGAGAAGTTATGACTACGATGTTTAAAATCCCTTCTAATAAAATTGTTCAAGTAAAAAACCCATATTCACCAAAAGAAGTAATAGAAAAATTTCCATCTAAAACAACGGCATATATTACTGTTGTTGGTAAAAAAGATGCAAGCAGACTTACAAGTCCAGGTTATTCAAAATACTTCTTACCTTACAAAAAGGGAAGTGTTGATACTGGGTACGATGATAAAGGGTATGTTTATGTATCACCATCATTTGGTAATATAAGTGGAACTGATGTTCGTAAGGGAATGTCGAGAGGGAGTGATTCTCAAAGAAAATCATTCTTTAAAAAAGTATATGGTAAATTCAATCCAAAAATATTTAACTTAGTATCAGGTAGATTAATCTCAGTAGAATCCGTAATGGAATCTTTTTTACAATCAATTAACATTAATAGTTTAATCAATGAAGCTTCACAAATTCCAACAAGTGGTAAAGGTATTGTAGATGATGGGCCAGGTGCATTCTATGGTAATATGAAATCTTATAAAGCAGAGATGGAAGAAGTTGTTGGGGACTTGGGTTGGGATATTGTAAACTACTTAATGGACGAAGACTCAATGGAATCGTTTAACACCCATTATCCAAATGGACCTGGTAGATATCAAGTATCATTCTTTCCAAGTGGTGATACTATGGATGGACAGAAAAAGAGATATGGTAAAGATATAACTGGTAGACCTGCTTATAGGAAATGGGCAAAACATATTAAGAAAGTTGCATTGAGATTGGGTATGGAATTTGTTAAATTCGCTGAACCAAAAGATTTAGATAACCTTACTCCTAAAACCCTCACAAAAAAACAACAAGGTAAATCCGCTTCACTAAAAGAAGATTTAAAACGATTTGAAGCTATCGTAGGTGATAAGATTGAATGTGATGAATGTGACCATAGTTGGAAAATAGAAGATGGTGGTGATGACTTATATATCTGTCACGAGTGTGGAAATGATAACGAACCAACCATTGACGAAAAGAAAAAACCAAAAAAGAAATCAAAAAGTAAAAAAGCATCTTTAATGAAACAAAAGAGAAACTTTTACTTAAAACCTGATAATGCAAAAAAAGAACTTGACAACTCAGGTAAAGAAGGACAAGTACTTTCTAAAAAAGTTGGTAAACAACGATTATACTTTGTGTCCTATGTTGGAAATGCAGGAACACAAAATATATTTAATGAAAGTATGATTATGGAAGGTGGAGCATATGGACATATGAATCATCCATTCGATACAGAAATAAATTTGACATTTGGTGATTTAAAAATAATCATATCAAAAGCTCTTGAAGGTACATTAGAATTTGCAAGAGAAAAAACAGATGGACAAGCTCTGGCTATATCATATCGTAAAGATAGAGGTATTATCGCTGCCAGAAATAAAGGACACCTCAAGGACAGAGGACTTAACGCATTAGACATCAAAGGTGTCGCCGATAAGTTTGCTAATAGGGGTGGGTTGACCGATGCGTATAATTTCGCAATGAGAGATTTAGAATCAGCCATTTCAAAACTCTCCGATGCGCAAAGAAGTAAAATATTCAAGGATGGCTCAAAATTTATGAACCTTGAAGTTATATGGCCGGAGTCAGTAAATGTAATACCATATGGTCAACCTCTATTAGTCTTTCATGGAACGATGGAATATAATGAAGATGGAAAAGCAATCGGTGCTGATACATCAGACGCTAAAGTATTAGCGGGTATGATAAAGCAGGTAAATGCCGATGTTCAAGATAATTATACTATCCAAGGACCACCAGTTGTTAAGATACCGAGGAGTCAAGATTTATCAAACAAGAAATCAATTTATTCATCGAAGGTAAGTAAACTTCAAAAAGAATTTAAACTAAAAGATTCTAATGGAGTTGCAGACTACCATCAAGCATGGTGGAGTGATTTTGTAGATAAAAACTCACCAACCACATTAGATAATAAAACTAAAATGGGGTTAGTAAAACGATGGGCGTTTTATGATAAATCATTTAGATTAGATAAGAAAAACATTTCTGATTCTAAAACAAGAGATTGGGCAAACAAGACAGATAAAATAGACCACTCGAAAATGGCTAAGAATAATATGAAACCATTCGAAGATATATTTTTAGGTCTTGGTGCAGAAGTACTTTCATTTATGTCATCAGCACTTACTGTTAATCCTGATAAATCACTTCGTGATATTCAGAAACAATTAGATAAAGTAATCAAAGATGTTCAGAAATCAGGTGACCCAAAAAAGATTACAAAATTAAAAATGGAATTAGAAAGATTAAAGAGTATTGGTGGAAGAGATAAGATAGTACCAAACGAGGGTATTGTATTCCTATATAAAGGTGGTACATACAAGTTAACAGGTACATTCGCACCTCTTAATCAAATCCTTGGCCTTTTCTATTAATTTTTGTATATTTATATAAAGTATTAAACAAGTGTTATGTCAAAAAAGTTAAAAAATGTAAAAGCAGTCACCGAAATGATTGCCGGAACACATAAAAGTCAAACAAAAACTAATGTTAGTTTTGGTGAGACTAAATCCTTTATCAAAAGAAAAGTTGGTGACCAATGGACTGATGACGAAGGTACACTTTGGGAACAAAAGAAAGGATACAAGGTTAAACTTGGTAAACTTTCAAAGTTAAGAGAAGAATTAACAAAGTTTCCAAAATGTAAAAAAGATATTTGTACTTGTACAAGCCCGAAAAGAAACGACCTATACATGAAAAAAATTCATGGTATGTGTTTCGATTGTGTTATTGATATGGAACATCAATTACGAATAGAAGGTAAGTACGATGAGTATGAACGAAAAAAGATTTATGCTAATATGAAGTCTTGGTTAAAACAGGCCGAGATTGAAAAGCAGGCAGTTAAAACGGCATTAAAGGCGAAATTCGTTAATGAAGATGGTTCAATAGAAGAATGGAACGATATGTCGTGGGAAGATGTTGAAGAGAAGATTGATAACGAGTTTCGTCTTTTTAAAGAAAACTATCTAAAAAAATGGGAAGTTAAAAAATGAAGTCCTTTATAAAAGAAACTTACGAGTCATACAAGACAGATGGTGTACCTCATGTGTTAGCATTGGAGTATACCATTTCTGATGTCTATCAAAAATTAGTATCAGAGAATCTAATGAATGAAGACCTTCGTAAGTGGTTTGGTAAAGGAAAGACTGGCACCTCATCAGGTGGTGGTTGGGACAGATATGGTTCAGATGGACAGAAGTTAGGTAAGTGTGGTGATGGTGAAGAAGGTGGTGCTTACGCCGCATGTCTATCACAAGAGAAAGCCAATAAGTTAGGACCAAAAGGTAGAGCCGCATTTGTAAGAAGAAAAAGAGCGGCACAGAAAAAAGGTGGTGACGCAAAAAAAGGTGGAAACAGAACTAAAGGTAAAAAACCTACAAATAGTAAAACAGGGGCATAACAATGAATCCAAGATTAAATAAAAAAGTAAAAAAAGATTTAGACGCATATTTTAAAGGAACAAGTGCGTCCTCACCAGAAGCACATCACGCTATTATGTTTATTTTAAAAGGTGCATTAACAGATGCAAACTTTCATAGTACATCTAAAAAAGTAGATAAACTTTTTCCAAAAGCTAAAGGTGCAAAATACTTTGGTAAGAGAGAGTGGGAAGATAATCTTGAGTCTAAAGGAATGGACATCGCCGCAGCCGCAAAGTGGGATGGACACGACATTCTTGATGCAATTGGATTCTTTGTATCAATGTATATAGGTAGACCTCTTGGTTCAAAAATTGAAGACCTTAAAAATGAATCTCTAAATAAAGAACACAAATTATTAGAAAACTTATCTGTTCTTGTTGAAAAGAATGTTCCTACAAATCCATCTAAATGGTCTTACTATAAATCACAAGCTAAAAAGAAGTTCGATGTATATCCATCAGCATACGCAAACGCATGGGCGGCAAAACAATATAAAGCCGCAGGTGGTGGTTGGAGAACTACAAAAGAAAATGTAGAAGAGACTATTGAAGAAAAGGTATCTGTATTTGATGAAAGGCATGTTGGTAAAAATGGTATTATCATTATGATTGATGATAACGGAAAGAAAGTATCAGCAATTTTCAAAAATAAAAAGAATGCAGATAAATTCAACAGAAATAATCCTGAAGACTTAAAAAAACTTTTAGATTTGGCTAAGAAAACTAAGTTTCCAAAAACAATAGACTAAGGGACATCATGGATAAAAAACAACTTAAGAGTATTATAAAAGAAGAATATCAAAATGTTAAGTCATTCATGGAATACAAATATGGATTCACACCTGAGTTAGGTAAAGTGATTTCTAATCCCTATGCAAAATCATTTGTAAACGAAGTTAAAGAACCTGAGGTAATTTCTCAATTAAGAGATATTCTTAAGAATAAACAAAACGCAAAAATCAAAGACCCAGTAAGTGGTAAAAAGATGAGAGTTGATTCATTCTCAGCATCAGCAGTAATTGCAGTATATGATGCAATCAATGATTCAAACAAGAAAAACTTCGGAAAACTTTCTTTACCTAAAATGGTTAATGTTGCATTTAAAGTAGCAAAGGTAAAAAAAGAATCAGTAAATGAAATATTAACAATCGTAGATAAGTTTGATGCAAAAAAACAAGATTACGATAAAATGTATTACAAAGATGGTGGTGATAGTCCTGGTGATGGTGATTTAAAGAAAGCAAAAAAAGAACTTGCTAAGTTAAGTAAGAAACATAAAGGTTTAACTCTTGTATCAGTTGGTAGAAATAGTAAGATGTATGATGTAATGAAAGCAGATGAATCACTAAACGAAGCCAAATTTATGGATAAGAATAAAAAATTCAAAGTTTACGATAAACTCAAAAAAGGTGATAAGATTAGAATTAAGTTTGGTAACGCAATTAGAAAAGATAATGAAACAGTACTTGTAGTAACCAAAGGAAAAACTAAAGTTGGTAAAGCTCAAGTAGAAAGAATTATTCTAAAAAATCCAAAAAATCCAAATGGTGTAAAATACTATCTTTACAATAGAGACGGAAATGTAAGTTTAGCAAAAGGTGATATGGCAGCCGTAATTGTAGATATGATACCTGAATCAATAGATGAATCAGTAAACGAAGTAAAAGTAAACTATAATTTTTCTGAAGAAGAATTAAAAAGAGTTTTAAAATTACTTGGGAGAAATGCAAGTACCGAAGTAAAAATGATTAAAGCATTTGAAAAGGCCTTTGGTAGAAAACTTACAAGAGATGAACTATTTGAATCAATAAATGAATCAACAGGCCTTGCAATCATACATAAAGCAGCTAAAAAAGGAAGTTATCCTGTTAGTATTGTGGCAACTATGTTAGGTAAGGTTGTAAAACAAGAATTAGTAAAAACTCCAATGGCAGTTCCAGCTGCATTTAGAATGATGCAAGGTGGATACCCACGAGCAACTATCGCAATTGAAGATAGAACAGGTAAAATTTTATTCAAAGAAGGATTTGTAAAAGAATCAGTAAACGAAGGTAAGCATGATGTGATTTTAGATAAACTTGCTGATATGGTAAAAAATTCTAAATCATTTATGGATGTTGGTAAAGAATTAAAAAAGAATGGAATCAAATATTCATTTGGTACATCACCACTTCCAATGTATATAATTGACAAGCCGGTAAAGATAGCAATTCTAAACAACAAATATGCAGATGGTGCTGAAAGAGTTGTTGGTACTACTGCAATTGGATTGATGGAATCAGTAAACGAGGGTATGTTTAAAGTAATCGACCAAATCAGACAAGATTCTAAAGACGCAAAAGATTTTATCAAGAATGTATTTTCAGACGCAGACTTTAAAGACATGAGAAAAGACAAAGAGTTTTTAAAGTATCTTAAATCTATCTACGAAGGATTTTCAGTAGTAGAAGAATATGATGTAGAAAATGAACAAGACATAAAGGAATTTATTAACTTTATGAAAGAATACAAAGCTGATATAAATGAAGCAGAGTATCAAGGTAGGGATGTCAAACTTGGTAAAATAATGCAAGGTGATGTAAAGAAGTTTAAAGTTTATGTTAAGAATCCAAAAGGAAATGTAGTAAAAGTAAACTTTGGTCACAAAGGTAAGGGTAATGAAAAGACAATGTCTATCAAAAAAAATAATCCTGAAAGAAGAAAAGCATTTAGAGCAAGACACAATTGTGATAATCCTGGACCAAGACATAAAGCAAGATATTGGTCTTGTAAAAAATGGTAATCAATTTCATTAAATTAATTTACATATTTATATAAAACTAAAAAACAAGTTATGAAGTACATTCACACTTATAAGCTCGAAGAGGGTAAATCCTTTAACGACTTAGAACTCCTAACACAATTACTTAGTGTTGTAAAACTGAGGGTATCAAGTCCCTCTGAAAAAATCATGTTGTATGTAGACACTTATACTTTAAACGAGTATAAAAAATTTGGTATGGATACTTTATATGATGAAGTCAATACTGAAGTACTTGACGAATATCCAAGTGATAAGATTTCTAAAGATTATTGGTCTTCACCAAAGTTATGGGTAATGAAACACCAAGAAGAACCTTTCCTTATGTTGGATACCGATTTAGTACTACACAACATAACACCTGATGTATTAGAAAGAGCACAAGTATCATTCTTACATACAGAATCACCAGCAACATACGCATTCCCATCAGTTTTAAATAAACCAAAAGCTTTTAAATGGAGTGATTGGGATGTGATGGCATTTATAAACACAATGCCTGCAAATTGTGCAGCTATTTGTTTTACAGACATGGAATTTTTAAAAAGGTATACAGACAAGTACTTTAGATTTGTTCTAAATAATAAAGGTGGTTATTCTGAAAAGTTTTTCGAAAAATCAGACTTTACAGATAGTACTGCGCCACAAATTACAATGGAACAATGGTTACTAAGTGCTATGATGTTCCAAGAAGAATATGATAATACGGGTAAACTAATATCGAGAGAAACCCCATTTCAGTCTCAGTCATTAACTAATGCATTATCAACACCATTGGGATTTCAACACCAAGTTTGGAATGTACCACCAGCACAAGTTATGAAAGAGTTGGGTACACAGATATTTCATCTATGGGGTGCAAAAACATTTTATGACCAAGCTGAAAAAGAAAACAAGCCCGAACTATATGAAGTTTGGAATAAAATAAAAGAAGATTTGGTTGGAGCAAATAACGATTTCATCCAACTTCTTAAAAGAGATGAGTACTACGATATCTTAGAAAAGTTAGAAGATAATTGTAGAGAAATCCCAAAATCAACTAATTAAATTAATTTACATATTTATATTAGTAATCAAAGTTTAATTAATAATCAAATAAAACGGAAAAATTATGACTACAATTTTTATTATTTTAGGTGTACTACTTGTTGGAGCAGGTGTATACTATTACTTTTACAAGCAAGGTAAAATTAACGACAGAGATGGTGACTACATTCCAGATGAAGTAGAAGATACTATCGAAGACGCTAAAAAAGTTGCTAAAGAAGTAAAGAGAAGAGCAAAAAGAGTTAAAGAAGAGCTCGGTGATGTTGCTGACGCAGTAAAAGAAGTCGGTAAACAAACTAAAGATGTTGTCTCAGCTGCAAAGGGTAAAAACCGAAAAGGTAGAAAACCTCGTAAAGCAAGTTCAGGTTCAGGTTCAGGTAGAGGAAGAGGAAGAAAATCTTCAGGTTCAGGTTCAGGTAGAGGACGCGGAAAAAAATAAACTCATAGGAGTACATAGTAATGGGACTATTTAAAAAGGCTGGAACAAAACTCCAAAACTTAATAATTATTGTCCTCTGTATACTTGTCTTACTCAAAACTTGTGGTGGTGGTGACGATGTTACTACTGAAAAGATTGTTACTAAAATCGAAACACGATACGACACTCTAACAGTAGAAAAAAAAGTTTATGTACCAAAATACAAAACAAGAATAGAGACAAAGACTGTTACAGATACAGTAGTATTAAAAACTAAAATCGATACCCTCGAAATCTTAAAAGATTATTATAGCAAGTATGTCTATCAAGATACTCTTAAGTTAGATTCGTTGGGTTACATTACTATTATAGATACAATATCTCAAAACAAGATATTTAGTAGAAACTTTGACTCCCAAGTATTAATACCAACTACAACCATTACTAATGACATTTACCTCAATAAACCAAAATTGTTTGGTGGGGTAAGTGTCGGTGGTAATTCTAAGCAAATAAACTTTTTATCTGGAGACTTACTTTACAAATCTAAAAAAGATAATGTATATGGAGTAGGACTTGGTGTTAATCAGAACTTCCAACCAATAGTAATCGGTAGAGTCTATTGGAAAATCTCGTTCAAGGGGAAAAAGTAAATGTATGCAAAAGCCAATCAAACAAATCATAAAGGAAGAGTACTTAAAATGTGCTAAAGACCCCGTATATTTTTTTAGAAAGTATTGTTATATTCAACACCCATCTCGTGGTAAAATTCTTTTTAATTTATACGACTTCCAAGAAGACTTAATGTCGGCAGTTTCCGACAATCGATTTAATGTAATTCTTAAATCACGACAATTAGGTATATCAACACTATCAGCCGGATATTCTCTCTGGCTTATGTTATTTCATGAAGATAAAAATGTATTAGTAATTGCAACTAAACAAGAGGTTGCAAAAAACTTAGTTACTAAAGTTAGATTCATGCATCAGAACTTACCATCTTGGTTAAGAGGTAATACTGAGGAAGATAACAAGTTATCATTAAGACTTAGAAATGGTTCTCAGATAAAAGCAACATCTGCTGCAGGTGACGCAGGTCGTTCTGAAGCATTATCTTTATTGGTAATTGATGAAGCTGCGTTTATCGATAATGTAGAAGAAATTTGGACATCTGCACAATCAACACTATCAACTGGTGGTGGGGCAATCGTATTATCTACACCAAATGGTGTCGGTAACTTTTTTCACAAAATATGGTTACAAGGACAAGCAGGTGAACAATGGAATCCGATAGAATTACATTGGAGTGTTCATCCAGAAAGAGATGAAGCATGGAGAGAACAACAAACAAAGTTACTTGGTGAAAAAGGAGCAGCACAAGAATGTGATTGTGATTTCATCAGTTCTGGTTATACAGTAGTAGAAGGTTCAACATTAAAATGGTATGAAGAGACGCATGTTAAAGACCCTATTGAAAAAAGAGGTTTTGATGGTAATTATTGGTTATGGGATTACCCTAACTATTCTCGTGATTATGTTGTTGTGGCTGATGTTGCTCGTGGGGATTCTACTGACTATTCTGCGTTTCATGTCTTTGATGTCGAAACTGTGGAACAAGTTGCTGAATACAAAGGTAAGATTGAAACAAAACAATATGGTGCATTTTTAACATCGGTTGCAACTGATTGGAACAACGCATTACTTGTAATTGAAAACGCAAACATTGGTTGGGCAGTAATTCAAGAAGTTATAGACAGAAACTACCAAAACCTATATTATTCATACAGAGATTTAGGTTATGTCGATGAAGATATCCATCTTAGAAAAGGTTTTGATTTAAAAAGAAAAGACGATATGGTTCCTGGGTTCTCAATGACAAGTAGAACTCGTCCATTGGTTATATCTAAATTAGATACTTATATGAGAGAAAGAACACCATTGATTAGGTCAAAAAGATTAATCGATGAGTTGTTTGTTTTCATATGGAATGGTAGTAGAGCAGAAGCTCAACGAGGTTATAATGATGACTTAGTAATATCTTTCTCAACAGGTCTTTGGGTTAGAGATACGGCATTGAAGTTAAGACAACAAGGTATGGACTTAACAAGAACTACATTAACCCACATAAAAAGGAATCAACCAGGTGCTTATAACAATAGAAACCTTGGAATAGACCCTTGGAAACAGAAAGACCAGCATGGTAATGACCAAGATTTAACTTGGTTGTTATAAAATTTGGAAATAAACTATTTTTTTTGTATATTTATAGAATGTATAAGTATACAATATAATTAGAAGTAGAAAATATGGCAGATAAATCATTATTTGGTAGACTAAAGAAATTATTCAACACCCAAGTTGTTGTTCGTAGAATTGGTAAAGGTAACACACAAGCTATCGATACTCAAAGACTACAATCACAAGGTAACTTGAGGAGCTCGTCCTATTATGATAGGTTCGGTAGATTACACACTACAAGAAAGCATTGGGAAACTTATAATAACCAATTCAACTACCATTCAAATAAATTAGAATTATATACAGATTATGAAGCGATGGATAAAGATTCAATCATCGCATCTGTATTAGATATATACTCGGATGAATGTACCCTAAAAAATGATATGGGCGATGTTCTTAGAATTAAGACGAATGACGAGAATGTAAAAAAGATATTACAAAACCTTTTCTATGATGTACTGAATATAGAGTTTAACCTTTGGTCTTGGATTAGAGGTATGAATAAATATGGTGATTACTTTTTACATCTTGATATTGAAGAAGGTGTGGGTATTGTAAACGCATCACCAATGTCAGCATATGAAATAGAAAGAGAAGAAGGTTTTAATCCAGAGAATCCTTATGAAGTTAGATTTAAGTTAGGTTCAGCTGGCGCAGCTCATGGTGTCGCATCTAACAAACAAGCAGACTATATGGAGTTTTATCAAATGGCACACTTTAGATTAATGTCAGATACAAACTTCCTTCCATATGGCCGTTCTCTAATTGAAGGTGCAAGAAAAACTTGGAAACAATTAACTCTTATGGAAGACGCAATGATGATTCATAGAATTATGAGAGCGCCTGAAAAAAGAGTATTCAAAATTGATGTAGGTAACATTCCACCTAATGAAGTTGATAATCACATGAGAAGTATTATTGACCAAATGAAGAAAGTTCCTTACCTCGACCAAAATACAGGTGACTACAACCTTAAGTTCAACCTTCAAAATATGTTAGAAGATTACTATCTGCCTGTTAGGGGTGGTCAAAGTGGTACTGAGATTGATTCCCTAAGTGGAATGGAATTTGGTGGTATTGATGATATCGAATATCTAAAGAATAGAATGATGGCGGCACTTAAAGTTCCAAAAGCATTTATTGGATATGAAGAAGGTGTTGAAGGTAAAGCAACATTAGCACAAGAAGATATTAGATTCGCAAGAACTGTTGAGAGATTACAAAAAATTGTACTATCTGAATTAACAAAGATTGCAATCATTCACTTATACTCACAAGGATATGAAAATGCAGACTTAGTTAACTTTGAATTAGAGTTGACTAACCCATCAATCATATACGAACAAGAGAAAGCAAATCTTTGGACTGAAAAAACAAGACTTGCAAGTGATTTAAAAGACCTTAAGATGGTATCTCAAGAATGGGTATACAAAAACATCTTTAATATGTCAGACGATGAATGGAAACTTGAACAAGGTAAGGTAATAAACGACCTTAAACTAGGTTTCAGACATGAACAGATAGAATCTGAAGGTAATGACCCAATAAAATCAGGTGAGTCGTTTGGTACTCCACATGATTTAGCTATGATACAACAAAATGGTGATGGTGAAGAAGGTTCACAAAACGAATATGGTAATTCGGGCGTTCCAAGTAACCCTCCTGGTGCACCAGATGGTGGATTTGATGGAGCGGGAAGACCACCAAAGGCAGGGAACTACAAAACGGATGATAATCCATTTGGAAGAGACCCAATTGGACAGAAAATGAATAGAAGAGCGTCCAAGCCAGAGACATCTTATAGTAAACATAAGATATCACCATTGGCATATGAACAATCCGAAGCTATGAAAAGTAGTCTTAGTAAGATGAAGAGAAAAACAAGAAGTGTAATACTTGAATCTTTGAAAGATGACTCTAAACCTAATGATAAAGGTGGGTTATTAGATGAGAACAATTTAATAGATGACACGATTTAGTTTTTTTTTAGATATTTATAGTGTAGTTGTTAATAATTAAGGTAATAAAAATGGGAAAATTAAAACATAGTAAATTTAAAAACACAGGAATTCTGTTTGAACTATTAGTTCGACAAATTGCCTCTGATACTTTATCAGATAATACCTGCTATGCAACTCAGATTATAAAAAAACACTTTACAAAAGGTTCTCAACTCGCAACAGAGCTAAAATTATATCAAGCTCTTACAAAAGAGAACTTTGACTCTCAATATAAAGCACAAGAGTTCTTAAACATTGTTTTAAAAGAACGAGCTAAGTTAATTGAAGGTACTTTAAAAAGAGAAAAGTACAATTTAATCAAATCTATAAAAGATTCATATCTTATTGAAGACTTTTTTAAATATAGAGTTTCAAATTATAAAGAATTAGCATCTGCATACAAATTATTTGAAAATAGTGAATCACAATCACCAAAAGAATATGTAGAGTGTAAGAATACAATCTTTGAATCAATAACAACAGACAAAGTTGTAATAACAGAGGATGTATCTAACAAAGAATATCAGAAACAACCAAAAGAGGTTAGACTATTAGCATATAAGTTCTTAGTAGACTCGTTCAATTCGAAATATTCAAGTCTTTCAGAATCTCAAAAACTTATACTAAAAAATTACATCAATAATATTGATAATTCTCAAAATTTAAGAAAATTTGTTGTTTCTGAGGTAGCTAGATTGAAAAGAGAATTAAAATCTATTAAGATTTCAGATAAAGTTACTAATATTAAACTTAATGAAACAATAAATCTTATAAAAGAGTTAACTAAGCATAAAGTAGTTAACGAAAATCAAATATTAGCTCTATTAAGATATAATCAATTACTTGACGAATTAAGGAGAAGATAAATGTCTAAATTTTTACTTGAACAACTCGATAAAAGATTCGAGGAATTGGAAGAAAAGAAAACTGTTCTACTTGGACAAGAAGAAGAGGAAGAAGAAACTAAAGATGAAGCCAATGTTACAGGTAATTTAGATGGTGGAGCAGGTCCACCAAAAACTCCTTATGCGTTTGCAAAAAGTGAGGATGATATGGACAATGACCACATAGAAGTATTTGGATACAAGAAATCTAAGAAGTCAAACAAGAATATTAAGAAATTAGAATCTGTTAGTAAAATTGAAGCAAAGTTAGAAAAGATAGTTGAGGCTAGTTATCGTGATTATAAAAGAGATGACTCGATGAAAGCTCATCAAAAAGTAAATACTTCAATTAAAGAGATTAATAGATTGATGTGGGAGATTACAAAGATTGTAAATCAGAACTCTAAACTAAAAACTGAAACGGGTGTACATACTGGTCAGTATTGGAAGTCTACTCAAAAAAGATTTGGTAAGATTTCTGAAAGAATGTTAAAAGTTGCACGACAATTAAAAGAATTGAGTGCTTAATATGTCTTGTGGGTGTGAAAATACAAAGGTGACCTTGAAAGAGGAGTTGGAAATCACAGATATCCAACAAATACGAAAGTTAATTCGTCATGAATTAGCCAGAGTATTCTTTGATTTATATCGTAAGAAAAAACAATGGGAAGGCTAGATGAAATCACTTTTAATTGATACAATGATATTTGAAGTAACTCCTACTATGTTGGCAGAGGCTAAATCTGAACATGGTAGATTTCTGGTAGATGGTGTTTTACAAAGAGCAAACGCTAAAAACCAAAATGGACGAGTATATCCAAAAGATATATTAAGAAGAGAAGTTACTAAGTACTTAGGAAAAGAAATCGCAGAGAATAGAGCGTATGGTGAATTAGACCATCCAGAATCATCAGTAGTTGAATTAAAAAACACTTCACACATTGTAAGAAATGTAAAGTGGAGAGGTGATGATGTAATCGGAACAGTAGAAATTCTAAATACACCATCAGGAAAAATATTACAAGAAATTATAAAAGCAGGTTGTACTGTTGGTATCTCTTCAAGAGGTATGGGTTCTGTAAAACAGATAAGTGAAGATGGGACTGTTGCAGTAGAACAAGACTTTGAATTAATTTGTTGGGACTTTGTATCTAACCCATCAACTCATGGGGCATTTATGTCGCCAAAGAATGAAGGTGTTATAAATGAAGGTATTAGTAGAAAACAAGATACTTATAAGTATAATAAAGCACAAGACATTATGAGAGACATCATCTGTGAAGTTGGTGGCTATTGTGAATGTTTTTAGATTAGGGATATATTATGAAATTAAAAGATTTACTTAACGAATCATCAAAGTCTTACAAAAGAGTAAACATTGGTGAAGAAGAGCAAGAAAAGAAAATGACTTCAGAAGAAAAGAAAGCATTTCTTGAAGCCGTATCTGCATATAAGAAATTTGGTGAAACAATTTATCGTAATGGTGACCTTATGGAAACATATGGCGCAATTAAGAACATTGTTGAGAATGCAAACAAAGTAACACTCGAAGAAACGGGTGATTGGTTTGATAGAGTTACTGTTAACAGACATATGAAATCAATGAACGAGTCATTTAAAGTTTTTCAAAAAACATTAAGTGAAGTTCACACACTACAACAAAGAATGGAGTCTACTTATGATGAAATCGGTGAAGTACTTTCGAAATATTATGAAATTAAAGAAGGAAATGAATTCGGCGCTGAAAGAGCTAAAGCAATCGCTAAAGGCAAAGATGAGTTCGAAGTAGATGGAAAAAAATATCCTGTAAAATCGGTTGACAAAGATGATAAAAAAAATGCAAAAGAATTTACTAATGAATCTAAGTCAATGAAACTAACAAGTTTATTAAATGAGTCATTTGGATTGGGCGAATTACCATCATCTAAATTAAAGAAGATGAAAGTATCTGCTAAAGAAATGATGGATTCAGTTAACCCAAAAAATAAAGCAATCGTTGAATCATTCTCTACTGAAGAAAAAAGAATCGTAATGATGGCAGTTAGAAAGATTGCTAAATATATGAACAGAGACCTTGCAACTGCATTGAGTTATGTAATTGGTGCAGCACAAGAATTAGAAAGAAGTGGTAAGGTAAAGTAATGATTAAATTAAAAGACATACTAACGGAAATATCAGCAATCGGTGGATTAAAGCAAGTTGTAAAAGGTAATACTGATAGAGTAGAAGGAATCAAAGTATCAAAAGAAATGGCACAAGCTATGATTGATTGGTTTAACTCTTCACCTTATGGTAGAAAATATCCAAATGCTAAAAAAGGTAGATTACATTTATCAATAGGTATTATGATGTCTTTTGGTTTAGATAGATATGCTAAACACAAAGGTGCTAAAGAAGAATTGAAACACTTGAAAACATTAGCAAAAGCAATGAGAGGTGACTAATGGATAAGACAGAAATCTTACAAGACATTTCAGTAGACCTTTCTTTTATGTACAAGAAAGCACTTAAGAATATTAAAAAGTTAGACCCTAAGACAAGACAACAATTTGCAAAGTTGTTTGTTGACTTTAAAAATAAAGTGGATGACTTATCTGAAGGTGTTGGAATGAATCGTAGACTTCATATGGGTATAAACGAAGGTAACTACAATACCAAACAAGATGCGATGAACGCATATATGAAAGGTAAAGTAACTGCACAAGAATTAGATAAGATTGCAAAAAATGATTTTAAATCATCAGTTGCAACTAAAAAAGAATTACAAAACTTTATGAACTCAGGATACATGAAAGAGTTGATGGCCAATACATATGGACTCAAAGTACCTGCTATGGAAAAGAAAGTTAAAGAATTAATGAAGTACGCCAGTTAAGGAAAATTATGATAAAACTAAAAAACTTATTAAACGAAAAGGCTGACCCAGCATTAAAAGATGGTGAGAAAAAAATCATCGCAAAGGCAATGAGTAAAGTTCTTGGTAGTGATGTTGAAGTTAACATGGACGATGTTGAATACCACACAGGTACAAGTACATTTACAGCATTTGAAAATGGTGATGCACAATTATTTGTTGGGTATTACGAAGATGAAGACAAACCATATAATGTTAGTATTGAAGATGGTTCAAAGCAATACGCTCAAGTAGATGCAAAAACATTTAAGGATGTTTTAAAAGTAGTAGTTACATTATCAAAGAAATTCAAAAAGACCCTATTAGAATCTAAAGAATCAGTAAACGAAGATTACTCATCACATTACAGTCCTCAAGTTGGTTTATTTTATCTTGAAGGTGTTCCATTCACAAAGGAAAGAATTGTAGAAGTAATTAAATATTTTAGAAGTGCTAAAATAAAATCTGCAGTTAGTCAATTTGAATACCGACCAACGCTTCTTATAAAAGATAAAGAAAATAATGAATCAGTAACTATTGATGCTAGACGATTAAAAACATTAATTGACTTCTACAAAAAAGATAGTGCTAAGTTAGCATCTGATAAAGATTTCAAATAATTTATATTTACTAAAATAATTTCTATATTTATTAACATCGGTCACTAATGGCCGGTGTTTAATTTTTTATATATGCAAAAAAGATACAAAAAAGTAAGAAGGGAACAAATGATTATCCCTGGTAAATTCAAAGCCGCAAAAGTAATCAACGGAAATATTGAAGCCGCACTTAAGTTTTGGAAACGACAAGTTAAAGAATCAAATGTCTTACAAGAACTTAAGGACAGAAAAGAGTTTATAAAACCATCCGCAGTTAAAAGAAAACAAAAGATGGATGCTATCAGAAAAGAATATATAAGAAGAATTAGGTCAAACGATTAAATAAAATAGTAAACACTTACTGTTTTTGGTTTTAGTCCTATATTTATAAACCGAACACAATACCACTCCCCAATGAGTGGTCACTTATTTTTATAATAGTAATCACTATTAAGATTCCAAATAATCTTATTATCCAAAATTTAATTAAGGAGAGACAGAAATGGCTAAATCTGATTTATTAAAAGAAGCTATCGCTGACGCAAAAGCAGTAAAAGAAACTGCATTAGCAAACGCAAAGATGGCCTTAGAAGAAGCCTTCACTCCAAAACTTCAATCAATGTTATCTCATAAGATTGCTGAAGAATTAGACGAAGAAGATATCGAAGAAGATGAAGTTGCTGACGAAATGGCAATGGCATCTGATGAGGAAGTTGCTGACGAAACCTATGAAGGTGAAGAAGTAGCTGACGAAAACGAAGATATGGACGAGTCTGATGATGAAGTATCTGAAGAGGAAGTAGCTGACGAGGAATTAGATTCAGAAGATAAAGAAGAGGTCGAAGATATCGCATCTGATGTTGTTGATGGACATGAAGACGAAATGCATGACGAAGAAGAAGCTGCTGAAGAAGCAGAAGAAGAAGCGCCAGCAGACGAAATGAATGACATGGACGAAGAAGATATCGATGAAGACGAACTTGATTTAGAATCTGTAATCAAAGAATTAGAAGCTTCTATCAACGAAGAAGAAGTTGAAGAGGAAGAAGAAGTAAAAGAAGAACTTGACTCATCTGATTTAGGTGACGGCGAAAACGCTGAACCATCTGATGACGCTAGTGATTCATCTGAAGTGGAAAACGATGACGAGTTAAATATTGACGAAATCATTGAGACATTAAAAGAAATGTCACATGACATGGACGAAGAAGAAGTAGATGAAAACGAAGAAGAAGTTGAAGAATCTGTTGTAAACGAAGAAGAAGAAGTTGAAGAGACTGAAGAAGTTGAAGAAGAAAATAAAGAGTTGGAAGAAGCATACGCTACTATCGAATCTTTAAAAGGAACTATCAACGAAGTTAATCTTTTAAACGCTAAACTACTTTACACCAACAAATTATTCAGAACTTTTGATTTGAATGAGTCACAAAAAGTTAAAGTTATCGAGAACTTTGATAGAGCTGCAAACTTAAGAGAAGTTAAGCTTGTTTTTGCTACATTAGGTGAAAACTTAAATGTTGCAAGAAAAAAGAAAACTGTTGTTAAAGAAGGAATCGCTTCTAAACCAACTGCAAGTACTGCACCTAACAAATCAATAATCTCTGAAGGTAACGAAGTTGCTAACAGATTTAAGAAGTTAGCAGGACTAATAAAATAATTTAAAAACGGAGAAATCAAAATGGATACAAATTCATTATTAAACGAATCCGCTGGGTATACTAAGAAAATGTCTGAAGAGGCAAAAGGATTAGTATCTAAGTGGGACAAGACTGGCCTTTTAGAAGGTATCGAGTCTGATTTTGAAAGAAGTACTATTGCTACTCTACTTGAAAACCAAGCAAGAGAATTAGTAAAAGAAGCTTCTTCAACAGGTACATCCGCAAACTCTGAAGAGTGGGCAGGTGTAGCACTTCCATTGGTTAGAAGAATTTTCAGCGAAATCGCTGCAAAAGAATTCGTTAGCGTACAACCAATGAACTTACCATCAGGTCTGGTATTTTACTTAGACTTTAAATATGGTACTGCACAACCAGGATTTGAAACTGGTGCAGGTAAAGATTCACAAACTGACTCAGTATTCGGTGTAACTGAAACTGCAAGCGAAGCAAGTGAAGGTCTTTACGGAGCAGGAAGATTTGCATATTCAATCAACGAGACTGAATCTGCAGCATTATCTCAAGCAGCAGCTGGAGCAGTTGCAGCAGCTACTACATTTACATCTGAATCATTCGCAAATGGTGTCGCTTTAGACCCAGCAATCGATTATGATTCAAGCTTCTCTCAATCTTTATCAGCAGCTGATAGAGCATTGTTAAGAAGAGTAACAGTAGCTAACGCATCGTTAAGTGGTGCTGATTTAGAAGGCGTAAGAGCATTCGAAATTAGTGGTTCTAACATCGCAGCTTACTATCCTGCATACACTAAAGCAAATGTTTCTGGGTCTAGCTCAGTATCATTCATGGTTAAATTAGTAGGTGCTACTAACGCAATCGCTGGTGTTAAAGTAAAATACCAAAAGCAACCAACTGACATTACAAGAGGTGACTTTGAAGACACAACTTCAGGTGGTTCAGACTTAGGTATTCCAGAATTGAATGTTGAACTTAGAAGTGTTCCAATCGTAGCTAAGACAAGAAAGTTGAAAGCACAATGGACTCCTGAATTCGCACAAGATTTAAACGCTTATCACTCAATTGACGCTGAAGCTGAATTAACTTCTATGTTATCTGAGTACATCTCACAAGAGATTGACTTAGAAATCTTAGATATGTTAATGGAAAACGCTTTAACTGAAGCTAAGTGGTCTGCTAGAATCGGATATTCTTGGGATGGTACTAAATTCACTTCAAGTGGTCTTAACGCAGCAGTTGAGAGATATACTCAACAACAATGGTTCCAGACTTTAGGTACTCAGTTACAGAGAGTTTCTAACCAAATCCACGCTAAGACAATGAGAGGTGGAGCAAACTTTATGGTAGTATCTCCTGATGTTGCTACTATCATCGAGTCTATTCCAGGTTATCAGTCAAATGGTACAGGTAACGAAATGCAATTTGCGTTTGGTGTAAGCCAAGTAGGTTCTTTCGCTAACAGATACCAAGTGTACAAAAACCCATACATGAAAGAGAATGTAATTCTATTAGGATTCAAAGGTTCTCAATTCTTGGAAACTGGTGCAGTTTACGCTCCATACATTCCATTAATTATGACTCCTCTTGTGTATGACCCAACTAACTTCCAACCAAGAAAAGGTGTAATGACTCGTTACGCTAAACAAATGGTAAGAGGTGAGTTCTATGGTAAAGTAATTTGTCATGGTTTAGAGGCAATAAGCGGATAATCATAAGATTATAACTTAATGTTATTAAAAGGGTGGCTTCGGTCACCCTTTTTTTTATGCCTACGGATATTTATAATAAACCAAAAGAGGATTGTCTATGGCAGAGAATATCGCGAAGAAAGCTCCAAAAGGAAATGTTAGATTTTCAATAAGTTTATCAGAAGAGCAAAAACAAGCAAAAGCACAAATAAGAAATCATCCATTTAATTTTATATTAGGAAAAGCAGGTAGTGGTAAAACACTATTAGCAGTTCAGATTGCACTTGATAGTTTTTTTAAACGAGAAGTTAATAAAATAGTTATAACAAGACCTACCATATCAAATGAAGACAACGGATTCTTACCTGGCTCATTAGATGAAAAAATGGAACCCTGGTTAGTTCCAATTCGTTCTAATATGAGAAAAGTCTATAACAAACCTACAATCTTAGAAAAGATGGAAAAGGATGAGAATATTGAATTAGTATCTTTATCACACTTTAGAGGAAGAACTTTTGATAATTCAATAGTTATAGTAGACGAGTTTCAAAACTTAACTAAACAACAATTAGCTATGGTCTTGGGTCGTTTGGGTAAACACTCTACAATGATGTTATGTGGTGACCCTCAACAAATAGATTTAAAATTTGCAAACGACTCAGCGGTACACGAAGTTCATAAACTGAAGGAATCGTTATTTGTTTTTAATGTAAACTTAAAAGACAACCATAGACACGAATCTTTGGATGAAGTCTTAAAATTATTATTTTCATATGATTAATTTCAGTTATTGAAAATAATAAACTATTTATATAGGTAAAAGTATTTTAATTGGAGAAAAAATAGATGCCATTCGACTATTCAGGTTCATTTAGCGGTTCATTCTTTGGGGATATAACATCATCTAATGGTGTAATATCATCATCTGCGCAAGTAACATATAATTCTATACAGAATAGACCTCAAACAATAACTGCATTTCAAAAGAACTCGATAACTGCAGCAAATAACTTTAGACAAAAAGTATATCCAATTACATCAGGTTCTATTTCTACAAGAATCACATCATTAGAAGCAAGAAATAATTACACAAAAGCAGAAATATCAGGAGCGTTTGGTACTACCTCATCATCTTTAGCAACAAGATTAACAAATGTTGAAGGTGCTGGTTATTTAACATCGGCAAGTGCTGCAGCCGCAGGATTTGGTAGTGGTGGTGATACACTTCCTGATGGAACAATATCATCATCTGCACAAATAACGGCATTAGGATTCTCAACCACAGATAGTACAGGTTCAGAACAAACACTATCTTTTAACGATGGAACAAACGCATTAAGTATTTCAGGTGGAAATTCAGTAGATTTATCGTCACTCGCAGGTGGTGGTGGTGGTGGAGCCGGATTAAACATAACCGCATCAGATGAAGGAACTGCTTTAAGTAAAATAGTTCGTAGTTTTGATTTTGTAGGTAACGCGGTAACGGCAACCAATGATGGTAACGCAGTTACAGTTACAATCAATACAAGTTCGGTATCATTACCAAGTGGATTGATATCATCTTCGGTACAATTACCAAGTGGGTTAATATCATCTTCGGTACAATTACCAAGTGGGTTAATATCATCTTCGGTACAATTACCAAGTGGATTGATATCATCTTCAATAACAAGTGTTAACTCCTCATCGGTATCCGAACTAAGTAACTATACTTCACAATGGACATTGGGTGCAGATGGGAATAGTCATTACACATTTACTGGTCCAGGTTTAATAGGTGCAGAAAATGACCCAACTCTTTATTTAACAAGAGGTCAAAAGTATAAATTTATAAATAATATGGGAGCTCACCCATTTAGGATTCAATCAACTCCTAATGGTTCGGCAGGTTCTGAGTACAATGATGGTATAACAAACAATAATGTTTCAAATGGAACATTAACTTGGAATGTACAATTCGATTCACCAAGAGTTTTATATTATCAATGTACTGCTCATGCAAATATGGGTGGGGTTATCTATATTGATAACGCAAATACGGGTAGTAGTAGCGGTGGTGGTTCAACCGACATTAGTGCATTGAATACTTTTACAGGGTCAGCTATATCTAACAATCAGACTTCTTCAATGTCGGTAGCTACCGCATCTTTTGTTTCATTTGATGGAAACCGAGTCGTATCAAATACAGACTTACCATCAGGTGTTTACAATAATAACTTTGGAACAACTACTTCTTTATCAGACTTTGTTGAAAAGGTATTCTTTCCAAATACAGTACCATCAATTAGTACAACTGGATTTACAATTGGTGAATTTGTAGCAAGTGGGTCTTCTGTTGGAACTGTTAGTGCAACAGACGCAGAAGGACAATCGATTACATTTAGAACTGCAAGTTCTTATACGGCAGATAAATTTAGAATAGCATCAAATGGAGCTATAACACTAAATACAAAATCAACGGCATCATTAAATACTGATAACACACCAGGTAGTGGTTCACATCCATTCTTAGTAGAAGCAGTAGATACATTCGCAGGTGTTGGTTCAAAAACAATATACATTAGGGTAACACCTAACACACCACCGAAGTGGAGACAAACATCAGTCGGTGGTTCTGTGGTAACTACATTTACACAATCACTAAATGAAAACTCAGCAGCGGCAAGTAACAAAGTTAGAGTTTATTTCACCGATGATGAGAGTGATACAATCACAATTGGTAGTGGGTCAGTCCCAAGTGGGTTTACAATTACTAAAGCAAGTACATATGTTCAGTTAAATCAGACAACATCATCATTGGATTATGAAACTACACCAAAATATGAGTTAGTTTTAACTGCAAGTGATGAACACTATGTAAGTGGTGATGATACTGAAGCAATTGCATACTTACCATTCCAAATAAAAGTTGTTGATAACATAAGTCCAACAGTAAATGACCAAACATTGGGTAGTATTAATGAAAATAGTAGTAATGGTACAAGTGTTGGTACAATAACCGCAACAGACCCAACGAGTGATACTATTGTATTTAGTAATTTTACATTAAAAGAAGCAAATTTAGATGGTGGTTCAAATATTACCTCATCTTTAGGTGGTAATTCACTATATGACCCACATTCTAATCCATTCCAATGTAGTTCTGCAGGTGTTGTAACAAGAAGGAATGGAGTTTATCTAAATTCTGATGTTGCAAATAGATATTTTTACCAAGTAACAGTAAAAGACGCATTTAATACAACATCTGATACAGGTTTAATTAGAATTAATATCGCAGATGACGCAGCAAGTTCAATATCTGATAATTGGGACAATTTATATATCATAGAATCCGCAACAAGTGGTAATGAAATAAAAATAGGTTCAAATGGTAGAACAGGAACAAGTGCATTGTGGTCATCAGGAGAATCAGATGGCTCAGCCACATCTCAACGATGGGAAGTTAAATCAACAGGTAATTTAATTGGATTATCAGCAACAACAGGTTCAAGTACTACTTTAAGGTTAGCAAGTAACCTAAGTGGTTCGGCATATTCAAGTGGAAGTACAATTGCAGTAGAACTAACGGCATCAGAACATGGATTTGAAACAACTAAACAATATGTAAACCAAAATATAGCAGTTGTTATCAATAACGCACCTGCACCAAGTTTCAGTAACACATCTGCAAACTTAAATACAAATGGTGCAAGAAGTGGTAGTACAATTACAACAATATCATTTACAGATACAGAAAGTGATTCATTAAATCATGGTTCATTTACTTTTACAGACCCAAGTGGTCAATTAAACGCATATAAATCTGGTGATACTTACTTAGTACAACCAAAAAATAATTTAAGTGGTTCTGCTTATCAAATGACGGCATCTATAAAAGATACTCATGGATTTAGAACAGGTACTACTAAACATAGTGTAACAATCGCATCAGCACCAATAGGTACTTTAACTACAAATGGTACATTTAGAGTAATAGAAAGTGCAGAGAGTGGAGCACATATAAAAATTAATGCTGATGGTAGAACAGGAACACAAGGTGACTTAGGAGTTACTTATTCACCTCAATATAACTCAGCAGCAGTACAATCATTTACTTCATCCAACGCAGCGATAGGAGTAAACACTAATGGTAAACTAACAGTAGCAGTACATATAAGTGGTTCAAGTACAGGTAGTGGTGATACAATTACATCAACAATAACATACAGAGACCAATTCGATAATATAGGTTCAGGAAGTATATCAGTAAGTGTAGTTGCAAATCAGGCACCAACTGCAACATTTAGTGAAGTAGGTGCAAACATGACCGCATCAGTTGCGGCATCAACAAATCTTACAACGATTACTATATCAGATACAGAATCGGATACACCATTCTCAGCTTCATTAGGTGGAACAGACGCAGGTAATTTAAAACTTGTACCACAAAATGCAAACTCATCATCATATCAACTACAAAGTGTAGGAACAATTAGTAATGGTGTGACTTACAACTATAGCGCATCAGTATTTGACAACTTTGATAAGTCAACAAGTTATAATAGAAGTATAACAATTCTTAACCCAGTAGCTAAGACATATGTTTATGGATGGGATGGCGGTTCTGCGGCAAGTGAAGCAGCGGCAATCGCATCTATGGGTGATAGTGGTGGTGATGGAGTAGGAATCGAAGCAGGTTCAGTAATTGCAAAATTACAAAGTGGTTCACTTGGTACAACATTCAGTCCAACATATGTTGGTGGTACAATGCAATTATTTGGAAGTAGTTCAAAAACAACACTATCAGATAGTAGCGCAACAGGTCTATCAAGTTTTGGATATATAAACTTTAGTAGTGGTGGTTCAAAAAGATTAGTAGTAGTATTCCCATCAGCATCGAATCAAGGTGGTAAACCTGTAAGTATGTATGATGGAGTACCGCCGGATAGTACGGGTACTGCAAACGAATACTATGTATATGCAAAAGACGCATCAATACCTGGTACAATTGGAACAGGTGTATATTATTTCAATACTGAAAATGCAGTAGAAGGATATACAAGATGGGGAATGATTTTTGCAGAAGGTGAAAATACAAATAACTCAAGATATTATTTAATGCCTGACTCAGCGTCAGCACCATAATAAAAGGAAGAAGATAAATGGCAACAACGGCAGGTGATATTTATGTAAGAAGTGGGGCTTCGGGCTCATTCACATCAGTACAATATGTACAAGGTGGTTGGACTACTGTACCCTCTGCTTCAGACATGACAGGCATATATCACGACAGACTTAGAGATGGACAGGTAATTTGGGTAGAACATACCGAACAATTATATGTTACAAGAAAGTTTGTTGCATTTTCTACACCGGGTTATGATGGAACGGATGATTCCGCATCATTCCATACAACTAATTTAGGTATTAGTGGTGGTGGCGGTGGTGGTGCCGGTGATATTACAAGTGTAGTAGCAGGAAATGGTTTAAGTGGTGGTGCAACAAGTGGTGCAGCAACTGTTACATTAGATACTAACTCAACTACATTTAAAGGTGGTGTTAGTAGTGTAATCACACCACTAAATAACTTTACAGGTTCAGCAAATACAAGTATTGCTGCATTGAATACTTTTACAGGTTCAAGTTTTGGTGGAATCTTTACAACAACAGGTTCTTTCAAATCAACTACTAATAATTTAGATATAACAGGTTCCGTTAGGGTTAGTAATGTAATTAAGTTCAAAGAATTAAGTTCTACACCTACATATGAAGAAGGTGGAATGTTTTATTCAGCATCTAACTTTTATATGGGGATAGGTAATTAATAAAAAATTAATCTATATTTATTGTATATAGATTTAAGAAGTTTCGCTATTGATGCATTGGTTGTGTATCATAATGTTTAAAAAATAAATTAAAAGGGAAAAACAAAATGGCAACATGGAAAAAGGTCATTGTCTCGGGTTCGATAGCTAGTTTAGCCGAAGTTTCTGCATCAGTAGGATTCAAAGGTAGCTTAGCCGGAAACGCGACAACGGCGACAACGGCAACTCAAGTTGGAAATAGTCTTACAGTAGATGATTCGACAATCCAACTTAACTCAGGTACCACATATGATGGTGCAGCAGCAAGAACTATTAGTATTAAGGATGATGGTGTAACATACGCTAAAATCCAAAATGTATCGGCAACTAACAGAATCTTAGGTAGAGATTCAGCAGGTGCAGGTGTAATTGAAGAAATTACTCCAGCTAACCTTAGAACAATGATTAATGTCGCAGATGGTGCAAACAACTTTTCACTTACGGCAGCAGGTGTTAGAGGATTGGGTGCAGGAATTATATCAGGTTCTACTCAAATAACCGCAGCAGGTGCATTAATGGATTCTGAAGTTACTAATCTTTCATTTGTAAAAGGATTAGCAAGTGGTATTAATGAAGGACAGGTTTTAATTGCAGGTGGTATTCAAATTGTAGATAATGACTTCTTAAGAATCAACGGAACAGATGTAGAAGGTAGAAGTGCATCTGAATTAGCAAGTGATATCGGTGCACTTACCAACGCAGCAGGAATTAGAGCATTAGGTGCAGGAATTGTATCCTCATCAGCACAGGTATCTGCATTAGGTGGTGTTCAAAATTCAACAATAACAGTAACTGCAGGTAATGGTTTATCAGGTGGTGGTTCATTTACTACTAATACAGGAAGTAATGGAACTATCTCATTAGCAGTAGGTGTTGATGATTCAACAATCGAACTTAACTCAGACGCAGTACGAGTTAAAGATGGTGGTGTTACATTAGCAAAACAAGCTAATATGGCAGCCGATAGAATTCAAGGTAGAGCAAATGGTGGTGGTGCAGGTGCACCTCAAGCACTAACTGCAGCACAAGTTAGAACAATCATTAATGTTGAAGATGGTGCAGATGTAACTGACGCAGCGGGAATCGCAGCATTAGGTGCAGGAATACATTCAGGTTCAATCTCCGCAGCATCGATAACTGAAATCAGTAACTTAACTTCAGACGAAGGTGCACAATTAGAAAACATTGGTACAACAACAATCTCAGCAACTCAATGGGGTTACTTAGGTGCAATGAACCAAAATGTAAAAAATAACTCTAATGTACAATTTGCAAATTTGATACTAACAGGTGATTTAACTGTTGAAGGTACAAGAACAGAATTACAAGTAGCTAACTTAAATGTAGAAGACCAATACATACTTATCAATTCTGGTTCAGCTGGCGCTGATACTGGTATTATATTTGGTGGTTCAAGTGGTACTGCAAATGCAGGTAACGCAATCTATTGGGAAAGAACTGGCGCAGGTACTGGTAACTTCGGATTTGTCGAAGAATTAGCACATGATGCAACAAGTGCAGATATAGATTCTAAATTAGGTAATATTCAGACTTCAACGGGTGCAAACCCAACAACCGCTCCAACATTCCAAGGAGTAGGTACTATTAATGTAAGAACTGATGATGAAACTATTTGGATTTATTCTTAATAATTAAAAAAAAAGTTATGTCGAATCACAAAAACATTAGTAAAACTACACAACCACAAAAAAAAGAGACAAACCTCAAGCTTAGTAAAAATGAGCTTGAGGTTCTCTTGTTTTTAATATCCAATGGAACTTTCCAAGGACGAGATATTGAACGAATCTATAAATTAGCAGTAAAATTACAAAACGAACACGATAAATTATAAAGTTATGCAAGAATATGATGGATTAACAGAGCCAGATTTAAAGATAATCCAAATCGCTCTAAGTAAACTACAAATTACAGGTGCTGACGCATCTATGATGGTAAATCTTCAACAAAAAATCCAAATGGAGATTGGATTACTCAAAACTCCTAAAGCAAAAAAGTCAAAAGGGTAATTCTTTCTTTTTTTCTTGATACTTATATACAAGGAATAAATTAAAGAACCTGGTTGTTGGCCCCGAAAAGGGGAAGTGGGCTCAATAGTTGAGTTACCAACCGCAAAGAGGATTAGAATATGCCAAATTGGAAAAAATTAATAACTTCTGGCAGTAATGCCGTATTAAACAAAGTAACCGCCTCATCGGATGTATTATTCGAAGGTGGTTTTCAACTTGAAGGACAATTTAACGCAGGAGCAAATATTGTCCCACAAACCGACAATATAGGGTCGGTTGGTACATCAGCACTAACATTTAACAATGGTAGATTTACGAGTTTTACCGTAGATAATACATTAACGAGTAAAGCAAGCTTATCTGCCGTTGACATTACCGCATCTGGTATAATAGAGATACCAACATACATTGAACATAGTGGTGATACAAATACTAAAGTTGGATTTAGTGGAAATGATAGAGTAGTACTTGTAACAGATGGGTCAACAAGACTAAGAGCAAGTAATACTGGTGTCGAGGTTTTTGGAACTCTTGACGCAACAAAAGAAAAACAAATCATTGTAACAAATGGTGAGGTACTAAAAGCAGGTGAATTAACTGGCTATGTACCATTTGCAAATATAAACCAAATAGATAGTGATGTTCAAACTGGTTATTGGCAATATGTAGCACCTGCCGATGGATATATAGAATCAGTAATTGTAAGTCCACATCAATCTGCAACAAGTGGTACTGTTGGATTACAATGGAAAAATCAAAGTGGTAATATTTCAACCGAAGTAGATGGAACAATATCAGCAACCGCAGGTGTTCCAACAACCTATGCTTTTGGTTCATCATATAGTTTTAGTGCTACTGAAAGATTAAATTTATTAGTAGATAGAGGTGCATCGGCCAGGTCAAGGGGATTTGGTTTCACAATAATATTAAGACTTGATTTTGTTAGTTAAAGGGTAGAATATGGAACATATACATGGATTACATAAAGATACCTTAGTAGACATCAAAGGAAGAGTAAATAAAAGACAAGGTGTTCCAATCAATTTGTCTAATATTGAACTTGGTGACTATATAAAAGGTTATGATGTTGAAAATGGAGTCATTAGGTACAATAAGGTTGTAACCAAATGGGAAAGAACCCTCGATTCCTACTTACAAATTAAACTTTCAGACGGAACTGAGCTAAAAACTTCTGTCGATATAAAAATATATAAAGATGGTGAATGGGTTTCACCAGTCGGTAACGAATCATGTGGTTGTGGTGATTGTAAATGTGGTACTACTCCATTTTTCAATGGAATAAAGATAACTTCAGTAAAATTAGTTGAAAAACCAATAGAACTTATAAGTATCGAAGTAGAACCAGACCATAATTACTTTGTAGGTGAGTTACTAATACACAATACAGGTCCTCAAGGTGCTAAAGGACAAAAAGGACAAAAAGGTTCGACAGGTTCGGCAGGTTCGACAGGTGCAAAAGGTGCTACGGGTGCTCAAGGTGCCAGTTCTCAAGGGCCAAAAGGTTCACAAGGTGCACAAGGTACTTCAGGTTCATCCACACAAGGTGCTCAAGGACCAAAAGGTTCTCAAGGTGCAAGTCCTCAAGGTGCACAAGGTGCTCAAGGGCCAAAAGGTTCTCAAGGTGCAAGTCCTCAAGGTGCACAAGGTGCTCAAGGACCTAAAGGAAGTACGGGTGCTCAAGGTGCAAGTCCAAAAGGTGATACAGGTGCTCAAGGACCTAAAGGTTCACAAGGTGCTCAAGGTGCCAGTCCTAAAGGTGATACAGGTGCTCAAGGACCTAAAGGAAGTACGGGTGCTCAAGGTGCAAGTCCTACGGGGGCTCAAGGTGCTCAAGGACCTAAAGGAAGTACGGGTGCTCAAGGTGCAAGTCCAAAAGGTGATACAGGTGCTCAAGGGCCAAAAGGTTCTCAAGGTGCTCAAGGTGCAAGTCCAACAGGTGCACAAGGACCAAAGGGTTCTCAAGGTGCTCAAGGTGCAAGTCCAACTGGTGCACAAGGTGCTCAAGGACCAAAAGGTTCTCAAGGTGCTCAAGGTGCAAGTCCCAAAGGTGATACAGGTGCTCAAGGACCAAAAGGTTCTCAAGGTGCTCAAGGTTCGAGTCCTAAAGGTGATACAGGTGCACAAGGACCAAAAGGTTCACAGGGTGCTCAAGGTGCCAGTCCAACAGGTGCTCAAGGTGCTCAAGGACCTCAAGGTGCTCAAGGTGCTCAAGGTTCGAGTCCTAAAGGAGATACAGGTGCACAAGGACCAAAAGGTTCACAAGGTGCTCAAGGTGCCAGTCCAAAAGGTTCACAAGGTGCTCAAGGTCCTAAAGGTGACCAAGGTGCTCAAGGTGCAAGTCCAACAGGTGCTCAAGGTGCTCAAGGTCCTAAAGGAGATACGGGTGCTCAAGGTGCCAGTCCAACTGGTGCACAAGGTGCTCAAGGTCCTCAAGGTGAACAAGGTGCTCAAGGTGCTAGTCCTAAAGGTGACCAAGGTGCTCAAGGTGCACAAGGTCCTAAAGGTAATACAGGTGCTCAAGGTGCAAGTCCTCAAGGTGCTCAAGGTGCACAAGGACCAAAAGGTTCACAAGGTGCTCAAGGTGCAAGTCCTACGGGAGCACAAGGTCCTAAAGGTGACCAAGGTGCTCAAGGTGCTCAAGGTTCAAGTCCTAAAGGAGATACAGGTGCACAAGGTCCTAAAGGAGATACGGGTGCTCAAGGTGCCAGTCCAACTGGTGCACAAGGTGCTCAAGGACCTAAAGGAAGTACGGGTGCTCAAGGTGCAAGTCCTACGGGGGCTCAAGGTGCTCAAGGTCCTCAAGGTGAACAAGGTGCTCAAGGTGCAAGTCCAAAAGGAGATACAGGTGCTCAAGGTCCTAAAGGTGACCAAGGTGCTCAAGGTGCCAGTCCAACTGGCGCTCAAGGTGCTCAAGGACCAAAAGGTTCACAAGGTGCTCAAGGTGCAAGTCCTACGGGAGCACAAGGTCCTAAAGGTGACCAAGGTGCTCAAGGTGCTCAAGGTTCAAGTCCTAAAGGTGATACAGGTGCTCAAGGTGCTCAAGGTCCTCAAGGTGCTCAAGGAGCAAGTCCTACGGGGGCTCAAGGTGCTCAAGGTCCTAAAGGTGACCAAGGTGCTCAAGGTGCAAGTCCAACTGGTGCACAAGGTGCTCAAGGTCCTCAAGGTGACCAAGGTGCTCAAGGTGCAAGTCCAAAAGGAGATACAGGTGCTCAAGGTCCTAAAGGTTCTCAAGGTGCTCAAGGTGCAAGTCCTACGGGGGCTCAAGGTGCTCAAGGACCAAAAGGTTCTCAAGGTGCACAAGGTGCCAGTCCAACTGGTGCACAAGGTGCTCAAGGTCCTCAAGGTGAACAAGGTGCTCAAGGTGCTAGTCCTAAAGGTGACCAAGGTGCTCAAGGTGCTCAAGGTCCTCAAGGTGACCAAGGTGCTCAAGGTGCAAGTCCAACTGGTGCACAAGGTGCTCAAGGACCAAAAGGTTCTCAAGGTGCTCAAGGTTCAAGTCCTCAAGGTGCTCAAGGTGCTCAAGGACCAAAAGGTTCACAAGGTGCTCAAGGTTCGAGTCCTAAAGGTGATACAGGGGCACAAGGTCCTCAAGGTGACCAAGGTGCTCAAGGTGCAAGTCCTACGGGAGCTCAAGGTGCTCAAGGACCAAAAGGTTCTCAAGGTGCTCAAGGAGCCAGTCCAACTGGCGCTCAAGGTGCTCAAGGTCCTCAAGGTGAACAAGGTGCTCAAGGTGCAAGTCCAAAAGGAGATACAGGTGCTCAAGGACCAAAAGGTTCTCAAGGTGCTCAAGGTGCCAGTCCAACTGGTGCTCAAGGTGCTCAAGGTCCTCAAGGTGCTCAAGGAGCAACGGGTGCTCAAGGGGCAAGTCCTCAAGGTGCTCAAGGTCCTAAAGGTGACCAAGGTGCTCAAGGTGCTCAAGGTTCAAGTCCTAAAGGTGATACAGG